>Ga0364880_10085_pt1 | contig 60335 bp, 55 predicted proteins | sample ExccelJu500001D3_5_FD_206927 | JGI IMG/M metagenome (GOLD analysis project Ga0364880, IMG submission 206927) | Enriched cells from Trout Bog Lake Hypolimnion, Wisconsin, USA - BchlTB.July30.5000.01.D3 | ecosystem: Environmental > Aquatic > Freshwater > Lake > Hypolimnion/Profundal zone | place... | reverse complement strand
TGGTGTAACTCTGCACGAGGATTTATGTTTGCAATCGGCTGCATTCAATCTCGTACCTGCAATACGGATATGTGCCCCACGGGCGTAGCTACTCAAAACACCTTAAGACAAAAGGCTTTAGATCCTGTTGACAAGGGAACCCGTGTTTATCAATTCCATAAAAACACGATGCATGCTTTAAAGGAAATCTTGGCTGCCGCTGCTATTTATCACCCCTCTGAGCTAAAGCCCAATCACATTATGCGACGCGATGAGAATGGGGTTACCCAGCCTTTCTCAAAACACTTGCTACATATGGAGGCGGGGGCTTTATTACAGAGTGATCCAAGCCAGGCATTTACAGGTGAATACGCCTACTTAAGAGCGGCATGGAATACAGCGAACGCCAATAATTGGTAGTGACTTAAGGTTTGTAAAAACTGAGAGTGACTTCACCCAAGTAAATACCAAATTTACTCATTTGGGCTTTGTTAATCATGACCTTGGGGGTCACCAAATACATCCAGTCATTGAATTGAACGTTGTAGATGTCTTTATCGACTGGTAAAGCCAAGGTGTAAGTCCAATTGAGGGCATTACCTGCAGATTCACCGATGGCTTCACCGACCACATCATCTGCTTTACCAATATATTTCCCTGGTGATACCTCAGTTAATTTCCAGATCCGCTTTTGCTTTGTACCATCCGAATATTCAAAGCTCTCATCGAGAGTGCCTACTTTTTTGCCGTCAATCATTTCCCAGCGGCATTTCATCAATACAGTAAACCGTTTCACAACCGCCCCACTACGGTCGGTAAATATACCGTAGGCATCTAAAGTGCCATTGAAGTACTCTGATAAATCGAGAGCAGGTTTTTGATTGGCATAGTCACTGACCTTGGGGCTAGCGCAGGCAGTCAGCAAACTGATCAAGCCAATCACTAAGATTCGGCAAAAGCTCTTCATGGTGTGCAGGGTTCGTTAAATAAAGGGGTTAGGCAGTTCTGACCCAATAAAGCTTTGCGCAACTTAGGCGAACTGGTTTTGTCAGAGAACCAAACTCCAAAAAAGGCTTTCGAGAAATCCTCTCCGGGAACTTGGGCTAAGGGCTTTTGGTTCAACAAGAAAGTAGTTCCTTGCTTTGGCACATAGACAGCAGTCAACATCGTGCCTGGCTCTACATTTGGAAAAATTTTGGCCAACTCTTTTCCCCATAAGTCCGCTTGCTTTTCAGCAACTCCCGTCTTGATCATTTCATCTGCGGTACGACTAGCTAAAGTTTCGCCAGAAATCGAGCGCTGATAACGAATCTCTAAAGCAAACTCGCTTGCATTGGGAACGGCGCTTCGATACAGGGTGGCATCATAAATCGGCAACCCCCAGAACGTCAGGCGCCCCGTACTTTGCACCTTTGCCTGATTGAGTATCGGATCCATATAGCTTGCTTCAGCCGCATCACATTGGCCGTATACCGTGATCAGCATTGCTGAAGCTAAAAGAATTTTGAAGATTGGTTTCATAAAATGGTGCAACCATCTTATTGCAAAAGCAAGTAACGCGTATTACTTGCTCGCTATAGCGCTTCTAAGACCTCAGTGAGGGATTTACCTTCGTAAGTAGGCTGCTCGCCAATTTCTTCAAATGGGTGCCCAAGACGATTCACCCAAAAGACATCAAAGCCAAACCATTTGGCAGCAAGTGCATCCCAGGCGTTACTAGAAACAAATAGGACCTCTTGTTTCTGCACAGGAAAAGCTTTTAACAATAGCTCATAGGCTTGCGGAGCAGTCTTGAATAAACGGACCTCTTCGATCGTCACTACTTTATCTAGATAGGACTCTAGCCCATTACTCTGCACAACTGTCGCCAGCATCTCACGACTACCATTGGAGAGAATGCCAGTTGCAATGCCTTTTTCTTTAATGGTCTTCAGCACGCTCAAGCTATCTGGAAATCCAGTAAGTTTGGCATATTGATCCATCAGTCGTTTTTCATGAGCGGAAGATAAATCAAGATTCATCCGCTTACAGACATAACGCAGCGAGCGAATCGTCAAGTCCCAAAAAGGCAAATAGTATTTGCTGCCCCCAGGATTTGGGTCGCTCATAGTTACCAAGCGGGTGTACTCAATTTGGCGATCACGCCACATCAATGACAGCGCTGTACCGCTGCCCGGGAATAATTCTTCCGCCAACACCCCCATCGAGTAGACGTCGAACAAGGTGCCATAGGCATCAAAAGCAATCAGTTTGTACTTCAAATCAATACTCCCGCCTTGATTTTGATTAAGCGTTTTTATGCAAACGATTACGGACAGCTAATAACGCTAGCAGGGAAATTGTTGCTGCAGTGGATAAGTAATAACCCACAAACTCTAAGCCATAGTTAGTAGCCAACCAAGTTGCGATGTAAGGCGCTAAAGAAGCCCCTAGAATACCTGCTAGCGTAAATGACAGCGATGAACCGGTATACCGAACAGCCGTTGGAAAGAGCTGGCCTAATGCAGTACCAAGTGGGCCATAAGTAAAGCCCATTAATAACAAGCCAATTGCCAAGAACACAACGGTGGTAAGCCAGCTACCTGAAGTAAATAAAGGTGCGAATGAAAGACCAAATGCAACAGCCGACAGCATCGTCACAATCAGTACTTTGCCGCAGCCAAACTTATCCGAGAGTATTCCTGAAATAGGCACACCAATGGCGAAAAACAATACTCCGATCATTTGCGCAATTAAGAAACTGGAGCGAGGGTAATGCAACACTGAGGTTCCCCAGCTCAAGGTAAATACTGTCATCAAATAAAAGACAGCGAAGGTCGTGATAGATAGTAAGGTTGCCAGCACCAAGGTCGAAGTGTGCTTTGTAAGCACCTCCATCATTGGCATTTGAACGCGCTGATTCTTTTGTATGGCCTCTAAGAATGCAGGTGTTTCCTCAATTTTCAAACGCACATACAAACCAACAAATACTAAGACTGCGCTTGCTATAAAGGGGATGCGCCAACCAAAGTCAAAGAACTGTTCATCTGTTAAATTTTTGCTCAGAATTAAGAAGGTTCCGCTCGAAAGCAAGAAGCCAATCGGTGCGCCCATCTGAGGAAACATGCCATACCAGGCACGCTTACCAGGAGGAGCATTTTCGGTTGCAAGCAATACTGCGCCACCCCACTCCCCGCCCAATCCCAAGCCCTGTCCAAAGCGAAACAGAGCCAACAAGATCGGCGCCAAAATACCAATTGAGGCATAGGTTGGCAAAAAGCCAATCGCTACTGTAGATGGGCCCATGGTCATCAAGGCAGCGACTAAGGTCGCCTTACGCCCAATACGATCGCCAAAGTGGCCAAATAATGCAGCTCCCACCGGACGAGCAAAGAAAGCCAGCGCAAAGGTGGCTAAGGACTGCAGAACCGCTGTGTTTGCATCGCTGGATGGAAAGAATAGTTTTGGGAAAACTAAAACGGCTGCTGTGGCATAGATATAAAAGTCAAAGAACTCAATCGTGGTGCCAATTAAACTAGCAGTTAAAACGCGGGTGGCTGAATTGCCTTGTGCCATGCTTGTCTCCTATTTGCGAGCATTGCTAGTCTCATTGACTAGTCTTGTCCAAAATCATAGCATTGGCATAAAAGATGACTTTTGATTAAGCCCCCTCCAAAACCCTTACTCACTATGGCACCCGAATGTAAGATTATTCTTTTAAGGTACATTAGAAGTATCTAGGTTGATCAAGATGTCTATCGCAATGACCCAAACTACCTCCATTATTCCTTTACGTCATTTCATTACGAACATGACTCACTTGGTTGATAAAACCCAAGATGAATCTCTTTTGCTCACCGAGAGTAAGCGACTGTTGTCGAACTTAATTCAAAATGATTCATGGCTTCCAGAGTTTTGTACTGTGCCTCATCCTGAGTTTTATCAACAATACTTATTGCATGCCGATCCCCTCGAGCGATTTTCAGTGGTCAGTTTTGTTTGGGGTCCAGGACAAAAAACACCGATTCATGATCACTGCACTTGGGGCTTAATTGGCATGCTTAGAGGTGCGGAAAAAGGGCAGCGCTTCCAGATCGATAGCACAGGCAAGCTCCTGAAAGATGGGCCAGAAACTACGCTTAAGCCGGGCGATATCGAAGCAGTGAGCCCCAATATTGGGGACATTCATATTGTCAGCAACGCCTATGATGACCAAACCTCTATCAGCATCCACGTGTATGGTGGCAATATTGGCGCCATCCAGAGGCATGTCTACCAGCCAGAGACTGGTGAAATCAAAGACTTTGTTTCTGGCTATTCTTCTGCCCAAACGCCCAATTTATGGGATCGTTCTGCCGAAATTCGGGCCCACATTCAGAAATAGCCCTGTAAAAACAGTAATTTAGACTGAATTCGGACTGATTGTTGTCATGCAACATTCATGAAAAAGGCTCATAATAGCTAGGTATTAACCCTAATACGCTAAATAAGGAGCCTTAAATGACACAATTATTGAGTCTCTGGAATGCGGTTTTTGCCCAACAAAGCAAGACTGCCAATCTTGAGCAATTTATTAACAGCTACAACCCCGCTTCTGAGCACGACGTTGAAGAGCTCACCCGTGACTATTTATTTCACTACAGCACGCTAAGGGGTCTCTAATCATGAAATCATTCAATTCTTTTTTAGAAGATCTGCTGGCCGCTTACAAAGCAGCTAAAGAATGGCATGAAAAAAATCTGCGCTCTGTACTCGTTTAAAGAGCGATCTAGATTCTCCTAGTAGATTTTGTACTGATAAAAAAATACCAACCTCTTGGTTGGTATTTTTATTTAAGGCACAGCAAACAGAGTGATTTAGTAATAATGCCTAGTAGTAGCTGAGTGGCTCTGTTTTACCCCAAAAGATCTTATAGGAGTAAATGGTGTAGCCAATGATTGTGGGCAATACAACAATTGCCCCCCAAAAAATCATCCATAAGGAATCCGTTGCAGAGGCAGCCTCCCAGATTGTCATCTTTCCAACAACAATATAAGGAAACATGCTGTAAGCAATTCCTAAGAAAGCTAAGACAAAAATGGCAACGCTCAGTGCAAATGGAAGCCATATAGGCGCAGGTTTATCTCTCTGCATCTTTGCTAGATTCAAATCAATCAAAACAAAACATGCGAGTGATAAGACAGGAAATGGCAATAAGAAAAAAATGTTTGGGAAAGAAAACCACTTTGCAGCAATCTCAGCGCTAAAGAATGGCGTTGCCACCGAGATAATGCCTACGCCAAGCGCAGTCAGCCAGAGGCATTTTCTAGCCCAAGCCACCGCCTTACGCTGTAGCGCTCCAGAGGTCTTCATAATTAACCAGCCAGCGCCTAACAAAGCATATCCAGCAGGCAAACACAGAGCGACAATGAATGCGAAGACCCAGCCTAGGCCTCCAGAGTCAAAACCAATTACCTCCCTACCCACCATAACACCCTGAGCTGCAGCAGCCAGGAAGCTACCGAAGAAGAATAAGAAATTCCATATTGATTTTTGACTCAGGTGCGCCTTTGCACGAAAGTCAAAAGATACGCCACGCAAGATCAAACCCGCGAGCATGATGCCCACAGGTAAATAGAGCTCGGTCAAAATAATGCCATGTGCCATTGGAAAGGCGATCAAGAGAACGCCAACGCCAAGTACCAGCCAGGTTTCATTTGCATCCCAAAACGGACCAATCGAAGAAATCATGATGTCTTTTTCCTGATCAGTTGCTTGGTTCAGTAAGATGCCGACGCCTAAGTCGTAGCCATCTAAGACCACGTAGGCAACCATGGCAATGCCCATTGCCACCAAAAAGAATAGCGGTAACCAGCCAGCGGGTTCGAGTAGATTGGGAATCATATTTCTCCTTATGCTCCAAGCGGACGGTTCACTAGATTGGGTCTAGCATCATCAGCAGCTTTTATAGGTCCAGACTGGCGGGCCAAATAGAAAACTACCCAGATATAAGAAACAATCAAACCTAGATAAAGGGCGAGATACATCACCAGGGTTCCCAAAATCATATTCGTTGGCAGCTTAGTAACAGCATCAGCTGTTTTCAAAATACCGGTTACCAGGAAAGGCTGTCTTCCCACTTCGGTCACATACCAGCCCGCCACTACGCCAACCCAGCCAGAGAAACTCATCACGCTTAAGGCCTGTAAAAGCCATCTTGGCAATTCGTGTTTTTTCCTAACAAGGTAGAAACCAACAAAGGCCGTGAGCAGCATGAGCATTCCAATTCCAACCATGATCCGGAATGCAAAGAAGACGGGTTTAACCGGAGGATGCGTATCAGGGAATGCATCTAAGCCCTGGACTTCACCATCCCAAGAGTGCGTCAGATACAAAGAAGCCAGTTTTGGCACAGCCACTTCATATTTATTTGCCTTGGCAGCTTCATCAGGAATGGCAAACAAAACCGCATCGGCACCTCTGGTGGTTTGCCAAATACCTTCCATTGCTGCTACCTTGGCAGGCTGATATTCCAGGGTATTCAGACCATGCATATCGCCTAGTACGATTTGTAAGGGCGCCAACACCACAGCTACGGTCATCGCTAATTTAATCAATGCTCTACTACCAACCGGATTAATACCGCGTAGATAGCGATAAGCAGAGATACCTGCAATCAAGAAGGTGACAGTTAGAAACGAAGCCGTCATCATATGAAAGAGTCGATAAGGCATAGATGGATTAAAAACAATTTCAATCCAATTGGTCGCATGTGCTTGACCATTAATCATTTCAAAACCTTGTGGGGTCTGCATCCAGGAATCTAAAACGATGATCCAGAAAGCGGATAGCGAAGTTCCAAAGGCAACCAGAAAGGTGGCAACCGTATGGGCTCTTTGCGAAACCCGTTTTGCTCCAAACAGCATGATTCCCAAAAAGGTGGCTTCTAGAAAGAAGGCTGACAATACTTCATAGCCTAACAAGGGGCCGGCAATATTACCGACTGTTTGCATATAGCCCGGCCAATTAGTACCGAACTGAAAGCTCATCGTAATACCACTCACAACCCCTAGCGCAAAGGTCAGAGCAAAGATTTTGACCCAGAACTGATAAGCCTCACTCCACTCAGAATCACCGGTCTTATTAAACTTGATCTTGAAGTACAGGAGAGCCCAAGCTAACGCGATAGAAATCGTTGGGAACAGGATATGGAAAGTAATGTTGGCAGCAAACTGAATTCTGCTCAAAATAAGTGCATCAAGCATCGTATTACCCCTTGTTGATATTCTGTCCTTTCATTATGCTCCTCGGACTAGGGCAAAACAATTGCTTGATTAGATTACTCAACTACCAATACTACTCAAGAGGGTATTACTCTAGCGCGCTTTCGACCGATATTCTTTGGCAGCTGCATTTTGAGCGATCACTTTTTCTCGAAATTGCTCAACAAACTTTTGGTGATAAGGATTGTTGCGAGTTTTAAAGAAGTAAATCAGTCCAAGCACCAAAAACCATATTGGTAATGCATAGAGTGCAATACGAGTATCTTCACTTAAAGAAAGGGCATAAATCACAATTCCAAAGAAAGCGAAAGAAACATAAGGCATTGTTTTGCTCCAAGGCATCTTGAACTCAGACTCATCATGGGCCTGCGGTAGGCGTTTGCAATATACAAGATACGCAACCAGGATCATTGACCAGATGAAGATAAAGATGATCGCTGCAACGCTACCGACCAATTCAAATGCTGACATCATGGACTGAGTGGTAGTGAGAATTAATGCCGCTGACAAAATCAGTCCCGTTCCTAAGAAAATGCCGCCCGATGGAATCTTATGCGAAGAGAGTCTCCCAAACACTGCAGGTGCATGATGTTGCTTAGCTAGACCATATAACATCCGCGAAGTGGCATAGATACCGCTATTACTCGATGAGGTGGCAGAGCTAATCACTACCAGGTTCACGATGGACGCAGCGCTAACCATTCCTATTAAAGAAAACATACCCACAAATGGACTCTCGTCGGGGGAGATATCTGTCCATGGGGTTACCATCATCAAAACCAAAATGGTGCCGACATAGAAAATCATGATCCGCATGGGGATTTTATGAATTGCATCTGGCAACATGACTTTGGGATTCCGAGTTTCAGCCATCATGGTCCCAATGATTTCCATGCCAGCAAAAGCAAAGATGGTCATTTGTAAGCCGGCAAGTAGGCCTGAAACGCCGTGAGGCAAGAAGCCCCCATAAGACCAAAGATTACTTACCTTAGCCTGAATTCCAGAGGGGGATACAAAGCCAGTGACACACAAATACAGGCCTAAGAAAATCAAACCAATAATCGCAACAACCTTGATGATGGCCATCCAAAATTCCAACTCTCCAAATGCTTTGACAGTAAGCAGATTCAGGGTGAGTAAGAGCAAAATCACGCTGACTGCTGAGATCCAATGCGGGAGGTTAGGAAGCCAAAAAGAAACGTAACCGCTTATTGCAATAATTTCTGCAATTGCCGCTACGATCCACACAAACCAATAGGACCAGCCTACAAAAAATCCAGCAGTCGGCCCCAAAATGTCTTCAGAGAAATCTACAAAAGATTTGTACTCCAAGTTGTAGAGCAAGAGTTCGCCCATTGCACGCATTACAAAGTAAAGAACAAATCCTGTAAAAGCATAAACAAACAGAATCCCTGGGCCAGCCAAAGAAATTGCCTTACCAGAACCCATAAAAAGGCCTGTTCCAATACAGCCACCAATGGCGATCATCTCTATATGACGCTGGCCTAGACCGCGTTCTAGATCTCTACTTGTTTCCATGTTGGATCGCTTCCATTGAGGGTGAATATTCGAAGACTATAACAAAGATACTTTTTCTCTAGAAAAATAGCTGGTCCCCAGTAATTGAGCATGTATTTATCTAAAACAAATGCCCAGTCTTTACAAAAATTGTGCAGCCTTCTTTACTAAATGGTTGGTGCTGGCTCATATGGGGACTTCTAATCCATGAGCCAGCTGGATAGCGCCCATGTTCATCCTCAAAAACGCCATCGACCACGAAGATTTCTTCTCCGCCATAGTGCTGATGGGGATTGAAGTAAGTTTGCGGCGCCCAGCGAACTAAAGTAGATCCACTGCCCTGCCGCATTAATGGCATGACATGAAGACCTGGCACCATACCCTGGAACCAAGAAGCTGTTTTGGTATCGATGATCTCTCGCTCGACTTGATCAGGACCAAGATGTCGAAGTTTTACAAACAGAGTACACCCAGAATCGCTAAAAGGCGCATGAGAAGATCCCGGCGGATTCATGATGTAAGTCCCAGCAGAATAATTACCGGTCTCATCGCTAAATACGCCATCCAAAACCAATATTTCTTCACCAAATTCATGAGTGTGCGTTTGAAACCGAGACCCTGGTTGATAGCGAACTATAGAAGTTGCCTTTGCCACCTCATCACCCATGCGATCAAGCATGCGTCTCTCTACTCCGAATTCAGGACTTGGGATCCATGGTAAGTCATGATGATTTATCACGACTCTCTGACTGTAATCTGCGTTGATATTCATTGTGTAGATATTTAAAACCCCCATCATTGCTGATGAGGGTTTGTCTTTCTGGTGGGCCCACCAGGACTTGAACCTGGGACCAAAGGATTATGAGTCCTCTGCTCTAACCAACTGAGCTATGGGCCCGTAAATGCTTCGATCAATCTTCCTCGAGGAAAGTTTTGAGCTTGTCACTACGACTGGGATGACGCATTTTACGGAGTGCTTTTGCTTCGATCTGACGTATACGCTCTCGGGTGACATCGAATTGCTTACCAACTTCTTCGAGGGTGTGGTCTGTACTCATCTCCACACCGAAACGCATGCGCAATACTTTTGCCTCACGAGGTGTGAGTGAGTCCAAGACATCTTTCACAACATCACGCATCGAATCATGCAATGCCGCTTCAGCGGGAGCCAAGGTATTCGAGTCTTCAATGAAATCACCTAAATGAGAGTCTTCATCGTCACCGATTGGGGTCTCCATGGAAATAGGCTCTTTAGCGATCTTCATGATCTTACGAATCTTATCCTCAGGAATTTCCATCTTGAGGGCCAGAGTTGCCGCATCAGGCTCGTGACCAGTCTCTTGCAAGATCTGACGGCTAATACGGTTCATCTTGTTGATGGTCTCAATCATATGTACCGGAATACGAATTGTGCGGGCCTGATCAGCAATCGATCGGGTGATGGCCTGACGAATCCACCAAGTCGCATAAGTAGAGAACTTGTAACCACGACGGTACTCAAACTTATCTACCGCCTTCATCAAACCGATATTGCCTTCTTGAATCAAATCCAAGAACTGCAAGCCACGGTTAGTGTATTTCTTAGCAATGGAGATCACCAAACGCAAGTTAGCGACAGTCATTTCACGCTTAGCTTCACGGGCACGCTTCTCACCAGCGATCATCTGCTTGTTGACTTCCTTTAACTCAGGAAGTGGCAATACAACGCGCGTCTGAATATCGATCAGCTTCTGTTGAAGCTCTTGAATTGCAGGTACGTTACGCTCCAATAGGGCTGAGTATGGTTTGTTCTCTTTGAGCAGTTTGGTAGTCCAGCCCAAGTTCATTGACATCTTAGGGAATTCTTTTAAGACTTCGCCGCGATTCACGCCGACCTTATCCACTAAGAGGCTCACAATACCGCGCTCTAGCTTCCAAACTTGGTCGACTTGTGAGCGCATGGTGTCGCATAACTTCTCAACACTCTTCGCGGTTAAGCGGAAACCTAACATCTCATTACGAATATTTTCTTGCGCTTTGACATAAGCGGGGCAGTTATAGCCATCTTTATCAAAGGCTCTACGCATCTTATCGGCTTGGGTACGCACGACTGCAAATTTCTCGAGGGAGATTTGCTTGAGCTCTTCGAGTTGCTTAGCATTTGCTGTAGCAGCTCCACCACCACCGCCACCTTCTTCGCCTTCGCCCTCTTCACCCTCTTCCGCATCAGGATCAATCTCTGGCTCTTCTGGCCCTAACTTGATATCTTCAGCATTAGGATCAACCAAGCCATCCACAAACTGATCGATTTCCATTTCACCGGAAGCAATCTTGGCAGCGTTGTCTAAGATCTCAGCAATAGTTACAGGGCAGGCAGACAAGGCCATCACCATGTCTTTTAAGCCTGCCTCAATCTTCTTGGCAATAACAATCTCGCCCTCACGGGTCAAGAGATCAACCGTACCCATTTCACGCATATACATACGCACAGGATCGGTAGTGCGACCGAATTCAGAATCCACTGTTGATAAAGCAGCCTCAGCCTCTTCCTCAGCCTCTTCCTCAGAGGTCGCTGCAGCCGTGTTCTCGCTCAGAAGCAATGTTTCAGCATCAGGCGCTTGCTCGTACACAGTAATACCAATGTCGTTCAATAAACCAATCAAAGTCTCTAATGCATCCGCATCAGACAACTCATCTGACATCACGTCATTCATCTCACCATGGGTTAAGTAACCCTTGGATTTACCCATCTTGATCAAAGTCTTTAAACGGGCACGACGAAGTTCTTGCTGCTCCTCAGAACCTAACTGCTGCGCAGCGAATTCTTTTAAAAGTGCTTTTTCTTTAGCCTTACGCTCGCGGGCTTTTTGACGATCAGTCAGAACAACTTCACCACCCTCAGCTGGTGCAGTATCTGCCTTTGGTTTACGGCCACGAGTTTTCTTTTCTTCAACCACCTCTGCTTCAGGTAGCAATACTTCTTTTACTTTTTTACCCTTCGCGAGCGGCTCCGCTTTTGCTGGAACTTTTACCGCCTTAACTGGTGCCGCCTTTACTGCTTTAGCAGGCGCCTTTACAGGCACCTTTTTTGCAGCTGGTTTTTTTGCCACAGGCTTAGCCTTCACTGGCGCTTTTGCTGGCGCCTTCTTGGCAACTGGTTTCTTAGCTACAGGCTTAGCCTTCACTGGCGCCTTCTTGGCAACTGGTTTCTTAGCTACAGGCTTAGCTTTGACCGGTGCTTTTTTAGCAACTGGTTTCTTGGCTACAGGCTTAGCTTTGACCGGTGCTTTTTTAGCAACTGGTTTCTTGGCGACGACTTTCACAGCGGGTTTTTTTGTCTTGGTAGTTGGCATTTGTTAGTACTTACTTACATTACTGGTGATTGATATCGACTGATTAAGTACAGCCCCGTTTGCCACTTGCCCCAAATTTCATCAAAATAATGTGCAAGTGACTGAATTAAATCGGTTTTTTTCTGGGAATAGAGGATTATAGTCGATTACGACATTTTTACCCCTACTTGTCTGCAAAATAAGGGGGTAATTTCAGAAAATTCTTATGAGAATTTGAGTTTTTCGCCCAATTCTCGATATCGGGCTCGGTCTTGATCTGTCGCGGTGCTGTCAGACAGCTTTTTGGTAATTTCAGTCATCTCTTTTTTGAGCTGATTTGTCTGCAGCTTTTTAAAGGCGCCCTGAAGATCTGCAGTGGCACCAGCCAAATCTAAATCAGATTCCATCACCCGTTTGCGCAATACCTCATAGAGTGGTGCTAATTCGCTCTGGGCCAATTGTTCTTGAAACATCGCAAATGCCCCAGCACCCACTTCACCAGTGCCACCATTCTCGCTAGGAATCAGTTCAACGCCGTCACATTGGGCTAAGAGATCTTGCATCATGCTCATCGCATTCGATGAACGCTGCTCTGCCGCTTCAATTGCTAAAGCGCGTTGATGAGAATCCAACGCTTTACCTAAATGGGGAAACTGCAATAGCACTCGTAAGATTTGTTCAGCCAAATCTGTCGGCGCTTGTGGCGGAGGAATATTCTGGGCCACTCTTTTAGAAGCCCCTTTGCCAGCTTGCCATGGTGCGCCTTGCGTACGATTAGGGAAGTTACCTTGCTCGGCACGTGGCTGCATTCTGGTCTGTGAAGAGGGCGCTACAGGAATGACTGTCAATCCGCAGAAGGCTTCTAACTCGGCAGGGGAAGAGTTTGTCCGAATGGCCAGCTCGCGCAAGATTTGTGTGCGTAATGCGATCGGTGGCATCGATAACAATAGCGGCTTGGCAGCATGATGTGTTTGCGCCCGACCCTCGGGTGTAGTGAGGTCATGATCTTGACTAACCACCTTAAAGAAAAAAGTGGACAGGGATGCAGCTTCTTTAATCACTTTCTCAAAAGCAGGCGCCCCATAGGCGCGCACATAACTATCAGGATCATGCTCGGTAGGTAAAAATAAGAAACGAATCTCTTTATCGTCTGACATCAAAGGCAGGCAAGCCTCAAGCGCTCTTTGGGCAGCGCGCTGACCTGCAGAGTCACCGTCAAAAGAAAACACAACGCGATCGGTTTGGCGAAGCAACATCCGTACATGGTTGGCAGTACATGCTGTGCCAAGTGTTGCTACTGCGTTGGGGAAACCTAGCTGGGCAAGTGCTACTACATCCATATACCCTTCGCAGACCAATACATACTCTTGCGCACGAATAGCCTGACGGGCTTCAAACAAACCATACAGAGTATTGCCTTTAGAAAATAAAGGCGTCTCTGGAGAGTTGAGATATTTAGGTTCGCCTTGATCCAGAATACGACCTCCAAATCCAATCACTTGACCTTTGGGATTGCGAATCGGGAACATGATGCGATCACGAAAACGATCATAGCGGCGCGCCGCTTGATTGCCCTCACCTACCTCACTCTGAATCAACAAGCCGCCCTCTAGCAGAGTCTTAGCTACCTCATCATTACTGTAGGGACCAAATACTGCCTCTAATCCTTGCCAACCATCGGGTGCATAACCTAAGGAGTAACGTTTAGCGATCTCGCCGGTCAAGCCACGACCTTTGAGATAGTCAATGGCGCGAGGGGCATTCTTGAGCTGTGCGCGATACCAATCTGCTGCAGAACTCATCACCTCACTTAAAGCCATCGCCTGCTGTTGACGTGCAACATCTTGCACAGTCCGCTCCTCGCGCGGGACAGTGAGCCCTGCAGAACGCGCTAAGTCTTCAATCGCATCAACATAACCCAGACCTGAGTACTCCATCAGGAAACTGATTGCAGAACCGTGGGCTCCACAGCCAAAGCAGTGATAGAACTGTTTATTGGGTGAAACAGAAAATGAAGGGGATTTTTCTTGATGAAAGGGGCACAAACCTTGATAGTTCGCGCCAGCTTTTTTTAGCTTCACATGCTGTCCAACCACATCAATGATGTCAACCCGATTTAATAGATCGGCAATGAAAGATTGGGGGATGAGCGCCATGAAACTTATTTTGCGAGAGCAGCCTTAACTAAACCAGAGACTTTGCCCATATCAGCCTTGCCAGCCAACTGGGGTTTCAGAATGCCAATAACCTTGCCCATATCCTGTGGTCCAGATGCGCCACTGGCAGTCACCGCCGCTGATACTGCAGCAGCAATCTCCTCATCTGACAATTGCTCAGGTAGGTAGTCTTGCAAAATAATCATCTCTGCTTGCTCTACAGCCACCAGGTCATCGCGCCCTGCTTTGGTAAATTGCTCGATCGAATCCTTGCGTTGCTTAATCAGTTTCTCAACAATCGCTAGTACGCCTGCATCATCCACCACCACGCGCTCGTCGACTTCACGTTGTTTGATGGCTGCTAATAACAAACGGATGGTCCCAAGGCGCGTCACTTCTTTAGCGCGCATTGCGTTTTTCATATCTTCGGTAATTTGGTCTTTGAGGCTCATAAATAAGTCCGTTAAATGGAAATGAATTCTTATCGTAAATGCTCTGGTATTAAAAAAGCAAAAACCCGCTGCGTTTCACCGTCAGCGGGTTCAAAGCCTCTCGGTGAGGAGAGCTTTAATATTCTGAAAAGCTGCTTAGTAGAGCTTCTTTGGCAACATTTGGCTGCGGATACGCTTGTAATGGCGTTTAGCAGCGGCAGCTTTTTTGCGCTTGCGCTCAGCTGTTGGCTTCTCGTAAAACTCGCGCGCGCGCAAGTCGGTCAAGAGGCCGTTTTTCTCAATGGTGCGTTTGAAACGGCGTAAAGCCACTTCAAATGGTTCGTTTTCGCGTAGGCGGACTGTAGTCATACTGGTTTAACTCGTATATGCTCGAAAAATATCGAAAATTAACTGAATCACGGATTCTAGCACGACCAGGCCAAAAATGATTGTTTTAGGGATAGAAAGCTCTTGTGACGAGACTGGGGTGGCTTTATACAACACTGCCCCCTGGGAAGGAGGCCAGCCCGCTTCTTTGGGCATTTTGGGGCAAGGACTGCATTCCCAAATTGCCATGCACCGAGATTATGGGGGAGTTGTCCCAGAATTAGCCTCCAGGGACCATATCCGACGGGTTTTGCCTCTTTTAGACCAAAGTTTGACCGAGGCCAGGTTAAAACTGAGTGATATCGATGCCATTGCCTATACCCAAGGTCCGGGTTTGGCAGGCGCGCTTTTGGTTGGGAGCGCCTTCGCTAAATCCCTGGCTCAAGGACTCAAAATTCCCACGATAGGCGTGCACCACCTTGAGGGGCATCTCCTTTCCCCCCTCTTAGGCTCATCTGCGCCCCAATTTCCTTTCGTTGCCCTACTAGTTTCAGGAGGGCATACCCAGCTCATGTTGGTAAAAGAAATTGGGCAATACGAACTCCTCGGAGAAACTGTGGATGACGCAGCGGGTGAGGCATTTGATAAAACTGCCAAACTCTTGGGCTTAGATTATCCCGGTGGAGCTGCTCTTTCTGCACTTGCAGAAAAAGGGCAAGCTGGCCGCTTTAATTTACCCAGGCCAATGCTGCACTCAGGGGATTTTGATTTTTCTTTCTCAGGACTCAAGACTGCGGTACTGAATCAAGTAAAACAATTTGAAGCTAAGGACATCACTAACACTGAGGAAGTTGCACAATTTCATGCGGATCTTGCGCGAGGTTTTGTGGAGGCCTTGGTTGCCGTTCTACTTCGCAAGTCTGAAAAAGCAATTGAGCAAACGGGTTGTCACGATTTAGTCTTGGCTGGTGGCGTAGCCGCAAACAAGCAACTTAGAAATGCGCTTAATGCAAGCGCCCTCAAGCACAGCTTTTCAGTTCACTACCCACCAATGGCACTATGTACCGATAACGGCGTCATGATTGCATTTGCAGGCGCGCTGCGGATGCTACAAAAAAATCATACTGCGACTCAATCGGGATCATTTGATGTCAAGCCCCGCTGGGACTTGGTCAATTCTTAGCGAGTTACTTCGTCAGACTAATTTTGGCGTAGGCGCTGTGATTGTGAATCGATTCAAAGTTCTCAGCCTCAACCACGAGAGACTGAATGCGCTGATCCTGTTGTAAGCGTCCAGCTACGTCACGAACCAAGTCCTCTACAAATTTCGGATTACTGTAGGAGTGCTCAGTAACCCACTTTTCATCAGGACGTTTGAGCAAACCCCACAGCTCACTTGAGGCTTCACTCTCTGCAGCAGATACCAAATCTTCAACAGTCATTTGTGTTTGAGGATCAAGCGCCACCGACATAGTGACATGTGAACGTTGATTATGGGCACCAAATTCGGAGATCTCTTTTGAGCAAGGGCACAAGCTCATCACAGGCACGACTGCCCGTAAATGCAGGTGCGTTTCCAATGTGCCGCTGGCATTCTGACGAGCTTGCGCTGTCCAAGTCACTTCATAGTCCATCAAACTTTCAACGCCAGATACAGGTGCAGATTTTTTAACGAAGTGTGTGTAGGTAAATTGCACCTGACCTTCAGTCGCATTTAGCAGAGGCAACATTTCACGCACCAAATTAACTGCAGTCGTACTATCCACTGCCGCCTCTTGTTTTTGCAAGAGCGCAATGAAGCGGGACATGTGCGTGCCTTTAATGTGTGCAGGTAAAGCAACATTCATCTCAAATGTACCCACTGATGGAAAGCTACCAGTCTTACTGCGCACAGTTAAAGGATGACGTACTCCACGAATGCCAACTTGCTCAATAGCTAAAGCGCGCTCATCCCGAGTTGACTGCACATCAGGCATGCTTTGGGGCTTCAAAAAGGCAGGGTTTAAATCATTCATATCAATATTTTCGGATAAAACTGAATTATTTGCCGATCGCTACTGAATTCACAGGCAGGATTGTTGGAAAGCGCGCCTGAATCGACTTCAGAATGCCTTCTGCATTGAGACCGCAATTCGACATCAAGAGTTTGTAATCACCATGCTCAATAAAGCTGTCTGGCAACCCTAACTGCAATAGCGGTTTATTTAGCCCCATTGCCGCAAGGGCTTCTAAGCATGCACTTCCAGCTCCACCCTGAATCACGCCATCTTCAATAGTGACAAAGTAATCATGATCTTGAGCCAAGGTTTTTAATAACTCGACATCGAGTGGTTTGACGAAACGCATATTTGCGACAGTCGCATTGAGCTGCTCGCCTACCTCAAGGGCAGGATAAAGCAGGGTGCCAAATGCCAAAATGGCTATCCGTTGGCCTGCCTCTGCAGACGATTTTCGACGAAGCTCCGCTTTACCAAATGGGACTGTTCGTAATTCTTTTGAAGGGGCTGTACCAACACCTGCACCGCGTGGATAACGAACAGCACTTGGATGATTCTGGTGATACGCCGTTGTTAATAGATCACGACACTCTGCTTCATCGCTTGGCGTCATGATCAACATGTTTGGAATGCAACGCAAGAAGGCAATATCGTAGGAGCCGGCATGCGTTGCACCATCTGCCCCAACTAAACCAGCGCGATCCAAAGCAAATAGGATCGGTAGATCTTGGATAGCCACATCATGAATCAATTGATCGTAAGCACGCTGCAAGAAGGTAGAGTAAATCGCGACAACCGGCTTCATACCCTCGCAAGCCATGCCCGCTGCGAATGTGACGGCATGTTGTTCAGCAATACCGACATCGTAATAACGATTGGGAAATTGTTTTTCAAACTCTACTAAGCCAGAGCCCTCCCGCATTGCTGGCGTGATGCCAATCAGCAAAGGATCGGCATGAGCCATATCGCAGAGCCACTCACCAAAAACTTGGGTAAACGTTTTATTCGGTGGAGTGCTTGGTTTTTGCACACCCTCATCTGGATTAAATTTGCTGGGACCGTGGTACAGCACTGGATCAGCTTCGGCTAATTCATAACCCTGACCTTTGCGAGTCACCACATGCAAGAACTGAGGGCCACGCCCTTCTATCGCCAAGCGTCTGACGTTCTGCAACATCGGCACTAAAGCGTCGAGATCATGTCCATCGATAGGGCCAAAATAATTAAAGCCAAATTCTTGGAAGATGGTTGAAGGTGAGACCATGCCCTTGGCATGATCTTCTAAACGCTTAGCGAACTCTCGTAGCGGAGGTGCAATAGAAAGTACGCTATCGATCCCTTTTTTGGTGGCCGAATAAATATTGCCACTCAGCAATCTTGCTAAGTGGCGATTTAGGGCACCCACTGCTGGTGAGATCGACATATCGTTGTCATTCAGAATCACAACAAGCGGTAGATCGTCATAGACACCCGCGTTATTCATTGCCTCGAAGGCCATGCCACCTGTCATCGCGCTATCACCAATCACTGCAACTGCTACGTGACGCTCGCCAAGGGTTTGAAAAGCGCGGGCCATACCCATCGCTGCAGAGATACTGGTAGATGAGTGACCAGTACCAAAAGCATCGTATTCACTCTCAGAGCGGCGCGGAAAACCTGCCAAGCCATCGTATTGACGCAAGGTTTTCATTTGCTCGCGACGGCCAGTCAAAATCTTATGGGGATAACTTTGATGCCCCACATCCCAAACGATGCGATCAGCAGGCGTATCGAATACATAGTGAAGAGCAATCGACAGTTCAACCGTACCCAAGTTCGATGAAAGATGTCCGCCCGTCTTAGAGACAGAATCTAAAACAAACTGACGCAACTCATCTGCCAGCGCGGGTAACTCGTCGCGGGAGAGTTTTTTTAAGTCTGCGGGGTTATGAATGGAATCTAAAGTCATTGAGTCAAAAATAGATGATGGTTCTTTACTTACCTCGATTAACCATCAAAAGCGCTAGCTCTTTTAGGGCCAGTGCTTTACTGCCAAAACTAGCCAAGCTCGCAATTGCCTCAACCTGAAGCTCTTGAGCCTGCTGACGTGCATAGTCTAAACCCATCAAGCTCACATAGGTCGGTTTGTCTTGGGCGGCGTCTTTTCCAGCGGTTTTCCCAAGGGTCTGGCTATCGCTAGTCACATCCAGGACATCATCGATGATCTGAAAGGCTAGGCCTAGTTTTTGCGAGTAGTTACGTAAGTGCATCATTTGGACCAGATCGAGATGAGATGCAATGGCGCCCATTTCAACTGCACACGACAACAAGGCACCGGTTTTCATGGCGTGCATTTGCTGCAAACCCGATAAGTCCAATTGCTTACCAACATTCTCTAAATCAATCGCCTGACCACCAGCCATTCCTCTTGAGCCCGATGCCGCAGCGAGTGCGCTAATCATAGAGAGACGAACTTCAGCGGAACAATCGGCATGTGCGAGGATTTCGAAGGCACGGGTTTGAAGAGCATCACCAACCAAGAGTGCAGTTGCTTCATCAAACGCTTTATGGACAGTGGGTCGACCACGTCGTAAATCGTCATCGTCCATGCACGGCAGGTCATCATGCACTAGTGAATAGGCATGAATGCACTCTATTGCGATAGCAGCCGCATCTAATGTTGCATGACTAGCATCACCTAACTCACCAGCGGCATAAACCAAAAGCGGCCGAATGCGTTTGCCACCGCCTTGAGCGGCATAACGCATTGCTTGATGTAAACGAGTGGGAACGGTCACCTCCGCGTCCAGCAAAGTATCCAATGCTTGCTCGCTACGCTGCGTATGACTGGCTAGCCACTCTGGAAATGAATTCAATTCGCTCATAGTGAACTGCTTAGAGTGCAATCTAAGCTTCGAAGACTCTCACTTGTTGTTCCACTTGAGCTAAGACGGCTTGGCAATGTTTGAGCAAGGCGGCACCTCGTTGATAAGCCAATAAAGTCTCCTCTAATGAAAACTTACCCGATTCCATGTCAGAAATCAGCTTCTCAAGCTCCTTAACGGCTTGCTCGTATCGCAAATGAGGGTCGATTTGAGCCTCCAGGCCAGCGCCTGAGTTCTCGGGTTTTTTAGATGCCATGTGCTGACTTTCTCTGGATTTTCATACGAATAGCCCTACATATTAAAGCGATATGGGGTCTAGATGGGTATAATCACCCCCTTCCTTTCCAATATCGATACGTCGATGGTTGGATTGGTTATTCCGCTTAGCTTCGGCTGACGTTTTCGGGGGTGGGGAGAATGACTAATCTGGCTACCGTGCAGCAGCTTGCACCGTCCAATCTACAACTGCCGGTTTCGGCATATTTTGACGTTGATTTATACCAACGTGAAATTGAACTGCTTTTTAAGCAGGGGCCGAGTTATGTCGGTCACGAACTCATGGTTCCTGAAAAAGGGTCCTATCGCACACTTGCTGCTGAGAACGAAGGTCGTCTGTTAGTCCGCAATGACTCTGGTGTCGAGCTACTTTCCAATGTCTGTCGTCATCGCCAAGCCCTCATGCTCAATGGCAGCGGACAAGTAGACAACATTGTTTGCCCATTACATCGCTGGACCTATGACTTAAATGGTCAACTCTTGGGCGCTCCTCACTTCGAAGATAAGCCCTGTCTCAATCTTGGGAAGTCTCCTTTGCAAAACTGGCAAGGACTTTTATTTGAAGGGCCTCGCGATGTTTGCAAAGATCTCGCTAATCTTGGTGTTGCTGATGATCTGAAATTTGATGGCTACGTTTTAGATCATGTTGAAGTACATGACTGCAACTACAACTGGAAGACATTTATCGAAGTCTACCTAGAGGATTACCACGTTGAGCCCTTTCACCCAGGTTTGGGCAAGTTTGTATCTTGTGAAGACTTGCATTGGGAATTTGGTGATTGGCATAGCGTACAAACTGTGGGCATTCATAAGAACTTAGAAAAACCAGGCTCAAGTACGTATCAACAATGGCACGATGCCGTCTTACGCCAATTTAATGGCAAGACTCCGCGCCATGGTGCCATTTGGCTAACCTACTACCCCAATGTCATGGTTGAGTGGTACCCAGGCGTGCTGTGCGTTTCTACGCTGCATCCAATGGGCCCCAATAAAACCCGCAATATTGTGGAGTTTTATTACCCAGAAGAAATTGCCTTATTTGAACGTGAATTTGTAGAAGCTGAGCGCGCCGCTTATATGGAAACCTGTGTTGAGGATGATGAAATTGCTGAGCGCATGGATGCAGGTCGCGCCGCCCTCTTGGCGCGGGGCATCAACCAAGTTGGTCCTTACCAAAGCCCAATGGAAGATGGCATGCAGCACTTCCATGAGTGGTATCGGCGAGTCATGCAGTTTTCTGACATCTAAAAATGCTTTAATTGGAAATCTCTCTTAAAGATAGGCTTACCAATGAACCCACTGATCACTGCTAATCAACTCGAAGAAGTTATTAATAGCGGCGAGGATGTTTTGATCTGTGATTGCCGTTTTGATTTAGCTCAGCCAGAAGCGGGCAAAGCAGCTTATTTAGAAAATCATATTCCTGGCGCTATTTATGTCGATCTCGACCATGATTTATCTGGTGAGAAAACTGGCAAAAATGGTAGACACCCTCTGCCATCACCAGAAGATTGGGCTAAAACTAAAACACGCCTGGGCATGGATCACAACACCTTGGTCGTTGCCTATGACAATCAAGGCTCAATCTTTGCAAGTCGCTTATGGTGGATGCTCAAAGCTACAGGTCATGCCAATGTCAGAGTGCTAGATGGCGGCATTGATGCTTGGAGTGGCCCGATCGGCAAAACCCCTCGCCAACCCACCCCCTGTGCGCATCCAATCAATGCGATGCCCTATGTAGGTTTAGCCCTTGTAGATGAGCTGATTGAGAATCTCAAAACCCATCAAAAGAAAATTGTTGATGCAAGAGCAAATGATCGCTTTCATGGTGAGAATGAAACGCTAGATCCTGTTGGTGGCCACATTCCTGGCGCCCTCAATCACTGCTATAAAGAAAATCTTTCTGGAAAACTGTTTAAAACTCGTGAACAGCTTTATCAAGGGTTTGTGAATTTACTCGGCACTACCAAGACCTCAGAAGTCATTCATCAATGTGGATCTGGTGTAACTGCCTGTCACAATCTTCTCGCGATGGAAGTTGCTGGTTTAAAGGGTGCTCGCCTGTATGCAGGCAGCTGGAGTGAGTGGTGCGCCGATCCCAGCCGCCCAGTTGAACGCTAATCGCAACTAAGACGCTTGCGATAAGAGCAGGACAAAACCTACCCCACAAGCAATCAATACAGTTTGGCGTAATGACTCAGCCCAATGTGGGCGACGATGCATTTGCGGAATGAGATCACTCACCGCAATGTAGATAAAGCTACTAGATGCAATCACCAATAGGTAAGGCATCATCGCATGTGCTTTTTCCAAAAAGAAATACGCTAATACACCACCTAGCACTGCTGATAAACCGCAGAGTAAGTTGTAAAGCAAGGCACGGCTTTTAGAAAATCCTGCATTGAGTAGCACCATGAAGTCGCCAATCTCTTGAGGAATTTCGTGGGCAATGATGGCGATGGCAGTGAAAATACCTACCTCGTAGTTGGCCATAAATGCCGCTGCTATCAACACGCCATCTACAAAATTATGCAAACCATCGCCGACCAAAATCATCCAACCACTCCGACCAGCTACTTCGGCATCATGGCCGTGATGATGTTCATGCCCATCACCTTCATGATGGTGACTATGGCGTAACAGGGCAATTTTTTCCAATAAGAAAAATCCCAATAAGCCTGCCAACAAAGTGCCAAACAAAATTTGTGGCTTAGTATCCGGAAAGCTAAAAGCCTCTGGCAGAGAGTGCAGTAAAGCAGTTGCCAACAAAATGCCAACCGAAACACTCACCATGTTATTCACCATCTTCGAGAGCAGGCCCAAAGAAAAGCTAGCAGCGACTAAGACACTCACCAATCCAGCAAGGATAGTGACTAGCAGGATGTTTTGAAGTACTGACACTACTTAGATCACTCCGTTTTTCTTGAACCAGGCTAGACATTTAGCCCAACCATCTTTAGCAGGACCCTCACGATACGACTCGCGATAGTCTGCATGGAAAGCATGGGGGGTGTCAGGATAAACCACGATCACCGATTCCTTGGCCGCTAAATTAGTAGGCGCTGCTTTCGCCAAAGCTGCGCGCATTTGATCGACACTCTCTAATGAAATTCCTGTATCAGCGCCTCCATACAAGCCAAGTACCGGGGCATGTAGTTGGGATGCGATATCTACTGGGTGCAATGGATTGCCTGGAGTTTTCTCGCCAATCACACGTCCATACCAAGCTACGCCAGCTCGGACTTGTGGCAAAGTCGCAGCCAACCAAGTAATACGGCCACCCCAGCAGAAGCCGGTTACACCAACGCGCTTTAAATCTCCACCATGTTTTCCGGACCATTGAATGGTGGCCTGAAGATCACCCATCACTTGATCATCCGGCGTCTTCGAAATAACATTAGTAAAGATCTCTGCAATGCTGCCGTAGCTACTCGGATCACCTGCCCGCTGAAAGAAATCCGGGGCAATCGCGAGATAACCGAGCTTTGCGAAACGTCTAGCAACATCAGCAATATGCTCATGGACCGCAAAAATTTCACTGACGACAATAATGACTGGCAAAGGTGATTTCGCATTCTGTGGTCGCGCAACATAGACTGGCAGTTGATAATCACCCATCCGAATGTTTTGTTCTCCAGCCTCGAGTCCGACAAAATCCGTTTTAATCGTAGCGGCCATCACCGGCATAGATGCTGGGGCGAAGCCAACGCCCATAGCCCCCGCAGTCAGTGCTGAAGTTTTCAAGAATGATCTTCGATTTAAGGGCGTATTTGATTTCATTAATGTGCCTCTTCCCAGTTATTACCAACCCCAATACTAACCACTAAAGGGACTTTAAGCTGCGCAACCTGACACATCAAATCAGGCAACTTCGCTTGTAAGACTTCAATCTCATCCATCGGAACATCAAATACTAATTCATCATGGACTTGCAAGAGCATCTTTGTTTTCAGCTGTTCTTTTTCCAACCAATCCTCGACTGCAATCATTGCTAACTTAATTAAATCTGCCGCAGTACCTTGCATTGGCGCATTAATCGCAGCTCGCTCAGCGCCTTGTCTTCGCGGACCGTTCGATTTGATTTCAGGCAACCATAAACGTCGGCCAAAAACGGTTTCAACATAACCCTTATCGCGAGCCTCTAAACGGGTTCGCTCCATATATTGAGCGACACCAGGGTAGCGCTCAAAATACTTAGCAATGTAATTCTGGGCCGCGCCTCTTTCAATTCCTAAATTGCCTGCCAGACCAAATGCGCTCATGCCATAGATGAGGCCAAAGTTAATGACCTTGGCATATCGGCGCTGCTCTCCACTCACATCCGCCAAGGGAATGCCAAAGATCTCTGCAGCAGTGGCTTGATGCACATCCTTACCTGTTGCAAATGCCTCAAGCAAATTGGCATCTTCAGCAATATGCGCCATGATGCGTAACTCAATTTGTGAATAGTCTGCTGAAAGCAATTGACATCCGGGCGCAGGAATAAATGCCTCTCGAATCCGACGGCCCTCTTCAGTTCGTACCGGAATATTTTGTAAATTCGGTTCGCTCGATGCCAAGCGACCAGTGACTGCGACGGCTTGAGAAAAATTCGTATGGACTCGCCCCGTTTGAGGATCTGCCATCCTCGGCAACTTCTCGATATAAGTCGACATCAATTTAGCGAGACTACGGTAATCTAAAATGCGAGCAGGTAATGGATAGTCTTCTGCCAGTTTTTGCAAAACTTCCTCATCCGTTGAAGGACTGCCCGATGGAGTCTTTTTTATGACTGGAAGCTCTAGCTGTCCAAATAAGATTTCGGCAATTTGTTTCGGTGACTGAATATTAAAAGGCTGACCTGCCAACTGATGAATCTCGCCTTCTAAAGCTAGTAAACGTTTGCCAATTTCTTGACCCTGCTTCGCAAGCAAAGCCGAATCAATCCGAATACCATTACGCTCCATAATGCCGAGCACACGCATTGCGGGCATCTCAATTTTTTCATAGACATATAACAAGCCAGGGCTAGCCTGAATCTGAGGCCACAAAGCAAAATGTAATCGTAGGGTAATGTCAGCGTCTTCAGCGGCGTACTCGGTGGCGGTTTTCAAATCAACCTGATCAAAGCCAATTTGATGAGCGCCTTTGCCGCAAATCTCTTCGTACTTTATTGTTTTCATGCCTAGATGACGCTCTGCTAAGCTATCCATATTGTGTGGCATATGAGACTCGAGCACATATGACTCAAGCAAGGTGTCGAACTGTACGCCCTGCAAAGTAATTCCATAGTTTGCAAAGATATGGGTGTCGTACTTCAAGTTTTGCCCTACTTTGTAATGGGCCTGACTCTCTAGCCATGGCTTGAGTCGGTCCAGCACATACTCGCGCTTTAATTGCTCGGGTGCATTTAGGTGCCCGACCGGAATATAGCAAGCCTCGCCCGGAGTAACCGATAAGGAGATCCCTACGAGCTCGGCGGCTAGCGCATCTAGACTAGTAGTCTCTGTATCTACAGCGGTAAGGCTAGCCTCCTGAATTTTCTGAATCCATTTGTCTAGGCCAGCCTCATCCACAATGCACTCATAGTTTTTTTCGACAGCGCTTTGTATTGCACTAGCCTCAACCGATGGCGAAGCAGTCGCTTGCAAGGACGTTGAATTGTTAGAGCTTGCTTGAGTTTGACTTACGCCTTGCTCGACTTCACGCAACCATGTTTTGAATGCATAGCGCTCAAACAATTCACGCAGTAGCTGACTATCTTCTGGTTTGGCATGGAGCTCATCTAAGCTGGGCACATGAGACGATAAATCGCAATCGGTCTTCACGGTAATCAATTGGCGCGCTTGGGGCAACCAGTCGAGAGTGGCTCGTAAATTTTCACCAACAACACCTTTGACTTGATCTGCATTGGCCATCAAGTTATCGAGGTCCCCAAATTCAGCTAACCATTTATTTGCGGTCTTGGGTCCCGCCTTAGGAACACCAGGCACGTTATCCACAGCATCGCCGATGATGCTTAAATAATCTACGATACGTTCAGGAGGTACCCCAAACTTAGCCACCACCCCCTCAATGTCCAAGCGCTCATCAGTCATCGTGTTAATTAAACTGACCGAGGAATTCACTAGCTGAGCCAAATCTTTATCACCAGTCGAGATGATGGTTTCCCATCCTGCCTGACTTGCCTGGCAAGCTAAAGTACCAATGACATCGTCTGCCTCAACCCCTGAAACCACCAAAACTGGCCAGCCCAAGGCCTTGACCAGAGCATGAATTGGCTCGATTTGTTTCACCAAATCTTCTGGCATAGGGGAACGATGGGCCTTGTACTCAGGGTACATTTCATCCCGAAAAGTCTTACCTTTGGCATCAAAAACGCAGGCAATATGGTCCGCCTCAATCTCTGAGCGAGCCCGGCGCATCATATTGACCATGCCATATATAGCCCCAGTAGGGTCGCCAGCCCCATTTCTAAGGTCTGGCATGGCATGGAAGGCACGATAGAGGTAACTTGAACCATCTATCAACAAGAGTCTATGTTTAGTCATCCCTCAATCGTACAATCTAGCGGTGAACTACCTACAAGTCTGGTGATGCTACTACTAGGCAGTAGGTTTAAAAAGGTGAAAATCATGCATGCTATCAATTACTTATTTGGCCACACTTTAAGCTCCGCCCTAACTTTATTGAGTTTTCTGGTGGCGTTTGCGACTTTTGGGGTCAGCTCCAGCTTGGCGCAATCGACTAGTCAAGCGCTTAGCCCTACCGAACTCGAAATGATCAATAACCAACCGATTGCTAAATCATCGAGCGCTTCAGAGAGCACAAATACCGCTGTGCAGCGTAAACCAAGTTATCAATATACCGATAAGAACGGTACCCAAATCACTGAATACAAAGATGCAAACAGTCCTACCCAAGTTCAGGTCAAGACCCGTTTAACTACCTATGACATGTCGCCACCAGACTCTGTCATGCCTGCCCCCCCCTCCAGTGACAATGGTTTACTCAGCGTGCCCAGCATCAGCATTCCACTGCGCTAATCCATGGCTGTTTTTACCCCGCTTGAACTGAGCGATATCTCAGAGTGGATTGCTCAGAACTTTCAGATTGGCAATGCCACTGATATTCGTGGCATACATGGCGGGATCGAAAATTCCAATTTCTTTTTAGATACTTCATTAGACGGCAAGCCACACGAATATGTGCTCACTATCTTCGAGAGACTAACGGCTGAGCAGCTTCCTTACTATTTAGAGTTAATGCGGCATTTAGCCAATCGAGGCATTTCAGTACCCAAGCCGATTGAAAATCGACACGGGCAAATTCTGTTTGAACTCAAAGGCAAACCTGCTGCCATCGTGAGCAAGCTTCCCGGCCTCTCGAGACTGGCTCCCGATAGCCATCACTGCGCTTTAGTGGGCGAAATGCTTGCCAAGATGCATTTAGCCGGTCAAGACTTTAAGCTCACACAAGAAAATCTTCGAAGCCTTGGCTGGTGGCAGAAAACTGTTCCCGATCTCTTGCATCACCTCGATACTAATCAACAAGAATTACTGCAATCCGAGCTCAAGGCTCAGGAAATATTTTTTAACTCTAGCGAATATGCTGAGCTGCCAGCTGGAGCTAGTCATTGCGATTTATTTAGAGACAACGTGCTATTCGATCCGCAAAACAATGGGGATCAAGCCGCAGATCGCTTAGGTGGTTTCTTTGATTTCTACTTCGCAGGCACAGACAAATGGTTATTTGATCTGGCCGTCACGGTAAATGATTGGTGCCTTGCCGAGAATAAAAAAGATATAGACCCAGCAAGACTCAAGGCGATGTTAAATGCTTATGAGGCGGTTCGCCCATTAAGTACCGTAGAAAAAAAATATTGGCCCATGATGTTGCGTGCAGCGGCATTGCGTTTTTGGATATCTCGTCTCTGGGATTTTTATTTACCTCGCAATGCCCAAATGCTCACACCGCATGATCCAAAACATTTCGAGAAGATTTTACTTAGCCGGCGTACCGCATGAAACTGAACTCCGTTGGAATTCAAGAAGGCTATCATTGGATTCGCCAAGGCTTTTGGTTATTTAAGCAAAATCCCATTGCCTTTCTGATGCTAGTCTTGATCTATGTTTTGGTTGCGCAACTAGCCATTCTGATCCCAATCATAGGTGTCATAGCGGTACTCGTGCTGACCCCCACCCTGTCTGTCGGCTTCATGACTGCCTGTCGCCAGGCGATCCAGAAAGAACGTATTGTTCCGCAGGTTTATTTTTGCGCACTACGATCAACACCACTGATTCGTAAACGTATTTTGCAATTAGGTTTACTCTACGCCATCCTGATTTTTGGGCTGAGTTTAATCCTAGGTTTATTTATCAACGTTCAAGCCATCATTCCTTTAATTAGTAATGATCAAACCATTACGCCTGAAGCTATTCATCAGCTCTACTGGGCTTTACTGATAGGCGGCCTGCTCTACTTCCCTATTGCAGTATTGATGTGGTTCTCCCCAGTACTCATCGCTTGGGAAAATATGTCGATTCCACAGGCTCTATTCTCGAGCTGGATCGCTTGCTGGACAAACCGTGGTGCATTTTTGTATTACATCCTGATCTGGGCGGCTATTTTGGTGGCTATTCCCTTGCTGGTCGGCGCCTCTTTAGATACTGTCAACTTAGGCCAGGCTGCCTCTTTCATCATCGCACCCATTTCAATGGGCGGTCTGACTATCATGCATTGCTCTTTTTATGCGAGCTGGAAAGCTTGCTTCATTACCGATGAGGCAATGATATTGGGCGATTAATCAATCGCAGCCAATTTGGCGATACTGAGCTGTAACCACTTAATACCGTGCCGCTTGAAATGAATCTGCGCCCGCGCATCCGCATCCAGACCCTCTAAAGCAGTAACGCGGCCTTCGCCAAACTTGGTGTGAAATACATTTTGTCCAATCTTGAATGGATAAGTATCTCTTGGGGGAGCGGCCATTCTTTTAACACTAGTTGATAAGGTGCTATGCGCCCTTGTTGCTGGACGATCACTACCCGAGTCAAAGAAATCATTCGACTCATACTCTCTTTGTCGGGTATAGCCATCATTCCAGGAGGGGCCTGAACTTCTACCGCCCCATCGCGCATCTTTCGCTTTTGGTGTTAACCATTTAAGGGAGTCAGCAGGTAACTCCTCCAGAAAGCGAGAAGGCATGTTGTAGCGGACCTGGCCGTGCAACATACGCGATTGGGTATGCGAGAGATACAAACGTTCTTTGGCCCGCGTAATAGCAACATACATTAAACGCCGCTCTTCTTCCAAGCCATTGAGCTCATTTACGCTATTTTCGTGAGGAAACAGACCTTCCTCAAGGCCTGTGATGAAGACTGCAGTGAACTCTAGGCCTTTGGCAGAGTGCACCGTCATCAATTGAATAGCATCTTGACCGGCTTGAGCCTGGTTGTCGCCAGCTTCAAGAGAAGCGTGTGACAAAAAGGAGGCTAAAGGAGATACCTCAATATCACCCGGTGCATTCTCACCGGGCAGCGTCGCCGCTTTAGCATCCTGACCATAACCCTCTTCTGCAATAAACGCAGTAGCTGCATTTATTAATTCTTGTAAGTTTTCTACGCGATCCTGCCCTTCACGCTCACCTAAGTAATGCTGGATCAAGCCGCTGTGCTGAATCACAAACTCCACCGTTTCAGGCAAGGTATTGTGACGCGTTGCTTCACGCATATGATCAATGAGACGCACAAAACCACCCAGTGCTGCGCCTGCTTTACCCTCTAAACTAGAAGCAGCCAAATAGAGCGAGCATTGTTGGGCACGTGCTGCATCTTGCAAAGCCTCTATCGATCGAGCCCCAATACCCCGTGTTGGAAAGTTCACTACCCGCGAGAAGGAGGTGTCATCGTTGGGATTCTCAAGTAAACGTAAATAGGCAAGTGCATGCTTAATTTCTGCGCGCTCAAAGAAGCGTAAGCCGCCGTAAACCCGATAAGGTAAGCCGGCAGAAAACAAGGCATGTTCAATGATTCGGGACTGAGCATTACTTCGATAAAGCAGTGCAATCTCAGTTCGCTGAATACCGCTGTTGATCAAAGCTTTAATTTCATCTACGAGCCATGAGGCCTCTAAGCCATCACTGGCCGCTTCATAGATACGAACCGGCTCCCCATGTCCAGCATCAGTACGTAGGTTTTTACCTAATCGTTCCGTGTTATTCGAAATCAGGTGGTTTGCTGTATCTAAGATGTGGCCATGCGATCGATAGTTTTGCTCTAGCTTAACCATCATAGGATGGAACTGCTTCTCATATAGACGCATGTTCTCAACATCGGCGCCGCGGAAAGCATAAATACTTTGATCATCATCACCGACTGCGAAGACTGCACTTCGCTGCGTAGATGGGCGACTACCATCGTGGCCAGAGAGTAATTTGAGCCAGGCATATTGCAAAGCATTAGTATCCTGAAACTCATCAATCAAAATATGACGAAAGCGTTCTTGGTAATGTGCTCGAATCGGTTCAGAGTGCTTGAGTAATTCATAGCTACGTAAAAGTAGTTCTGCAAAATCGACTACTCCTTCACGCTGACATTGCTCATCGTAGGCTTGATAAAGTTGCGCCATCTTTGCCTGAAAATCATCGCTGCTATCTATATCTTTTGAGCGCAAACCTCGCTCTTTTGCATGTGCAATAAAGTACTGCAATTGCTTAGGGGGATACTTTTCGTCATCGACCTTCAGACCTTTTAATAGACGCTTAATCGCAGATAACTGATCTTGGGTATCCAGAATTTGAAAGGTTGAAGGCAAACCAGCATCTTTATGGTGTGCTCGAAGCAGTCGATTACATAACCCATGAAACGTGCCGATCCACATGCCTCGGGTATTAATCGGCAACATCGCGCCCAAGCGAATGAGCATCTCTTTGGCCGCTTTATTCGTAAACGTGACTGCCAAGACCCCAATTGGGGAAACCTGTCCGGTTTGGATTAACCAGGCAATCCGAGTCGTTAGTACACGGGTCTTGCCACTTCCCGCTCCAGCAAGAATGAGGGCAGATTGGGCATGGCCATTTTGATCAACAGGAGGGAGGGTAACTGCCTCGCGTTGTTCTGGATTGAGGTTGGCGAGTAAGTCAGAGTACATCAGCCCAATTATAATTTGCCTCTTATGCCAAATGCTTCGAATACCCCTAATAAATCACCTGTGGATGAGCTAGCCAAATCCTACGAGCCAGCCCCTATTGAGGCCTACTGGGGTCCCGAGTGGGAAAAGCGGGGTATTGCTGATGCAAGCCTTGATCAAGACAAGGGTGACTTCAGCATTCAGTTGCCACCGCCGAATGTGACTGGCACCCTCCACATGGGGCATGCCTTTAATCAAACCATCATGGATGGCTTAGTCCGGCATGCACGCATGTCAGGCAAAAATACTTTATGGGTTCCCGGGACTGATCATGCCGGCATTGCTACTCAGATCGTGGTCGAGCGCCAGCTTGATGCCCAAAAAGTTTCTCGCCATGACTTAGGTCGCGAGAAATTCTTAGAAAAAGTTTGGGAGTGGAAAGAAACTTCGGGGTCGACCATCACCCGCCAAATTCGTCGCCTCGGTGCATCGATCGATTGGACTAAAGAGTATTTCACGATGGACAGCAAAATGTCCGAAGCAGTGATTGAGGTCTTTGTTCGCCTTTATGAACAAGGTCTGATTTATCGTGGCAAACGTTTAGTCAATTGGGATCCTGTTTTAGGTACTGCCGTCTCTGACCTTGAAGTAGTCAGCGAGGAAGAAGATGGTTCGATGTGGCATATCCGCTACCCACTGTCTGACGGCTCCGGCCAGTTAATCGTTGCCACCACCCGACCCGAAACACTATTAGGCGACGTTGCTGTGATGGTCAATCCCCAGGATGTACGGTATCAACACCTCATCGGTAAATCTGTTTCGCTCCCACTCTGCGCTCGTGATATTCCGATCATTGCCGATGATTATGTGGATTTGAATTTTGGTACAGGTGTGGTCAAGGTGACTCCTGCACATGATTTCAATGACTATGCAGTTGGTCAACGTCACCAATTACCGCTCATTAATATTCTCACGCTGGATGCGAAGATCAATGAGAATGCACCGGCGGTATACCAAGGCCTGGATCGCTTTGCTGCGCGCAAACAGATTGTTGCGGATCTCGATCAAGCGGGGCTCTTAGAAAAAGTTCAGCCTCATAAACTGATGGTGCCCCGCGGTGATCGCACCCAAACCATCATTGAGCCAATGTTGACCGATCAATGGTTTGTCGCGGTCTCCAAACCTAGTCCAGACAATCAATATCAACCTGGATCTTCAATTGCAGGCGCAGCATTAGCAGCTGTGACTAAGGGCGATATCAAACTGGTCCCTGAGAACTGGATTAGCACCTACACCCAATGGTTAGAGAATATTCAAGACTGGTGTATCTCTCGTCAGCTCTGGTGGGGTCATCAAATCCCCGCCTGGTATGGCGACAATGGTCAGATCTTTGTGGCCCGCTCGGAATCTGAAGCGAAAGCGCAGGCGCTTGCAGCAGGCTATTCTGGAACATTAAGTCGTGATGCTGACGTATTAGATACCTGGTTCAGCTCTGCCCTCGTTCCTTTTAGCTCTCTTGGCTGGCCAGAAAAAACGCCAGCACTTGAGCATTTTTTACCCTCCTCTGTTCTGGTTACCGGCTTTGACATCATCTTCTTCTGGGTAGCCCGCATGGTCATGATGACTTGTCACTTCACAGGCAAAGTACCTTTCCATACGGTGTATGTCCATGGCTTAGTGCGCGATGCTGAAGGACAGAAGATGAGTAAGTCTAAAGGCAACACCTTAGATCCCATCGATCTTATTGATGGTATCGAACTCGATGCATTAGTCAGCAAAAGAACTACAGGCCTAATGAATCCCAAACAAGCTGAGAGTATTAGCAAGCGCACTCGGAAAGAGTTTCCAGAGGGTATTGCTGCATTTGGTACAGACGCCTTACGTTTTACCTTTGCCTCACTCGCTTCATTAGGTCGGAACATCAACTTTGATCAAAAACGCTGCGAGGGTTATCGCAACTTCTGCAACAAACTCTGGAATGCCACTCGCTTTGTTTTAATTAACTGCCCTGGTAGTCAAGAAGAGAATGGTTTCGCTCCCTGTGATGATCAATGCGGTCCGGATGGCTATCTCGATTTTTCACCAGCGGACAAATGGATCGTTTCTTTATTACAAAGAACCGAAGCTGAGGTTGCAAAAGGATTCGAAAATTATCGCTTTGACAATATTGCAAACAGCATCTACCAATTTGTTTGGGATGAGTATTGCGACTGGTATCTAGAGTTAGCCAAAGTACAACTCCAAAATGGTACGCCCGCTCAACAACGCGCTACCCGCAGGACCCTACTGCGCGTTCTAGAAACCATCTTGCGTTTAGCCCACCCCCTCATTCCCTTCATTACAGAGACCTTGTGGCAAACCGTTGCGCCGATGACGGGCAAAGTCATAGAGCAGCAAGCCAAACACACAATAGCTCTGCAAGCTTATCCAATTGCTCAGCCTGAAAAAATAGATCTACAGAGTGAAGCATGGCTGAGTCAAATTAAAGCCATTGTGGATGCCTGCCGTAATCTGCGCGGAGAAATGCAAGTATCACCCGCCCAAAAAGTCCCGCTTTGGATTTGTGGGCCCGAGGCCTTCCTGAAACAAGCCGCCCCTTACCTGCTTGCCTTAGCCAAGTTATCTGAAGTGAAGATCTACCAAGACGAAGCATCTATGGAAAAAGAGGCTGCTGGAGCACCTATGGCTCTAGTGGGTGATCTCAAACTCCTCTTAAAGATAGAGGTTGATGTCGCCGCAGAGCGCATTCGCCTGGGTAAGGAAATTGATCGCCTAGCCAATGAAATCCAAAAAGCCCGCAGCAAACTTTCCAACGAAAGCTTTGTGGCGAGGGCTCCTGAAGAGGTAGTTACCCAGGAAAAACAACGTCTTACGGGGTTTGAGCAAAATCATGAGAAGCTTGTTGCACAATTAGAACGTCTGAAATAACTCACTCATAAATGACTGCTGCGATATGACCACTATCAATAAACCCGTTACCAAGGCTGTTTTCCCAGTTGCTGGTTTAGGCACCCGCTTTTTGCCCGCCACCAAGGCGAGCCCTAAAGAGATGCTCAATGTGGTCGATAAACCGTTAATTCAGTATGCCGTTGAAGAGGCTATTGCAGCCGGCATCACCGAGATGATTTTTGTTACCGGTCGCAGCAAGCGCGCGATTGAAGATCACTTTGATAAAGCCTACGAATTAGAAGCTGAACTAGAAGCCAAGAATAAACAAGCGCTATTAGAGATAGTGCGCAACGTCAAACCTAGTCATGTCGACTGTGTTTATGTTCGTCAACCTGAAGCCCTAGGTCTGGGTCATGCCGTTCTATGCGCAGAGAAACTCGTCCGCGATGAGCCCTTTGCCATCATCCTGGCAGATGACTTATTGGATGGTCAGCCTGCTGTTCTAAAGCAAATGCTCGCTGTGCACGATTCACAAAAAGGTTCAGTGCTGGCAGTAGAGAAAATTGATCCTGCTAAAAGTAGTTCTTATGGAATTATTTCAGGACCAGAAATCAGCAAGGGAATTTATCACCTAGATGGCATTGTTGAGAAACCCCAACCGAAAGACGCACCATCCAATCTGGCTGTAGTAGGTCGCTATGTTCTCTCGTCCAATATTTTTCAACACATCCGCAACCTCAAACCGGGTGCCGGCGGTGAAATTCAACTGACTGACGCAATTGCTTCACTACTTAAAGAAGAGCCCGTATTTGGCTATGAATACAGTGGAGTTCGGTATGACTGTGGCAGCAAATTGGGCTACCTCAAAGCATCAATTGAATTTGCTTTGCGCCATCCAGAAGTTGGTGCTGATTTTGCTGCCTACCTTAAGAGTCGCGCGCTGAGTTAATTTGCCAAGGCGCTTATCTTCTTTTCATGAAGAAGATTAAGACTTCGCCCTCTTTGCCTGATCCTAGGAGTTCATTGCCGGTTTGCTTGGCGAAGGCTGGGAAATCATGCACTGCACCTGCATCGGTTGCTTTGATCTTCAACACCTCACCGGATTGCATATTGGCTAACGCCTTCTTCGTGCGCAAAATAGGTAGCGGACAATTCATCCCGATCGCATCGACTTCTGCGTTAAAAGCAATATTGAGTGCTTCGCTCATTTGCTGGCCACCCAATCCTGAACTCCAGCCAATGCAGCAGGAAGAGCTGCTGGATTGGTTCCACCGGCCATTGCCATTTCAGGCTTACCGCCACCCTTACCTCCAACTTGCAGAGCAACAAAGTTAACCAGGTCTCCTGCTTTGACCTTAGAGATCGTATCGGCCGTAACGCCTGCAATCAGACTGACTTTGTCGCCCTGAACAGAGGCTAAAACAATCGCAGCAGTTTTGAGTTTTGCTTTAAGGGCGTCCATTGTCTCGCGTAAGACTTGGGCATCTGCTCCATCTAAGCGCGCGGCCAATACTTTTATTCCGTTGACATCAATCGCTTGACCGGCCAATTCATCGCCTTGGCTGGCAGCGAACTTCGAGTTCACCTTTTCTAACTCACGTTCAGCATGGCGAAGGCTATCTTGTAGTTGGGTTACACGATTCACCAAATCACCAGGGTGTGTTTTTAGAATGGCAGCAGCCTCATTGATACGATCCTCGAGGCTCTGCAAGAAATGGAGAGCATTGCTGCCAGTAACCGCCTCTACCCGACGAATACCAGCTGCAACACCGCTTTCAGAAATAATCTTGAAGCTACCAATGTCACCGGTCCGTTGAACATGAGTGCCACCACACAACTCTTTCGAGCTACCAATTTCTAATACGCGCACTTCTTCGCCATACTTCTCGCCGAATAACATCATTGCACCCGTCTTCTGGGCATCATCCAATGACATGACTTTGGCCGAGGTGGCAGCGTTGGCCAGGATTTCAGCATTGACAATATCTTCAATGCGGCGAATCTCTGCTATAGAAATTGGCGCATTGTGCGTAAAGTCAAAACGGGTTTTAGTGGAATCTACTAAAGAACCTTTTTGCTGAACATGATCACCCAGCACTTCACGCAAAGCCTTATGCAAAATATGGGTAGCGCTATGGTTACGCATAGTCTCTAAACGCAGTTTGGTATCGACGATAGCATTGAGCACATCACCCAATTTCAGCTCGCCTTCGAGCAATTCACCTTGATGACCAAAGACATCGGCTTGAATTTTGAAGGTATCTTGTACGCCAAAGCGGGCAGACTCATTCCGTAATTCGCCTTGGTCGCCAACCTGCCCCCCGGACTCCGCATAGAAAGGGGTGTTATCCAAAACGACAACGGCTGCGTCGCCTGCTTTAATGGTTTGTACAGAAGCGCCATCCACGTAGAGGGCAACAATTTTGGCGCCCTCATGCTTGAGATGGTCATATCCATGAAACTGGGTGGGCGTGCCCGAATACTCGAGTCCTTGAGCCACCTTAAATTTACCTGCGGCCCGAGCCTGATCACGTTGCTTTTGCATCGCCAGCTCAAAGCCTTCTGCATCGACTGTAACGCCACGTTCACGACAAACATCAGCAGTTAAATCCAGCGGGAAGCCAAAGGTATCATGCAAGCGGAAAGCGGTCTCGCCGTCAATTACTTTTGCGCCACCAGCTAAAGCATTCTCCAGAATCTCCATACCGTTAGCGATAGTCTGAAAGAAACGCTCCTCTTCTTGCTTCAACACTTCACTGACTTTATCTTGCGCTGCGCGTAACTCTGGGTAAGCATCACCCATTTCTTTGACTAAGGCAGGAACCAATTGATAAAAGAAAGGTTTGCGTGCCCCAAGCTTATAACCATGTCGGATAGCGCGACGTGCAATGCGGCGCAGAACATAACCGCGTCCAGCATTACCAGGAATGACGCCATCAACCACCACAAAGCTACAAGCACGAATATGATCTGCAATCACTTTGAGCGATGGGCTATTGGCATCGCAATTGCCTCCACCTGCAGCATCGACAGCATCTTTAGCGGCTTTTAATAAATTTACAAACAGGTCAATCTCATAGTTGGAATGAACCTGCTGTAACACTGCTGCAATCCGTTCAAGCCCCATACCAGTATCGACACTGGGCTTGGGTAGCGGATGCATATTGCCAGCTTCATCACGATTAAATTGCATGAAGACGTTATTCCAAATCTCAATGAAACGATCACCATCTTCATCAGGGCTGCCAGGAGGTCCGCCTGGAATATGTTCGCCGTGATCATAGAAAATTTCAGTACAAGGACCGCATGGTCCAGTGTCACCCATCATCCAAAAATTGTCGGAGGCGTAGCGTGAGCCTTTGTTATCACCAATCCGAATGATTCGATCAGCGGGTATGCCAATCTGATCCTTCCAAATCGCATATGCTTCATCATCTTCAGCATAGACAGTAACGAGAAGTCTCTCTTTGGGTAGCTTAAAGACTTGCGTCAATAGATCCCATGCAAACTGAATCGCCTCTTTCTTAAAGTAATCCCCAAAAGAAAAATTGCCCAACATTTCAAAAAAGGTGTGATGGCGTGCGGTGTAGCCTACGTTGTCTAAATCGTTATGTTTACCGCCTGCCCGAATACATTTCTGGGCGGTTGTTGCCCGGCTATAAGGACGCTTGTCGAATCCCAGAAAAACATCTTTGAATTGATTCATGCCTGCGTTGGTAAACAGCAAGGTAGGATCATCTCCAGGCACTACGGGGCTAGATGGGACAATTTGATGACCTTTGCTGGCGAAGAAATCCAGGTAGGCTTGGCGAATTTGGGAGACTTTCATGTCAAGAATTATCGCATTGGCCCAAATCTAGGGCAAACCCTAGAGAGCGGGCTCTAGGTCTGCCTTACAATTCGAGAGCTTTGATATAAATAAATCGGCACAAATGCCGATACACAAGGAGATTTTGTGGAAATCCGTAATCAAAAAGATTTTGGTGCTGGCCTGATGTACATGGTGGTCGGTATCTTTTTTGCCTATCTAGCCAGCCAGTATCAAATGGGGACACCTGCCAAAATGGGCCCAGGTTACTTCCCCTTCTGGATCGGAGTCCTCCTGGCCGCAATTGGCCTGCTCGTTTTAATCAAGTCACTCAGCGCCAAGGCAGCCATTGAAAAGATTCCAACTTTTAACTGGAAAATTATTGGACTCATTACTGGATCAGTCATTCTTTATGGCGTTCTGCTCCCCATCATGGGCTTTGCCTTCGCTATTCTGGTGCTGGTTTTTACTTCAGCCTACGCTAGTCATGAGTTCAACTGGAGGGGCACCTTGGTCAATGCGGTGGTCTTGGCCGCCTCGACCTATTTAGTTTTTGTCCTGGGACTCAAATTGCAGTTCCCGTTACTTCCCTTCTTCTTTCAATAATTAACCGGGACATTCAAAATGGATTTATTTAGCAATCTAGCGCTCGGTTTCGATACCGCCTTCACCCTACAGAATCTTCTGTATTGCTTTATCGGCTGCATCCTGGGTACGCTCATTGGAGTATTGCCTGGCCTGGGTCCTATTGCCACCATTGCGATGCTCTTGCCAGCAACTTATGCACTTCCACCCACAGCTGCCCTGATTATGTTGGCTGGCATTTACTATGGCTCCCAATATGGCGGCTCGACTACAGCCATTCTGCTCAACATCCCGGGAGAGACGTCCTCGGTGGTCACTGCAATTGATGGTTACCAAATGGCTCGCAATGGTCGAGCGGGCGTGGCACTCTTTACAGCCGGCATGGGATCCTTCTTCGCCGGTTGCGTTGCTACTTTAGTTTTAGCTGCATTCGCAGCCCCTCTTTCTCAGCTCGCATTTAAGTTTGGTCCGGCAGAGTATTTTTCTTTGATGGTCCTTGGACTGATCGGCGCCGTTGTGCTCGCCTCAGGATCCTTGATCAAGGCGATCGGCATGATTGTGCTTGGTCTGTTAATGGGTCTGGTTGGTACAGACGTCAACTCTGGCGTATCTCGTTATGCATTCGATATTCCAGAGCTGAGCGATGGTATTGGCTTTGTTGCAGTTGCGATGGGCGTATTTGGTTTTGCTGAAATCATGACCAATCTTGAAAAGAAAGGTGAGGATGAGGGCTTCTTGAACAAGATGACCACCATGATTCCAACCAAGCAAGACATTAAGCGCATGATTCCTGCCATCTTGCGCGGTACAACCATTGGTTCTATTTTAGGTATCCTGCCAGGGGGCGGCGCTGCTTTGGCTTCATTTGGTGCTTACTCGGTAGAGAAGAAAACTTCCAAGTACAGCCATGAATTCGGTAAGGGTGCTATTGAGGGTGTTGCTGGCCCAGAGTCAGCAAATAACGCTGCCGCACAAACCTCCTTCATTCCATTGCTCACTTTGGGGATTCCACCAAATGCTGTGATGGCGCTAATGGTTGGCGCGATGACAATTCATAACATCCAACCTGGACCCCAGGTGATGACGAGTAATCCGGCTCTCTTTTGGGGCTTGATTGCGTCCATGTGGATCGGCAATATGATGCTGATCATTTTGAACTTGCCACTGATTGGAATGTGGGTACAGCTTCTGAAGATCCCATATCGCTTTATGTATCCAGCAATCCTGGTCTTCTGCTGTATTGGCGTCTACACCGTTAACAACACCGTGTTTGATGTCTACATCACTGCTGTATTTGGTCTAGTCGGTTACTTGTTTACCAAACTGGGTTGCGAGCCACCTCCACTGCTACTGGGTTTTATCTTGGGGCCCATGATGGAAGAAAACTTCCGCCGCGCCCTATTGTTATCACGTGGAGATTTCTCGACCTTCTTTACTCGCCCACTCTCTTTAGGTCTGTTAATTGCTGCAGCCCTTTTAGTGGTGATTGTGGCGCTACCAGCGGTTAAGAAAACCCGTGAGGAAGCGTTCGTAGAAGATTAAGTAGGCATTACTTCAGAATCAAGCCCGCAGCAGTTTGCGGGCTTTTTCTTTGGGCGTGAGGATTTCCTTACAATGTTGCTATGTCCCAAGATAGCAAATCCTCCAAGCCTAGCTCTAACCCAGTAGCAGAGCCCTCCAATTTTCTCCGCCAGATCATCGATCATGATCTAGCTAGTGGCAGTTATGCTGGACGAATCGATGCCAATGGATTGGCTCTGCCTGCCATCATCACGCGCTTTCCACCCGAGCCTAATGGGTATTTACATATCGGCCATGCCAAAAGTATTTGTCTGAACTTTGGTTTAGCTGCAGATTACAACGCTCTGCCTAGCGGCGCTCGTTGCAATATGCGTCTAGATGACACCAATCCTGTTAAAGAGGATGTGGAGTATGCAGACAGTATCTTGGATGCGGTGAAATGGCTAGGATTCGATTGGGGAACACATCTTTATCATGCGAGCGATTATTTTGATCAGCTCTATCAATTTGCAGAAATTTTGATTCAGCATGGCAAAGCCTATGTAGATAGTCAAAGTGCGGATGACATTCACACTAATCGTGGCAACTTTGGTCAAGCGGGAAAAAATAGTCCTTATCGCGAACGTGCTGCCGAAGAAAATTTACAGCTCTTTCGAGATATGCGTGACGGTAAGTTCAAAGATGGTGAACATGTTCTGCGACTCAAGATTGATATGGCGCACCCCAACATTGTGATGCGAGATCCCGTGGTGTACCGCATTCGCCATACTGATCACCATCGCACCGGCAACAAATGGTGCATTTACCCGCTGTATGATTTCACGCATTGCATTTCAGATGCACTCGAAAACGTTTCTCACTCAATCTGCACCTTAGAGTTTGAAAATAATCGCCCACTCTATGACTGGGTTCTCAGTGCATTAAAAGAGGCAGGCGTTTTCAAGGGGCCGCTACCGCATCAATACGAATTTGCCCGCCTGAATCTGACTTACACCATTACCAGCAAACGAAAATTGCTCCAGTTGGTGGAAGAAAAACATGTTGACGCTTGGGATGACCCTCGCATGCCGACAATTGTTGGTATACGTCGGCGCGGCTATACCCCAGAAAGTATTCGTTTATTTTGCGAGCGTATTGGGGTTTCTAAGGCTGATAGCTGGATTGATATGAGCACGCTTGAACAAGCCCTACGCGATGACCTTGAGATCAGGGCGCCGCGCGCAACCGCTGTATTAAAACCTCTCAATCTCGTAATACAAAACTTTGACGCACAAGCAAGCGAGCCCTGCTCAGCGCCCCGTCACCCTCAGCACCCCGAATGGGGTAATCGTGACTTTCATTTCACACGCGAGTTGTGGATAGAAGAAGATGACTTTATGAAAGAGCCAATCAAAGGCTTCTTCAGACTGTATCCACCTATAGGTGATCAAGCTGGTAGCCGAGTTCGTTTACGTCATGGTTTTGTGATTGAGTGCACTGGATTTGAACAAGATGCTGCGGGTAATATCACTCAAGTCAATGCCAATTACTTCCCCGATAGTAAAAGCGGTACGGCAGGTTCCAATAACTACAAAGTTAAAGGGAATATTCATTGGATCAGTGTCAAGGAGGCTGTGCCTGCCGAAGTGCGTCTTTATGATCACCTCTTTAACGATCCACACCCAGATAGTGGAGACAAGAATTTCCTAGACGCAATCAATCCGCACTCCAAGCAAACGATCACTGCGTACTTAGAGCCTTGTATGAAAGACGCAAAACCAGAAGAACGCTTTCAGTTTGAACGCCACGGTTATTTTGTTGCCGATCAATTTGACTCCAAACCTGGTAAGCCCGTTTTCAATCGTGCGGTAGGACTTAAGGATTCTTGGAAATAGTTTTCAAGAATGCTGCTACGCTCGGATAGCGTAAAACTGTTTTTAATTCACTGAGGCGCGGATTCATAACGCGTCGAGACTCTCTCATGAAAGACCAGAGCATAGGGCTTACCAATGACTGCAATTCTTGTGCAGGTAAGCGCGGAGGTCTTGCTAATGCAAATGCATCAGCAACCTGATCAAAGTAATCGCCCATCTTAGTCTCACCTCCATCGCAGGCATTAATGACTCTTTGTGGTTTGCCGTGATAGACGGCAGCACACACTAGTCTCGCCAGATCCTCGCTGTGAATATGATTAGAGTAGGCGTCCTCCTCAGGGACGAGTGCCGGCGTCTTTGCCTCTATTCGCTCTAGCGGCAAACGATCCATTGCATAAATGCCTGGAACTCTCAAGATAGTCAATGAGACCCCATGCGATGGCGCCCATAATCTTAAGACTCGCTCTGCATCAACCCGTCGCCAAGCCCTTTCACTTTCTGGTTGGACAGGCGTTGTTTCTCTAACATGAGCTCCAGAGTGGTTGCCATAGACACCCGTGGTGCTCACATAAATCAGGCGTCGGACTTGATTGGGTCTTTGGGATAAAATTCGAGTGAGATTACGAGTGCGCTGGTCCAAGCGGCCCCTATTTTGCGGGGGCGCTAAATGAATTACCGTTTCGGCGATCGCACTTAAACGCCATAAGCTGTTGGGCTCATCCAGATCACCTAACAGCGGTGTTGCTCCAACTGCTCTAAGCTCAGCAAACCGGCTTGCTTGAGAAGTTAAAGCAAAGACTTTGTAGTGACGAATAAGTTGTTTGGCTACGCGCAGACCAATGTCGCCGCAGCCAATAATCAAAATTCGAGGTTTACCAAACGATTGCATAACTGACATCGTAACGATTTATTAAAGGAATGAGCATGTCTTACCAAGTCACCCTCAAAGCGAGCGGTAAACAATTTGAGGTTAGCGCCGATGAAACCCTGCTTGAGGCAGCCCTACGCCATAATATTCAGCTGCCCTATGGTTGTAAAAATGGGGCTTGCGGCTCCTGCAAGGGAAAGGTTCTCGAGGGCCAGGTGACTCACGGCCAGCATAGCGCTAGCGCTCTTCCGCCCGCCGAGGAGGCTGCTGGCTCTGCTTTATTTTGTTGCTGCCATCCCCAATCTGATCTCTTGATTGAGGCCCGAGAAATTCAGGGTAGTGGAGATATTCCAGTTCGCAAAGTGCCTTGCCGAGTAGCTGCTCTGTCTATGCCAAGCTCCGATGTTGCGATTCTGAAACTCCAGCTACCAGCTACAGATCGGTTCCAGTATTTAGCGGGTCAATATGTTGAGTTTCTCTTAAAAGATGGCCAAAGACGCGCTTACTCAATCGCAACGCCTCCGGTCGCTGAGGGTCCGCTTGAACTGCATATTCGTCATCTACCTGGCGGCTTGTTTACAGACTTTGTCTTCGGCAAAACAACCCCCGCTTTAAAAGAGAAAGACATCCTCCGTTTTGAAGGCCCCTTAGGTAGCTTTTTCTTGAGAGAAGATTCTCAAAAGCCGATCATTTTTGTTGCAGCTGGCACCGGCTTCGCACCCATTAAGTCGATCATCGAACAGATGCAGGCCAAAAAGATCGCTCGCCCAATTCATCTCTATTGGGGCGGACGTCGTCCCACAGATCTTTATCTCGATGAACTCTGTCAGACTTGGGCTAACGACATTCCTCAATTGACCTACACCCCAGTGATCTCCGATGGTCTGCCTGAGGATGCCTGGACTGGCCGCACCGGCTTTGTGCATACGGCAGTAATGCAAGATCACCCCGACATGTCAGCCTTCCAGGTCTATGCCTGCGGGGCTCCAGTGATGGTCAATGCAGCTCGGCAAGACTTTTCATCGAAATGTCATCTACCCGAAGAAGAATTTTTTGCAGACTCGTTTACGAGCGCCGCAGATTTGGCTTCTGCGTAATAATGGGGTATTAGCCCAATCCTTTAACCGTTCAAGAACATGAGCACAGTACCGACCCCTATTGATACCCACTCAGTGATGTTTATCACGCAGCGGCCTGACGTCATCATGATGGAAGGCGAAGGCTCCTGGTTAACCGATAACAACGGCAAACGCTATTTGGATTTTCTGCAAGGCTGGGCGGTCAACTGCTTAGGTCACGGCAATCCAGGCATGATCTCAGCTCTAAATGCGCAGGCTAAAAAGTTAATTAATCCTAGCCCAGCTTTCTATAACGAACCGATGATTGGTTTATCGGATTTACTGACAAGCCATAGCTGTTTTGACAAAGTATTTTTTGCTAACAGCGGAGCTGAAGCTAATGAAGGCGCAATTAAATTAGCCCGTAAATGGGGGCAACTTCATAAAGGTGGCGCCTTCGAAATCATTACGTTTGATCACAGCTTTCATGGTCGCACTTTAGCCACCATGAGCGCCTCTGGTAAACCGGGTTGGGATACTTTATTTGCACCACAGGTACCGGGCTTTCCAAAAGCGGACTTAAATGATTTAGAGTCTGTTAAAAAATTAGTCACTCACAATACGGTTGCGGTGATGCTAGAACCTGTTCAAGGTGAAGGCGGCGTCATCCCTGCAGATCCAGAGTTTATGAAGGGCTTGCGCAAGTTCACTCAAGAGCAAAATATTCTTTTGATTGTGGATGAAGTACAAGCAGGGTGCGGTAGAACCGGCAAACTCTTTGCACACCAGCTATATGATATTGAACCTGACATCATGAGCTTGGGTAAAGGTATTGGTGGCGGTGTTCCGCTGGCTGCTGTCCTCGCGACTGATGCTGTTGCTTGTTTTGTGCCTGGCGATCAAGGTGGTACCTATAACGGCAATCCCCTCATGACCGCTGTAGGTATGAGCGTGATTGAACAACTCCTTGCTCCAGGATTTTTGGATGCAGTCAAAGCGAAGGGTACCCTCTTACGTGGTGAACTACTTAAATTAGTTAATGAATTTGGCCTTGAAGGCGAGCGCGGCGAAGGTCTACTCCGAGCATTGATGTTGGGCAAAGATGTTGGCCCTAAATTGGTTGAGCTTGCCCGTGATCGCGCTCCAGAGGGATTATTAATCAACTCTCCAAGACCAAACTTACTGCGTTTTATGCCAGCACTCAACATTGCTGATGAAGAAATTGTGCAGATGTGTAATATGCTGCGCGAACTGTTAAAGCAGGTCTAGGCTACTAAATTTTTCGGTAACGAAAAAGTAACATCTTCAACTACGCCAGGCAAAGACCTGACACTGCGTGGTCCAAACTCTTGAATACGCGCAACGATCGATTGGGCTAGGCTCTCGGGGGCTGAAGCGCCCGCGGTTAAACCCACTCGTTTCTTACCTTCAAACCATTCTGGCTTGAGCTGATCGGGGGCGTCGACCATGTAAGAAGGTACACCTAACTTTTCAGAGAGTTCACGCAGGCGATTCGAGTTTGAGCTTGCCTGACTTCCCACCACAATGACCACTTCGACTTGCGGCGCCATGAACTTGACCGCATCTTGTCGGTTTTGGGTTGCGTAACAAATATCTTGCTTGCGGGGTTGAACGATATTGGGAAATTTTTCTGTCAGTGCCACAACAATTTCTTTAGTCTCATCAATCGATAAAGTTGTTTGGGTAACGAAAGCCATTTTGGTATCAAGTGGAAAAGACAATTTCGCCACATCAGCCAAGTTTTCAATCAGGAATACCCCCTCCTTAACCTGGCCCATTGTGCCTTCCACTTCAGGGTGTCCTGCGTGCCCAATCATCAATACTGTGAAGCCCTCTTTGCACATCTTTATTACTTCGAGATGGACCTTTGTCACTAGAGGGCAGGTTGCATCGTATACCTGCAGGCCACGTTGCTCAGCATCTTTTCTCACTTCTTGAGAAACGCCATGGGCACTAAACACCACAATTCCACCTTTGGGTACTTCATGCAACTCTTCTACAAATACGGCACCCTTATCACGCAGCTCGTTCACAACATAAGCGTTATGTACGATTTCATGGCGAACATAAATTGGTGCGCCAAACCGATTGAGCGCTTCATTGACGATATTAATTGCCCGGTCAACACCCGCACAAAATCCACGGGGCTGAGCCATCAAAATCTCGGGATGGTTCGACTCACTCATGTATTAGCCTCACATAATTGCCATAATTTGTGCTTCGAAATTGACGGCCACTCCGGCCAGAGGGTGATTGAAATCAAACCAAGCACCCTCTTCATTAATCGATTGCAATACACCAGCATACTGCGCACCACTCGGTGCGTTGAACTCAATCACATCACCGGGATTAAATTCCACATCCTCATCGCGTCCCTCTTTGAGCGCTTTCAGAGAAACCCACTGCACTAAATCTTCCTTACGCTCGCCAAAACTCTCTTCGGGAGATAACAAAGCACTTCTTTTTTCTCCCACCGCTAAACCCAGTAATACTTTTTCAAAACAAGGTGCAAATTGTCCAGACCCCATCAAAACCGTAGCAGGCCGATCAACAAAGGTATTGATGTAATCAGCCCCATTCGGCAAGGTGAGTCGGTAGTTCAAAGTCAAATAGGAATTGGGCAAAACAGTGAGCTTGGTCATCCCCCAATTGTAGCGAGACCCTCACAATGCGTTGACTCCCCCATCTCTAAATGGCCCAAACCGGAGCAGCCCCGCGAAAAATTACGTGCACTAGGAGCAAGCACCTTAAGCAATGCTGAACTTCTAGCTATTTTTCTTCGGGTTGGGGTAAAGGGAAAAACTGCCGTTGAGTTAGCGGAAGACCTTTTATCTCAATTTGGAAGCCTGCCAAAACTCCTCAACAGCAGCCCAGAAGAGCTCACTGCTATTCATGGAATGGGATGGTCCAAGTGGTCACAAATTCAGGCAGCTTATGAGCTAGTGAAACGCAGTCTTGAGGAGAAGCTGGCTCAAGATTCGATCTTTGCATCACCAAACCATGTCAGAGAGTTCTTGCAGGCCAAGATTGGGCGCCTTCCTCACGAAGTTTTCCTCTGCCTGTACCTCGACTCCCGCTGCCGTCTGATCGAGTGCCACGAACTCTTTAGAGGCTCGATTACCCATACTGCGGTCTACCCGCGCGAGATCCTCAAAGAAGCACTTGAAAGAAATGCTAGCGCCCTCATCGTGGCGCATAACCATCCAAGCGGCAACCCATTGCCAAGCCAGGCCGACCAGGATCTGACCAAAACCCTCGAAAAAGCCCTCCAGCTGGTAGACATCCCCCTACTTGACCACTGCATTGTCAGTAGTAGCGGTTTTTTCTCATTTTCTGATGCAGGGCTTATCCAAAATACCCCAAAATGATAGTGAATACTAACTTTTTAGGATTTAGTTAGGCTTGCTGACCAAAATCACCCCCAGGGCAGTCACTCAAAAGCAATTTAGGACTAGCTCAAATAGGCCCCAGCCTGATACAATCTCTTTTTTTCGCAATTATGGAGTCTGTCATGGCAAAAGTTTGCCAAGTCACTGGGAAAAAGCCGATGGTTGGCAATAATGTTTCCCATGCAAACAATAAAACGAAGCGTCGCTTTTTGCCTAATTTGCAAAATCGTCGTTTCTGGGTTGAATCTGAAAACCGTTGGGTTAGCTTGCGCTTAACCAACGCTGGTTTGCGCGTCATCGACAAAAACGGTATTGATGCCGTATTGTCAGATCTTCGTGCACGTGGCGAAATTTAAGGAGCGCACAAATGGCTAAGGGCGGCAGAGAAAAAATCAAATTAGAGTCATCAGCTGGTACTGGTCACTTCTACACAACTACAAAAAACAAGCGTACTAAGCCTGAGAAAATGGAGATCATGAAGTTTGATCCTACTATTCGCAAGCACGTTGCTTATAAAGAATCCAAGCTGAAGTAATCACCATTCTTCAGGCAATAAAAAACCCGCTAATTGCGGGTTTTTTATTGCCAAGAATTCCAATACCCATTACGCGTAGCGGCGCAATCTCAATGAGAAATCACGCAAGCTGGTGAGACCGCTCTCCTCTGCGCGTTGGCACCAGGCATGCAACTGCGAAACTAATTGCTCACGAGTTGCATGGGAGCGGCCCCATAGCATTTGCAATTCACGACGCATCTCAATCATCTTACGCAGCTGAGCATTTGCTGCAATCAACTCTTCTAGCTTCAGCTTCTCGTCATTACTCAGGCGAGCTTCATCTTTACATAACCATGAACGTGCATCGCTTAAGTGACCCGCTAAGACCTGCATATGTTGCACTTCATTACTAAAGAAGCGACGCAGGGTTTTACTGTAGCGGGCCATAATCTCATAGCGATTAGCAATTACAGCCTCTAGAGTCCCCTGGTCAGCAGGACGCAGATCACTCATGATTGGCTTGGGCGAGGTTTTTTTAACCGTCGCTAAGCCTACCGCACTCATCATCTGGATATAAAGCCAACCGATATCAAATTCATACCATTTGCTGGATAGCTTTGCGCTTGTGGCAAAGGTGTGATGATTATTGTGTAGCTCTTCACCGCCAATCAAAATACCCCAAGGCATGATATTGCGCGATGCGTCTTCACAATCATAGTTGCGATAGCCCCAGAAATGTCCAACCCCGTTAATCACTCCGGCTGCTGTTACTGGAATCCACAACATCTGAACAGCCCAAACGGTAAGACCAATTGCGCCAAATAAAAATACATCGATGATGAGCATTAAAGCAACACCCTGCCAAGAAAACTGGGAGTAGATATTGCGCTCAATCCAATCATCGGGAGTGCCGTGACCAAATTTTTCCAAGGTCTCTGGATTAGCTGCTTCTTTTTTATACAGCTCGGCACCGCGAGTCAGTAAAGTTTGAATGCCGAGCACTTGGGGGCTATGGGGGTCATCAATAGTTTCACATTTAGCGTGGTGCTTACGATGCACGGAGGCCCACTCTTTAGTCACCATGCCGGTGGTGAGCCAAAGCCAAAAGCGGAAGAAATGGGAGGCTATTGGATGCAAATCTAATGCGCGGTGCGCTTGGCAACGATGCAAAAATATTGTCACGCCAGCGATCGTAATGTGCGTCACGATCAAAGTAAAAATCACAATTTGCCACCAAGCCCAATTGAGGTAGCCATTTGCTAGCCAATGTAAAAACTGAACAAGCCCAGAAACGATATTCACAAGGAAGTGTCCTTATAGATCTTCTAAAGCTCTATTTTAGAACCTTCTAAGCACAAGGGTTATTGCTCGGGCTCTTCTTTCAACTTCTTCTTGGAAACCTCTTTAGGAGGCGAAGTGCTGGCTTTTCTTTGAAAAATAGCCCCAAAGAAGCCATCTGTCCCATGAATATGGGGCCATAACTGCCACCATGGATTCTCCTTGCTACAGCCAATTGGCAAAATATCCTTAGGAAACAGCGGTTTAAGAGCTTCCGCAGCAGGAATAATCTCAAAATCGGGATGGTTGGCCAGAAAATCTTCGGCAATCTGTTGGTTTTCTTGGGGCAAAAGGCTGCAGGTGGCATATACCAAGCGGCCACCTGGTTTCAGCAAGCGACTAGCAGAATGCAAGATATTTGCCTGCTTTTGATTGAGCTCTAAAACCCCTTGCGGAGTTTGGCGCCATTTCAGATCTGGATTACGGCGCAAGGTACCCATACCACTGCAAGGAGCGTCAACGAGTACACGATCAATCTTGCCAGCCAAGCGTTTGATCTTGGCATCGTTCTCACTATCAATCCACACTGGATGCACATTGGAGAGACCGCTGCGGGCTTGCCGCGGCTTTAAGTTTGCAAGTCGGCGCTCTGAGGTATCAAAAGCATAGAGACGCCCTGTCGAGCGCATGAGCGCTCCAATCGCTAAAGTTTTACCACCTGCGCCAGCACAAAAGTCGACCACCATCTCACCCCGTTTCGGGGCAAGCAAGTAAGCCAACAATTGACTGCCTTCATCTTGTACTTCAAATGCACCCGCTTTGAAAGCCACCGTATTTTGTAGTGCTGGCTTACCCATGATGCGCACTCCATCTGGAGCATAGGGAGTCGGAATCGCTTGATAGCGACCACCCAGTGCATTCATATCCGCTAGCAATTGCTCGCGATTGATTTTCATGGTGTTCGCTCTTAAATCGAGCAGAGCTGGATGCATCAAAGCCTTCGCTAAGTCTTCGCGCGCTTCCTCGCCCGGATAGACACCAAAAGCATCCCACAACCATTCGGGTAAGTTGTTGCGCACCAGTGGATTCAGGGCTTGCGGGTCAACAGTCGAGAAACGCTGCAACCACTCATACTCACCAGGCTGCAGAACATGGGCAAGATCTGCAATCGCGCTCTCAGCCCGATTAGCAGAACCTAAACCACCTTCAGAGAGAGCAGACACTAAACCCAAGAGAGCGAGACGCCTAGCTTGTGAGCCAGCGCCACTTTCAGCAAACTGAGCAAACTCATTTTTTCTTCGCAAAATAGCAAATGCGCTCTCAGCAATTAAAGCGCGGTCTCGGTTACCCAATTGTGGTTCAGCACGGAAATAGCGACTGACTACGCGATCAGCTGGTTGCTCAAAGCTCAACAACTCTGGCAATAAACGCTCTAAGTGAATGGCGTGTTGAGGTAAAGCTTTTGCGTTTGAGAAATTCTTTTGGCCCACAGGCGCAATTAAGTTACCGCTAGCGTTCCGTCGCTCTGGACGTTTTGAAGCATCTCGATTTTTAGCTGCGTAGCTTTTGGTATTGCTACTGCGTGGGCCTGACCCACGCGATGAACGTTCTTTACTCATATTTAAAAAATTGCGGCTCCGGAGGGGATAACTTCACTTGATTACCTTCAATGCGCAATCGTCCATCAAGGAACCATTTTACGGCTCGCGGGTAAATCTGATGCTCCGCTGCTAAAACACGGGCAGCTAACGTGTCAGGACTATCGCCCGCCATGACCGGAACTGCGGCTTGGCAAATGATAGGGCCTTCATCTACCCCCTCGGTCACAAAGTGCACCGTTGCTCCATGGGTCTTCACGCCAGCCTCTAGGGCTCGCTCATGGGTATGCAAACCAGTGAACTGAGGCAATAGGGCTGGATGAATATTAATCAGTCGTCCTTCAAAATGCCGAATAAATTGGGGAGTCAGAATTCTCATAAAACCTGCTAAAACCACCAAATCAGCCCCCAATTGATCAATTTTGTGGATCAGCGCCTCATCAAAAGACTCGCGAGTAGCATGGGCACGATGTTCGACTGTAAAAGCTGGAATACCCTTGGAGCGAGCAAAATCAAGGCCCTTAGCGGCGGAATGATTGGCAATCACCCCCGAAAAATTGACTGGCCAGGCCTCTTTTTGAGCAGTTTTGACGATGGCCTCGAAGTTCGATCCGCGGCCGGAGATTAAGGTAACGATTGAAAGCATGCCCACAATATAATTGATGGCTACCCTGAAAGCGATTTGTGAACGTATTCCGTGGCCCCACCCAGTTTTCTGCAGGACCGGCTTGTGCCTTAACCATCGGCAATTTTGATGGCGTGCACAGGGGTCATCGCGCCCTGCTAAAACAACTCAAAGATGGCGCCAAGGAAAAAGGCTTGGTCAGTTGTGTGATGACTTTTGAGCCTCACCCCAAAGAATTCTTCTCCCCTGAGCAAGCGCCACCCCGTATTCTGAATTTACGCGACAAACTCTGTGCATTTTCAGAGGTTGGAGTCGATCGGGTAGTAGTGGAGCATTTTGATCATGCCTTTGCCAAACTCTCGCCTGAGGAATTTGTTTCAGAGATTCTGGTTAAGCGCTTGAACGCCAAATGGATTTTGATTGGTGATGACTTTTGCTACGGAGCTAAGCGTGCCGGAAATTTTGCAAGTCTGAAAGCTTCTGGCAATCAACTGGGTTTCGAGGTGTCTAGCATTGCTACTGTTCTAGAAGACGGCGAACGTATCTCTAGCTCAGCACTGCGTGATGCTCTAGCAAATGGGGATATGCCACTGGCAAGTAAATTATTAGGTCGTCCTTATGGAATTTCTGGGCATGTCATCCATGGTCAAAAGCTGGGACGAGAGCTTGGCTTTCCGACACTCAATCTTGCAGTAGCGAATCATCTGCACCATCGCAAGCCTGCCACCAGTGGAATTTTTGTCGCTCAGGTTCATGGCCTATCCAACAAACCTCTACCAGCGGTCGCCAGCTTGGGCGTCAGACCAACGGTTGAAGATGAAGGACGCGTTCTTTTGGAAACGCACGTATTTGATTACGACCAAGATGCTTACGGGAAAATCGTCACAGTAGAGCTCTTAGAAAAAATTCGGGATGAGGAAAAGTACACCGACCTCAACACCCTTACTCATGCCATTGCAGCAGATGCGCAGCACGCTAGAAATTATTTCCAGAAAAAAACTTATGTCTGAAAAAGAAAACGCTTACCCAGTCAACCTGCTAGACACCCCATTTCCGATGCGGGGAGATCTAGCCAAGCGTGAGCCACAATGGGTTGCACAGTGGCAGAAAAATAAGCTCTATGAAAAGATTCGTGAGGCGCATGCTCATCAGCCTAAATTTATTCTGCACGATGGCCCTCCTTATGCAAACGGTGACATTCATATTGGACATGCAGTCAATAAGATTCTGAAAGACATGATTATCAAATCCCGCTGGCTAATGGGTTTTGATTCTGTCTATGTGCCAGGTTGGGATTGCCATGGCATGCCGATTGAGATTCAGATTGAAAAGCAATTTGGCAAAAATCTACCGACTGCTGAAGTGCAATCCAAAGCGCGTGCCTATGCACAAGTACAAATTGATAAGCAAAAGAAAGATTTTGAGCGTCTAGGGGTGTTGGGCGATTGGAATAATCCCTATCTCACTATGAACTATCGTAATGAGGCTGATGAAATTCGGGCCTTAGGCAAAATTTGGGAAAAGGGCTATGTCTTCCGCGGTCTCAAGCCTGTGAACTGGTGCTTTGACTGCGGTTCTGCATTGGCTGAAGCTGAGGTTGAATACCAGGACAAGACGGACACAACGGTTGACGTTGCATTTGCTTTTGATGACGCGCAACTCCCTGCTCTTGCTAAAGCCTTTGGCCTAAGTGCGTTACCAAATAAGCCTGGCTTTACTGTCATTTGGACTACCACTCCCTGGACTTTGCCTGCCAATCAAGCCTTAAATGTGCACCCCGAAGTGAACTATGCATTAGTAGACGTAGGTGACAGATTATTGATTCTGGCTAAAGATCGTGTTGAGACTTGCTTAACTGACTATGGTCTTGAAGGCGAAGTGATTGCCACCTGCTTAGGAAGTCAATTAGAGAATATTTCTTTCTGGCATCCTCTGGCAAAACTAGATGAGGGCTATCGTCGCCTATCACCAATTTATCCTGCCGAGTACGTCACACTCGATACTGGAACTGGCATTGTTCACTCATCCCCAGCCTACGGTGAAGAAGACTTCAAGTCTTGTAAAGCACATGGTCTATCTGATCAAGAGATTTTGAATCCAGTGATGGGTAATGGCGTCTACGCCTCATGGTTACCCCTCTTTGCGAATGAATTTATCTGGAAAGCCAATCCGAAGATTGTTGAAGCTTTGCGTCAAGCCGGGAGCTTGCTGAAAGATAAAACCTATACACACTCCTATATGCATTGTTGGCGTCATAAGTCACCCATCATTTATCGTGCAACCTCACAATGGTTTGCCAGCATGGATAAGAAGCCCAGCGATGGAAAAACTAGCTTACGTGAAACTGCCTTAGCCGGTATTGAGAGCACTGAATTTTTCCCTACTTGGGGTAAGCAACGCTTACACAGCATGATTGCCAATCGTCCAGACTGGACTCTGTCACGTCAACGGCAATGGGGCGTGCCGATGGCTTTCTTGGTTCATAAAGAGAGTGGTGAGCCACATCCAAGAACCTTAGAGTTATTAGAAGAAATTGCAAAGCGTGTTGAAAAAGACGGTATTGAAGCCTGGCAAAAATTAGAATTAAGCGAACTCATTGGCGATGAAGCGAGTCAATACGAGAAGAATCGAGACACCCTGGATGTTTGGTTTGACTCAGGTACTACGCATTGGCACGTGATCCGTGGTTCACATCGTGATCAACTCTACCGTCCAGAAGCTGAGACACCAAATGGCCGTCTAGCTGACCTGTATCTCGAAGGCTCAGATCAGCATCGAGGCTGGTTCCACTCCTCACTATTAACCGGCTCCATGCTCGATGGCAAACCACCCTATAAGGCATTGCTCACGCATGGCTTTACGGTAGATGGTCAAGGTCGCAAGATGAGTAAGTCGGTCGGTAATGTCATTGCACCTCAGCAGGTTGCCGATAAGTTGGGCGCAGAAATCATTCGCTTGTGGGTTGCCTCCACGGATTACTCTGGAGAGATGACTATCTCCGATGAGATTCTGAAACGCGTTGTAGAAAGTTACCGTCGTATTCGTAATACCCTGCGGTTCTTGTTGGCGAACTTGGCTGACTTTGATCCCAGCAAAGACGCTCTGCCGGCAGATCAATGGTTAGAAATTGATCGCTATGCAGTAGCCCTAGCAGCCCAGCTGCAAGATGAGGTAAAGACCTCCTATCAAGCTTATGAATTCCAGCCTGCGGTGGTAAGGATGCTCACCTTCTGCTCAGAAGACCTTGGCGGCTTCTATCTCGACATCCTCAAAGACCGCCTCTATACCAGTGCCCCTGATTCACCAGATCGCCGTGCAGCTCAGAATGCGCTCTTTCATATTACAAAGAATCTACTCAAATGGATTGCACCCTTCCTTTCGTTTACGGCTGAAGAGGCTTGGCAGGTACTGCCTCATGCTGCTAGCGAAAAAGCTGAAGCATCGATCTTTATGGAAGAATTCAGCAGCTTTCCTGAAATGAATGACGCCAAAGATTTACTCGCGAAATGGAATCGCATTCGGGAGATTCGCTCTGAGGTAACTAAGGCAATTGAAATCGAACGTGAAGCAGGGAATATTGGCTCATCATTACAAGCTGAATTAGTAATTAAATTGCCTGAGCCTGATTTTGCAATTCTCAATAGTCTAGGCAATGACCTACGCTTTGTCACGATTACCTCTAGCGCGTCGGTTGAACTCCATCAGGGTCCACTTGAAATTACGGTACGGGCTAGTCAATATAAAAAATGTGGGCGCTGTTGGCACCATACTGCTGATGTTGGCAGCCACTCTGAGCATCCTGATTTGTGTAGCCGTTGCATCAGCAATCTTTTTGCGAGCGGTGAACATCGCTTGTTTGCTTAAGGTTATTGCAAAATATGCCGCTCTACTCTTCTCTCACCATTGCTACCTTAGTACTGCTAATAGATCAGGTTACTAAATGGCTTGCCTTAACGCATTTGCAATTGGGTATTCCTCAGCCAGCTCTACCTTTTCTAAACTGGCTACTGCTGTTCAACCCAGGTGCCGCATTTTCTTTTCTAGCGCAAGGCAGCGGCTGGCAACGTTGGTTCTTTACCCTTTTAGGTTTAGCGGCCTCGGCTTATATTGTTTACTTACTCGCACGAACACAACTCAATAAAACGATGACCTGGGCACTGAGTCTCATTCTGGGGGGTGCCTTAGGCAATGTTTTAGATCGACTGATGTTTGGCTTTGTAGTCGACTTCATAGATTGCTACTATGGGAGTTGGCATTGGCCAGCGTTCAATATTGCTGATAGCGCCATCTCTATTGGTGCAGTTCTCATGATTTTGGCTGAATTACGTCGGGCATTTGGCAAATCTGCTCAACCCCTTTAAGCTTGCACCATGCAATCACTTTTGAACAAAAAAATTGTCCTCGGTATCTCCGGGGGAATTGCTGCCTATAAGTCCGCTGAATTAGTGCGTCAACTGATTCAGGAAGGCGCTCAGGTTCAGGTAGTGATGACTCATGCTGCTCAACAATTTATTACGCCTGTAACCATGCAGGCTTTAAGTGGTAATCCGGTCTTCACCTCCCAGTGGGATCACAGCATTGCAAACAACATGGCCCATATCGAACTCTCTCGTGGTGCTGATGCGATTCTGATTGCGCCAGCTAGTGCAGACCTAATGGCAAAACTCTCACTTGGTTTGGCTGATGACTTATTAAGCACCCTTTGCCTTGCAAGAGAATGCCCCCTGCTCCTAGCGCCCGCTATGAATCGCCAGATGTGGGATCACCCAGCAACTCAACGCAGTGTGAAACGACTAGAGTCTGATGGGGTAGATATTCTTGGGCCGGCTAGCGGCAGTCAAGCCTGTGGTGAGACTGGTATGGGCAGAATGCTTGAGCCTGCTGAAATTGCCGAACAACTGATTGCATTCTTTCAGCCTAAGCCACTCAAGGGGAAACGCGTCTTAATTACTGCAGGCCCAACTTTCGAAGCCATCGATCCCGTCCGCGGCATTACCAATTTAAGCTCTGGCAAGATGGGCTTTGCAATTGCTCGCGCAGCGGTTGAAGCAGGCGCAGAAGTGCACCTCATAGCTGGCCCCTGTGAACTTGAAACCCCCCTACTCAGTAGTGGAAAAATTACCCGTACCAATGTAACTAGTGCAAAAGTCATGCATGCTGCCGCAATGCAAGCAACCGACTGCGATATTTTCTTTGCAGTTGCAGCCGTAGCCGATTGGGGCATCGCTAAACCTTCAAAAGAAAAGATTAAGCGCCAGGGTGGAAAAATTCCTGCATTGGATTTTGTAGCAAACCCAGATATTTTGTTGGATATCGCCAGTACAGCAAAAACCAAAGCCGGCAAACCTCATCCCTACTGCGTCGGCTTTGCAGCAGAATCTTCTGCGCTTGCTGAACATGCAGCTGAAAAACGCAAACGCAAAGGAATCCCCATGATTGTTGGTAATATTGGCCCCGATACCTTTGGTAGCGATCTCAATCAATTACTGGTAATTGATGCTGCTGGTAGCAAAACACTGCATAAGGCTGATAAGTTACAACTGGCTCGCCAGCTCGTCCAACTGGTCGCTAAAAAGATTTAAATCACACCCCTCGTTTTAGGAAATCTCATGCAAGCCTTACAAGTCAAAATTCTCGATGAACGGATGCGTTCCCAGTTACCTACCTATGGCACACCTGGAAGTGCCGGTCTTGATCTGCGAGCCTGTATTGATGAGGCTATTGAGATTGCTCCCGGCCAGACGGTGCTGGTACCGACCGGTCTCGCAATTTTTGTCGAAGATCCTGGCTATGCTGCATTGATTCTGCCCCGCTCTGGCTTAGGACATAAGCATGGGATTGTTCTTGGAAACCTCGTAGGATTAATTGATTCTGATTACCAAGGGCAACTCATGGTGAGTACCTGGAACCGCGGATCAACTCCCTTCAAACTTGAGCCAATGGAGCGTCTGGCGCAACTGGTGATCGTGCCCGTTCAACAAGTGGAGCTCAAAGTTGTTGAAGAATTTGCGCAGAGCAGCCGAGGAGCAGGTGGTTTTGGTAGTACTGGTAGAGCGTAACTAGAGCCTCAAATAAAAAAACCACCCGCGGGTGGTTTTTTAACGATCACTAAATCTGCTTACTTACGGACATGTGCGTGGCGAGCGGCATCTTGTGACATGCCAGCACCCTTACCTTCGCGAGATTCTTTCTCAGCAGTAATTTCTTTACGACGCTCTTTGCAAGATCCAGCAATTTCTTGTAAAGCCTTACGCGCGCGAGCAGCTGAAGCTTTAATACCATTACCCATAAACTTTTCGTTTTCAGCCTTATACGTTTCTAAGGCGCTGAGTAATTTATCGTGATGAAACATATTTTCCTTTTGTTATTAGATTGCGAATTTAAATCTCTTCAGCAGGAGCGATATCTACCTTAGTCGGTGCTTTTGGAATACTTGGCGCATCAAACTCAAGCAGCACCTTACCATCTGCATCAATATCTACAGCCACATGTCCGCCTTGAGCTAATTTGCCAAAGAGCAATTCATCAGCAAGGGCTTTGCGGACCGTATCTTGAATAATCCGCTGCATTGGACGAGCACCCATGAGGGGATCGAAGCCATGCTTTGCCAAATGGCTGCGTAGCGCCGGACTGAAAGTCGCATCGACTTTTTTCTCATGCAACTGCTCCTCTAGCTGCATTAAGAACTTATCAACCACCCGCATGATGATAGATTCATCCAAAGCCTTAAAGGAAACAATCGCATCTAAGCGGTTACGGAACTCTGGTGTAAAGAACTTTTTAATATCCGCCATCTCATCGCCAGACTCACGTGCATTTGTGAAGCCAATGGTCGACTTCTGCATGGCTTCCGCACCCGCATTGGTGGTCATGATGATGATGACATTTCTGAAGTCAGTCTTACGACCATTGTTATCAGTCAGAGTGCCGTGGTCCATCACCTGCAACAGAATATTGAAAATATCTGGATGAGCCTTCTCAATCTCATCTAACAACAAGACACAATGGGGCTTTTTATTGACAGCCTCAGTCAGTAAGCCACCTTGATCGAAGCCAACATAACCAGGAGGGGCACCAATCAAACGGCTGACAGCATGACGTTCCATGTACTCAGACATATCGAAACGGAGTAATTCAATTCCTAAGATATAGGCCAGTTGTTTAGCTACCTCAGTCTTACCTACACCGGTTGGTCCCGAGAATAGGAATGAACCAATTGGACGATCGATCTTGCCCAAGCCGGCACGAGTCATCTTGATTGCGCTAGCCAAAGCCTCGATAGCAGGATCTTGCCCGAATACCACGCTCTTGATATCGCGATCCAAGGTTTGTAACTTGCTGCGATCATCCACTGTGACCGATTGGGGCGGTATACGGGCAATCTTTGCCACAATCTCCTCAATCTCTGGACGGCCGATTGTTTTCTTCTGTTTAGACTTTGGCAAAATGCGCTGCGCAGCACCAGCCTCATCAATCACATCGATCGCCTTATCAGGCAAATGACGATCATTGATGTAGCGAGAGGACAGCTCGGCAGCAGCCACCAGAGCAGCAGCAGCGTACTTCACACTGTGATGCTCTTCAAAACGAGACTTGAGACCACGCAAAATTTGCACAGTTTGATCAACGGTAGGCTCAACCACGTCGACCTTTTGGAAACGACGTGAGAGCGCTGCATCTTTTTCAAAAATACCGCGATATTCAGTAAAGGTGGTGGCGCCAATACATTTAAGCTGGCCATTAGATAAAGCCGGTTTCAGTAAATTGCTAGCGTCTAAGGTTCCACCAGAGGCAGCGCCTGCCCCAATTAAAGTATGGATCTCATCAATGAATAGGATGCCGTGCGCGCTGTCTTTTAAGGACTTTAGAACACTTTTGAGGCGTTGCTCAAAGTCACCACGATATTTGGTTCCAGCAAGCAAGGCGCCCATATCAAGCGAGTAAACCGTTGCATCAGCCAAGATCTCAGGCACATCGCCTTTAACAATTCTCCAAGCTAGGCCTTCAGCAATCGCGGTTTTACCAACACCGGCCTCACCAACCAGTAGCGGATTATTTTTACGACGACGGCACAGCACCTGAATCACGCGCTCAACTTCACCCTCGCGTCCAATCAAAGGATCTATCTTGCCTTGGCGCGCTAGGGCGTTGAGGTTCTGGGTGTACTGATCAAGCGGACTTTCCTTACCGCCTGATGCAGCTTCCTCAGACTCTTGAGCAGGGTCAGCGGGCTTGGCATGCTCCGTTTGATCCTTACGTACGCCATGACTAATGAAATTGACCACATCTAAACGGGTCACGCCTTGCTGTTGGAGGAAATACACTGCATGCGAATCTTTTTCACCAAAGATGGCGACCAGCACATTGGCACCAGTCACTTCTTTTTTACCACTCGAGGTCGATTGGACATGCATGATGGCACGCTGAATCACACGCTGAAATCCTAAGGTAGGCTGAGTATCGACTTCATCGTTACCTGGCACGATCGGTGTGTTGTCATTAATAAAATTCTTGAGCTGTGCCCGCAGTTCGGCAATATTGACTGCGCAAGCTTTCAGCACCTCTACTGCGGTGGCGTTATCCAGCAAGGCAGCAAGCAAGTGCTCAACCGTAATGAATTCATGTCGAGCCGCTCTAGCGTCAACAAAGGCCATGTGCAAACTGACTTCTAATTCCTGGGCAATCATACTTCCTCCATGGTGCACTGTAATGGGTGACCCGCTTCGCGGGAGAGCTCGATAACTTGATGAACTTTAGTAGCAGCAACATCGCGTGTGAAAACACCGCACACACCTTTACCAACTAAATGAACCTGCAACATAATTCGTGTCGCTGTCTCGTGATCCTTGTTGAAGTATTCCTGAATCACCATCACGACAAACTCCATCGGGGTGTAATCATCATTTAACAACAAGACCTTAAACATCGACGGAGCTTTGACCTTCTCTGCTTGTTTTTCAAGAAGAATGGTGTCCTCTACGTGAGGATTAACAGGATTTCCGGATACGGGATTTTTAGGTGCGCGACTCATGAGAACCATTCTAAACACAGATCAGCAAACTTTAATTTACAGGGGCTTTGGGGAGGAATTTCTTGAATAACTAGCCGATAACCCTATATTGGGGCATTTTTTGATA
>Ga0364880_10082_pt2 | contig 60818 bp, 43 predicted proteins | sample ExccelJu500001D3_5_FD_206927 | JGI IMG/M metagenome (GOLD analysis project Ga0364880, IMG submission 206927) | Enriched cells from Trout Bog Lake Hypolimnion, Wisconsin, USA - BchlTB.July30.5000.01.D3 | ecosystem: Environmental > Aquatic > Freshwater > Lake > Hypolimnion/Profundal zone | place... | reverse complement strand
ACAGTGGCACCTGTATTGGCAGGAATTTCAATAGTATAGACAGTTCTCCCTTTTTCTACAGTCCACCCACTGCTTAATTTTCCATAATAGGTTTCCAGACTGGCAGCAGCGGCAGTAAATCCACCTCCTGTATGCGGCATTATTTTCGAATGCCTATATCCCGGAGTTTCTTCATCTGTATCCAGTCCTGCCATATCCCTGTACAGCCAATCACCAATCGCCCCATAAGAATAATGATTAAAGGAATTCATCCCCGGAGTCTGAAAGCTACTGTCAGGTTTTTGCCCATCCCATCGCTCCCAGATAGTGGTAGCGCCCATTTTTACAGGATATAACCAGGATGGATAGGTTTCCTGCAACAATAATTTATAGGCAATATCTGTATATCCAAAGCGGGTAAGTACATGACACAAATAGGGAGTTCCCAAAAATCCGGTAGTTAAATGATACCCATAACTTTTTATATTGTCAACCAGCCTTTTAGCTGCCTGGGGCCTGAGTGAATCAGGCAGCATATCAAAATTTAATGCAAGCACATAGGCTGTTTGCGTACCCGAAACCAACCTGCCATTTGGAGTAAGATATTCTTTACGGAAAGCAGTTTTAATTTTTTCCAATAATTCGGAATAAGTATTTACATCAGCTGTCTCATTCAATAATCTGGCAGCATTCAACAACAATCTGGTACTCTGTGCATAAAAACACTGTGCAATCAGGTATTTATCCGTAACAGCGGCTCTGCCATCATTATCATCCTCGGGCCTGTAAAACAACCAGTCACCAAAATGAAATCCGGTATTCCATAAATTTTCATTGGTAACTTTCCGAATACTTTCCACATAGTCTTTCATACTGGCATACTGGTTTTGCAATATGGACAAATCACCATAAGCCAGGTACATATTCCAGGGAATAATGGTACAAACGTCGGACCAGCCTGCACTGTTCACATCATTTTTTCCAAGTACATTGGGCACCACAAAAGGCACTGCCCCATTTTGCTGGTCAGCCGCCACATCCTTCAGCCATTTGGAAAAGAACTGATGAACATTCATATTAAATGCAGCCGTACGGGAGAAAACCTGTGCATCGCCTGTCCAGCCCAAACGTTCATCCCTTTGCGGGCAATCGGTAGGCACATCCAGAAAATTACCTTTCTGACCCCATTGAATATTATGCTGCAACTGGTTAACTAAACTGTTGGAAGAAGTAAATGTACCAGTAACTTTCATGTCAGAATACAACGCCACAGCTTCAAAATTATCTGCTGTTATCTCACCCGGATACCCTTCAACTTTCACAAACCGAAATCCCTGCCAGGTAAAATGAGGTTCAAATATTTCAGTCTCTCCACCCCTTAGTATATAAGTATCCTGTGCTTTGGCATTCCTGAGATTTTCCGTATATACATTTCCTTTTTTATCTAACACTTCTGCATGAGACAGGGTTATTTTATCTCCTGCCTTCCCTTTTACTTTCATCACCACCCAGCCTACCAGATTCTGACCAAAATCAATTACTTTTTCTCCTGCCGGGGTGGTAATTATCTTTACAGGATGGAAGGTTTCATGCTTACGTACCGGTTCATTTTCAGTAGCAATCAAATTTGCTTTTGAAAAATCTGCTATTGCAACTGGCAGCCACTTACTGTCATTAAAACCCATTTCTGTCCATCCGGTTTGCTCTTTGCGTGCATCAATGGTTTCCCCATTATAGATTTCAGAATAAATAATTGAACCGGTGGAGGATTTCCAGCTTTCATCCGTAACAACCCAATCAGCAGTGCCGTCACTGTATTGAATGTTTACCTGCATCAGTAATGCAATATCATTTCCAAAAACATTTACATTATTTGCAAAGCCTATAATACCCCTGTACCAGCCGCTTCCCAACGTTACCCCAATCGCATTTCCTCCCTTTTTGATGAGGCTGGTTACATCATATACCTGATACTGTACTCTTTTTTTATAGGTAGTCCAGCCCGGAGTCAGGAAAGCATCCCCCACTTTTTGTCCGTTAATAGCAGCTTCATATAATCCATGAGCTGTGATATAGGCATATGCCCCAATTACCTTTTTGGCAGTTGTAAAAGTTTTCCGGAATATAGGGCTGGCTCTTAATGCATCTTCCTTAAACCCGGGTATAATCCATTTTGCTTTCCACGCATCGGCATTGAATAATCCTGTTTGAAAACTGCCGGGCTCACTCCACCCCGATACATTTCCGGCATTATCCCATACCCTAACCTGCCAGCTATACTTTTTTTCAGGATCCAATGGTTTGCCGGTATACATAACCTGCACAGACTGGCCCGAATGCACTTTACCTGTTTCCCACAATAATTCTTTACCAGAAAGCAATTTTATTTCATAATCTGCCTGCTGTATATTTCTTGAAGCAGAAATCAGCTGCCAGCTAAAACCGGGATGCTTATTATCTATACCCAATGGGTTTATGCGGTAATCACATAAGAGGTTTCTAACTTCCACCTGCGCAAAGGACTGCAGGATAAAAAGAGTAACAAAAGGTAAAATCAATACTTTTCTCATAAGGAATCCTGAATTAATTATGACTAAAAGTAAGATTTATTCCTGCAACTATCAGCTAATCGATTCAACAGAACGATGGTTCAGATCCAGATATTTATGAATAACTTTTAAAATGGTGCTGCTGACAAATGGTTTAGATACATAATCATCCATACCGGCATCTTTGCATTTAACCATTTCATCATTTAAAGTACCGGCTGTTAATGCAATAATCGGCACCACTTTCCCTTTATCTGAATTTCTGATCTGCCTGGTAGCTTCATACCCATTCATCAGGGGCATCTGAATATCCATAAATACCAGTTCAGGGGAATATTCCTGGAATAAACTAACCGCATCCCCTCCGTCTTCTGCTTCAATAATAGTTGCATCCGGTAAAATATCACCGATAATTGTTTTAATCAATAAAATATTGAATGGGTTATCATCAACGATCAGTACCTTATAATTATCCTGCACAATTTGCTCTTCTTTTTTTATAACGATGTTTAAAATTTCTTCATTATTGTATTTTTCTTTCTTGCCAATAGACGCCACTGCTTCAAAAAGTTGCTTAATTTTTATGGGCTTCAAAAGCCTTTGAGCCACACCCCATTCTTTGCATTCTTTATTAATACCGGAATCTTCTGCAGAACTGTGTAATAACATAATCGGCAATACAGATTCGTTCAAATGCAATTCACTCCTTATTTTTTTTATTGTTTCCAGCCCGGACATATCCGGCATCAGAAAATCCATCAATACCAAATCATATTTTTTACCTGCTTTCAGCTTCTCAAATGCTTTTTGACCATTATCCACTTCATCAGAATTGATCATTTTAATTGCAAGCATATCTTTCAATATGCGCCGGTTATTGGCATTGTCATCTACAATCAGCACTTTTTTGAATTCAAAATTATTAGTCCATTCCACTACTTCCCCATACATTGTTTTAAGATATAAATCAAAATAGAAAGTGCTGCCCTGGCCTGGAGTGCTACTCAATTTCAAATCACTCCCCATCAAATTCAATAGTTTTTTTGAAATAGCCAGTCCAAGTCCGGTACCCCCAAATTTCCGGTTAGTGGAAGCATCTTCCTGAGAAAAAGCCTCAAAAATACGTTTCTGATTGGCCGGGGCAATCCCTATACCGGTATCTCTTACTGAAAAACGGAATACCTGCTTACCATCTGTACCCTTTAAAAGGGTTTCAATTTTAAGTTCCACTTCACCACTTGCTGTAAACTTTACTGCATTTGCCAGGAGATTAATCAGTACCTGTCTTAACCTGACCGCATCGGCCCAAATAAAGCGGGGAACATCCACTCCCATATTTAATAATACTTCAAGAGACTTTTTGGCTGCCTGAAAACTAATCACATCTGTACAATGATTAGCCAGGTCAAAAACATCAGTCTTATCTACATCAATTTCCAATTTACCCGCCTCTATCTTGGAGTAATCTAAAATGGAATTGATAATATCCATTAACGAATTGGCAGATTGGTAAATTGCGGAAATATATTGGTGCTGGGTATCATTTAACTGAGTTTTAAGTACGAGGTCTGAAAAGCCAATCACACTATTTAAAGGGGTACGGATTTCATGGCTCATATTGGCCAGGAATTCTGATTTTGCTTTACTGCCAGACTCGGCCTTTTCCTTTGCAGCCATTAATTCATTTTCAAACAACTTGCGCTCTGTAATATCCCGCATGATAGCAATCCAGTGCGTATAGTTTCCATCATTATCAGCTACCGGACAAATAGACATACTGGCCCAGAATTCAATCCCATTCTTCCTGTAATTGATTATTTCTATTTCACAGGGCTCATTTTTCCGGATATGCTCCTCTATTTTTTTCAGTTCCAGCTTATCAGATTTTGATCCCTGCAATATATCAGAAGATTGCCCAATTATTTCTGCTCTTGTGTAGCCTGTAATTTTCAAATAGGAATCATTCACAAATATTATTTTTTGAATACCGGGATACTTCGGATCTTTTTCAGTAATAATTACGGCATCAGTGGCATTGGTAATGACTGATTCCATCAATTTAAGGCGGGTTTCTTCTTTCTTTTTCTCTGTTATGTCTTTAGCTATCCCCACCAAACCAACCACATGCCCATTATTATCCTTTATGGGTATTTTAGAATTAAGCATCCAGTGTTCCTTACCCTTATTGTCAATAAAATAACCTTCCTTATTTAACTGTACCTGCCCGTTTTCAAAAATAGCTTTGTCTTCTGCAAAAGATCCTTCCGCAATTTCTTTAGAATACACTTCATAATCATCCTTACCCAATGCATCCGCTTCAGTAGTAAAACCCATATAATTTACATCAACTGGATTCGCAATCACTTTCTTAAACTGCTGGTCTTTTACATATACTGCTTCCGGTAAAGTATCAATCAATGTCCTAAGTAAATTCCGTTCAAATTTTATTGACGCTTCTGCTTTCATCAAAGCAGTTATATCACGTAATATGGCAAGTGTTCCTGCATATTTTCCGTTTTCCATATGCGGGGAAGCAGTGATCAGAATTGTTTTCCGGCTGCCATCTTTGAGTAAAATTTCACTTTGGTATTCATTGGAAGCGCCCTTTTTTCTTTCAGTAGTCTGATTTACAATAAAATCAAAATCTTCTTTTGAAAAATAGTTTTCAATGCTTATCCCAATTAATTCGCCTTTCTGCACATTAAATATTTTCTCAAGTGCAGGATTTACAAAAACAAACCGCTCAGAAGGGTCACAGATACAGACACCTTCTGCCATATTTTCAATTAAAGCATAGTAGTTTTTATTTCTTTCCTCACGGTCAACAATACTTCTTTTTAAAGGAAGGTACAAAAAGTAATAGATTACCGGAGCCAGTAAAAGAGATAATACAATTGCATCTATAACAACAGTTTTAGCATTTGAAAAAACATGCAAATACTGTATCAGTAAACGAATGAGCAATTCACTGAAAAAAATTGTTATAAATACTACAAAAGAGATACTCCAAAAAGCATTTGTTTCATTTTTGTAGCTTGTATTATTATAATCAGATTTTGTTTTCATTCCAACAGTTGAAGGATAAAGAATGGGTTGTCATTTCACACTATAAAGGTTCACACATCCTTCGAATCTGAGTATAACCAAAGCAACAAATTAAATGTAGTTAACCAACTACAAGGCATAGTAATTTCCCTTTCAAATAACTAATTTTTCGGATAATCATAGCTAATCAGCCATTTAATGCCAAATGGGTCGCTACACATTCCAAAATAAGCACCCCAAAATGTATCCTGCATCGGCATAATCACTGTTCCGCCCTCTGATAACCCATTTAAAATATGGTCTGCTTCTTCTTTACTGTCTGCGGTAATGGAAAGATTAATATTGTCACCCGGTGTTAAAGGGTACCCTGAAGATTCCAGCACATCTGTTCCATATAAGAAATTCCCTTTCCCAATGGGCAAAGACACATGCATCAGTTTTTCCCCCTCAGCCTCAGATAATTTGGAAGGGTCTCCACCTTCTTTAAAACGTACAAAACTGGTAAATTCAGAATTAAAAACAGATTTGTAGAGTTTGAATGCTGCTTCTGTATTACCTGAGAAATTCAGGTAAGGATTAATGGTTGCCATGATTGATTGATTTATAAATTGAATGGTGGTAAAAATATTTTTTATTTCGCGGAAATCAAAGTTTATTCTCTAATTCATAAGCGTCGAAGTTTGGGTACGCTTACACTATCCCTGATGGCAAATATTATTTTAAATGAAAATGGAATACTAATCTATCCAACAGGAATTATTTATTAGAATCTTGTTTTTATAAATTACTTAGCATTAAATCGTAGCTAGCAAGGTCTTTAATTGATCAATTTGAACCAGATGCTTTACAGGATTATTAGCTTTTAGCTTTAGTAGATTCTGTAGTTTCCAAGCACTTGCCGGATAGGGTTCAAAATTATAGATAGTCCAGTCAGGTTTTGCGTCTGCTACACTCAAAAGGAAAGCTTTATCACTATCGGTCAAGCTTTTCTGAATACTTGCTATCATTTGTAGTCGCACAGATTCATAGTCAGCATAGGAAAAAAGCTCCTCAGTCATACCGGCAAACTGGTGCTCAATTGCGGAACGCTGATCCTGCAAATTAGGATGGACTACTTCATGAATCGGTCTGTCACTGCATATCAGGCAGTATATAAATCCTGTCTTAATTGACTCTGAAAATCCTTCATTTGCCATGAGGTATTTTATGTCGAAGAGGTCGCGGGGATGTTGTCTGTCCAGAGCAGCGCATAGTTTGCCACCATAGAGTTGATTGGTAGGAACTATTGGCATTTCGCAGAAGGCGTTGAATTCGTCCTGTGCTTTGTCGCATAGTGGCAATAGCTGTGCTTCTCCAATTAGCCCACGCCCTACAAGGTTCACTTCCAGTTTGATTTCAGCACCCGCCACAGAGATTTGCAGTTTCCCAATTTCTTTTCGGTGGATGACGTGAACAGTAGGAATTGCCTTTTCGATGTTTCGCTGAATCCTTTGTAATCCTTCACCGATATGGGCAAGGCTGGAATTCCTGTCTTCAATCCGGACAAAGGTCAGGTCGATGTCCACTGACAAGCGTGGCATATCCCGAACGAACAAATTGATGGCAGTTCCACCGTGCATGGCAAAACACGATTCCTTTGCAACTTCTGGTAGCACGTTAAGAAGTAACTGTACCTGCCTTGTATAGGCTTCATTTGCCATAGTATGCTAATTCTTTGGGTATGGTGATTTGATACTTGTCATTGTAAACGCCATTTTTAACAACGCTACGCTTGCCCTTGCCTAAGTCTATTTTATCAGTTTTCAAGTGTTTAAGCCAGCTATGGCCTACTTTTTCTGCCATAAAAAGGAACAGGCGTTTTACTTTGATGGATTGGCATTGCTCTAACAATGTTTGCACCTGATCAGGACGAACGTTATTCAGCCCTTCCATGACCTGTAAGCATTCCATTAAGTCTTGCTCGTCCGGTGCAAGGTAGAGGCACTCCATCATGGCACGCACTGCGCCGGATATTTTTATCGAGAAATTCTTAAGCTCATAGGTTTCTAATTCCAAATAAGGAGGCAGAAAAGCAGTAGGATGATAATCTATAGCAACTTCCCAATTATGGTTGATAAGCCATTTCGGCAACCTTTCTGAGTCACTTCCAAAGACAACGGCTTTTTTCATGGAAAGTTCTAAATAATGAGCTTTACCTAAATAGGATAAAGCTGTGCGCCCCCCAGGGTGAAAGCTTGCATTACTTTGTTGCTGGAGCGCATAGATTGCCCCTTCATAGGTGACAAGGTCACCTGCTTTTGACATGGCTCCTTTTCCTACCGGCAGCAGCCAGTTACTATTTCGGTAACGTTGTTGAAGGGCGGAGCTGTAGCCCTGCTTCGCAAGCCAAAAAGATTGCAGCACTATGCCTTTAGGCAAAGTTGTCAAGAGTTGGTTTAGCTTTGTTTGTTTATCTATACTCATGGTATAATTATAACACAATTATTAAACCTGTCAATTTAAATGGTTTAAAAATAAACAAACAAATATACTCAAAGTATAGAAATTTTTTAAAAAATAAACAGTTGCGACACTTTCTTAGGCAATTGGTCATTTCCTATCTTTTCCTTAAAAACTTTGCCATTTCAATAATACTAAATAATTTAGCTTTCAATATGCTAAATATATTAGAATTGCCCTACTACACCTGCAAAGTCAAAACTGGCTTTCCCTCCCCTGCCAATGATTACCTGGAAGAGCGGATTGACCTGAATAAAGAGCTGATTAAACACCCTTTATCTACGTTTATCGTGGAATCGGAGGGCGATTCCATGAAAGATGCGTTTATCCCGCCTAAAGCGAAGCTGATCATCGACCGGGGTATTACCCCCAGAAATGGGGATATCGTCCTGGCGGTTGTAAATGGGGAATTTACCGTTAAATACCTGAAAAAGAACCCTTTCAAATGCTGGCTGATTCCTGCTAATAAAAAATATAAGGAAATGGAAATTACCCCCGAAATGGAAATGCAGGTCTGGGGAGTGGTGATCAAAATTATTATTGATCCAAATGATACCCGATGTATGCTTTAGTGGACTGTAACAATTTTTATGCTTCCTGCGAACGCCTGTTTCAGCCTAAACTGGAACACAGGCCTGTTGTGGTATTATCCAATAACGATGGCTGTACCATTGCCCGAAGCGATGAAGCCAAAGCCATTGGTATTGAAATGGGTACTCCCGCTTTTATGATAGAAGAGGTCTTCAAAAAACACAATGTGGCGGTATTCAGTTCTAATTATACACTCTATGGGGACCTGTCCGACCGGGTAATGAAGACCCTGGCTGCATTTGTACCTAAAATGGAAGTCTATTCCATTGATGAGGCTTTTCTGGATCTTTCCGATCTGCTCTATACCGATCTGGCTAAACTGGGTATGGATATCCGGAAAAGGATTAAATTGGATATTGGCCTTCCGGTCTGTGTAGGTATCGCCCCTACCAAAACCCTGGCTAAAATGGCTAACCGCTATGCTAAAAAGAAGTATAAAAAACTGGGGGTATTTTATGCGGCTAACCAGCAACTGATCAACGAAATGCTGCTGTTTACCGGTGTGGAAGATATCTGGGGGATTGGCAGGCAATATGCCAACCTGCTGAAACGCAATGGTATTCTTACAGCCATGGATCTTACCAAAGTACCGGAGGAATGGATGCGGAGCAATATGACGGTAGTGGGCCAACGTTTATGGAATGAACTGCGGGGCACCCCCTCTATTGAATGGGAGTATGAAGCTCCTGCAAAGAAAAATATCTGTACTTCCCGTTCTTTTGGTAAGCTGACGGGTGATAAATCCATCCTCATGGAAGCGGCAAGTAATTATGCGGCTGCCTGCGCTGCCAAACTAAGGAATCAGCATTCCTGTGCACAGACCATCAATGTGTTCATCAATACCAACCAGCATAAAGTGGAGCTGCCTCAGTATGCCCGTTCCATTACCCTGGAATTTGAAACCCCAACCAACCTTACCGGCGAAATTATTCAGTACGCCCTGAAAGGATTGGATATGATCTATAAAGAGGGTTACCTGTTTAAGAAAGTGGGCATCATGATGCTGGGCTTGATTCCGGAAGCACAGGCGCAGGGTAGCCTGTTCGACTGTAAAGACCGGACTAAAAACAGGGAAATACTCAAAACCATGGATAAACTGAATATGCACCTGGGCAGGGATGCCGTGCGGATGGCTTCCCAGGGTTTTGAAAAAAGATACAAACTGAGGGCTAATTACCTGAGCCAGAAATACACCACCAATATCAACGAGATTCTAAAAGTAAAAATATGATACAACCCTTTGAACTGTTTAAGCCTGTTTATCTGGACCGGCTGATCAAACTGAAGAAAATATACCTGGTATCCCAATCCTATCCCCGTGGAGATCATAACTATCCTGAAGCGGCACTGGTGGATATTCTGGTTACTGATTATGATGACCTGCATTATGCACAGGTACACTATAATGCAGTAAAACAGGATAAATATGCTTCCATCATTCACCTGAATCAGATTGAACATAAAAACAAGCTGGATCAGATGATCAACGGAGAAAAATATGCAGTCTACTGGGCCGTTGTCAGCAACCTGCAAGCTTTACAAAAAAAGCTGGATAAACAATATGCAGAAAATGTCAGGCGGTACATTTCCAAACATACCACCTGGCGCATTACATCAGATACCAGCATCCGCCCCAAATTCGAAGTAATCTTTGGTGAACTTTTTTTGAATCTGAAATACAATTCACAAATTGTAAGGGTTAAATTTGAGGAGATAGAAAATAGTTAAATACTTTATCGTTTCTGACATAGTACTTATGATGGTTGGATATCAGGATATTTTAATTCAAACCCGTAATTATAATTTATTGGTTTAAATTCATCTGCATTAACCAACCATGCAATTTCCTCATGACTTTTATTTACAATACCATTTACAGTTTCCCTTTCAAAATAGGCAGCTACAGTTTCCATAACTTTTAATTCTGATACGCTAAAAAGGGTTGCATCAAAATTTGCGTCAGGAGTTACTATAAACTGTTCCCCCATATAATCACCATAATCATGCAACTTAATTGTCACAAACTTATTTTCCATTGCTTTATCAAAAATCCAATCATAATTTTTAGGAACAGGTCCCTTTTGAATAGCCTGGTATGTTAGTCCGCTGATTGAAAAACATGTTTTCTTAAAATGAAAAAAGTCGGCATAAAATAACAACTTATTCATTTTCGTTTTAAATGGTTTTATTTTTCCGGCAAAAAACAATATCATATTGTACACCTTGACAGGATTGGGTATTCTGTAACCATTAAACTCACCAGGCCTTTTCTCACCAAGCATCATTGTCTCATAAAGATTATCCATTTCACTCCAGTTATCTAATGCATGATTAATTTTCCGGTTAATTTTTTCTAACTCCTCTGCTGTAAATTCATTTTTACTATACTCAAGTAATTGTTTAAATTCCTTTGGATCTTTTACCATTTGAATTAACCTGCCATTAGAGACACTGGGCACTTCACCTGATTCATAATTTCTGAATACATTAATCCCAAGCCCTAATATCTCTGCCATTTTATTGGCAGATAACCCATATTGTTCTCTGATGGCAACTATTTCATCAGGAAACGGAATGCCATACTTGGCTCTGTACTGATTATAAACCTGATTAGTATTCACTTCATCTAACCCTTCATCAGTAAATTGCTCTCCCGAATCCTTACATAAATAAAATTGAAATAAAATCTGAAATTCTACCTTTCGGAAATTCATGGCTCTCTTTTCTTTCAGGAGCATCACTTCTCCTCCTGTAAATGGACTTTTCATTTTCTTACATTTTTAAAGGGTTTCGAAACACAATTCATTACCTCTATTTAATACTAACCCTGAAACTAATTCCCTTTCGATCATTTAGGTTTTGAATGGATAACTTAGTTTATGCTCTGCAATATGAAATGAAATGCATATAACTTTTGATCCTGCCATACCCATTGATATTTTTATATAAATTTCTTTGCCTTTTACCTTTTTTAACAAAGACCCACATGGGAGCATTTCCATATAACTTTTCGTCCTTTGGCCCCTCAGAATAATCTTCAATAACCAAACTTTTCAAAATATTGTTCCTGTAATCTTTTGTAATTTCTAAATCAAATAGTGTTTGAGTATTTTTACCCCGGTCATCCCTGAAAATTATACCCCAGATACCCATTTTAACATGGAAATCCTGTAAAAATGCCAATATCTCCTCTTTTATCGCCATCTAAATGATGCAAAAATATAAAATAAAACAACAAATAACAACTTTAAAGTTGCAATAAGATTATTTTAGCCCCCTTTATTTCATTTTATAGTTTTAATCTTCGCTAAACTTTTTTTGACCCTGAAATACAATTCTCAAATTCTAAGGGTTAAATTTGAGGAGATAGAAAAAACCTGACTATGTGCTATGATGTTGCTTTTACGGTGAATATGAACCAGTTGTCCGATTATTTCCCCAATCTGATCTTTGACGACCAGATTGCGATGAATTTTGAAGCTGCTATTCATGTAATGGGCCATAGCTTTGGTAACCATCCCATTATCTTCCAAAACAGGGACGACCGGCAACTGCATTGCCGGTTAATGGAATGGGGAGTAATCCCCTATTATATAAAAGACGAAGCTTCCTTTATCCGCCAGCGGGCTTCAATGCTCAATGCCCGGAGTGAACGTATCCTGGATGACCCTACAAGTTACTGGTTCAAAATCCGTAACCGCAGGTGCTTAATGCCTGTCACCGGTATTTATGAACACCGGGCCATTAAAGGCTGGAAGAAAAAAGTGCCCTATTTTATTACCATAGCGGATGAACCCTTGTTTTTCCTGCCCGGGTTATATTCCGTGGCTGAATTGCCGGACAAAGAAACCGGTGAACTGCTAAAGCGTTTCACTTTTACGCTTGTTACCCGTTCTGCCAATACCATCATGAGCCTGATCCACAACGATGGTGAAAATGCCGGCAGAATGCCGCTATTTCTTCCACTGGACTTATCTAAGCAATGGCTACAGGAAGATTTATCCGCTGATGAGTACAGGAATATATTATCCTATCAGATTCCAGACGGCAAATTGAATTACCGGCCGGTATATACGATCCGTTCTGCTAAAGAACGCCCGGATGGAAAACTGAAAAATGAGTTTTATAACTGGGAAAGTATTCCTGAACTGGAATAAACAAATACCCGGACTTACCCTTCTTTTTGTCACTCCCTTCTTAAACTTTTTACCGGATTGGCCATCAATGCCTGCATGGTTTGTATGGCCATTACCAGGAATGCAAATACCAAAACAACTAATGCAGGTAATACAAACATCCACCACTGAACCGTAATTCTATAGGCAAAACTTTGCAACCAATTATTAATATACATCCATGCTGCCGGTACCGCAATGGCAAATGCAACCACTATTAAATACACATACTTTTTTGCAGTGAGTGCAAGAATATCTGTCACTCCGGCTCCCAGCACTTTGCGTATTCCTATTTCCTTTGTTTTTTGCTGTATGGTTAATAACACCATTCCAAATACACCTGCCAATGAAAGGATAACAGATAATAGCGAGAAATATAAAAAGAGCTGCTGAAATCTCTGCTCTGATTGATACAATGCATTAAAGGCAGTATCCAGAAACCAATAATCAAAGGGTGCAGTAACATTATCCTTCCAAATAGTATGTAACTGCTCCATTAAGGGCACCGGATCTGTATTGCCATATTTTATCACTAAAAAACCATACAAATCCATATAGGGTTTATTGGTAATAATCAGGGGGCCGATTTTATCGTGTAAAGATGCAAAATGGAAATCCTGCACCACACCTATTACTTTATGCACTCCATCCCTGCTGATGGATTTACCTATCGGATCCTGCCAGCCCAGTTCATCGGCTAATGCCTGATTTATAATATAACCTTCTTTGCCGGAAGGGTTATCAGTAGAAAAATATTGCCCGGATTTCAAACCAATATTCATGGTTCTTAATAAATCGGGATCTGCATCCAATTGATGTATGGTGAGATAATCTTTTCTGCCTTCCGGTAAAAAACCATTTCGGGTTATATCATTGTACGGTACTTCTGACATGGCCGAAAAACTGGTCACACCCGCTAATTTTTCTATTTGTTGTTTCAGTAATACCGATTTTTGCTGCACTTCTTTTCCGGTTAAGGTCAATACAATGATATGTTCTTTATCAAATCCGGAAGGCCTGCTTTTTACATACCGCATTTGCAGTTGTACCATAAAAACAGCAGCAATCAATGCTACTGAAATAGCAAATTGCAGTACAATCAAGATATTACTCAGCCTTTGCTTTCCCGATGCAGGCAGCTGCATTTTAAAGATATTTACCGGCTTCAATGCTGACAGGTAAAAGGATAGATATCCCCCGGCAACAAGATTAATCAATAACAGTAGCACACATCCAAAAATGCAAATCACAGCCAATTGTGAGGCATCCAATGTAATAGCCCTTCCCAGTATATTCTGATAAATGGGAAAGAGAGCAACAGTAATGATGCCTGCCAGCAACAATGCGAGTAAAGTGACTAAACCCGTCTCGCTCATAAACTGTTTAATCAGTTGCTTTTGAAATGCTCCCAATACTTTTCTTACCCCTATTTCTTTAAACCTGGAAGAAGCTCCCGCAATGGAAAGATTAATATAGTTGATACAGGAAATAAGCAACACCAGCAAAGCAATCAGGCTAAACACATAGATATTGGTACGGGTATTCACCGCATCATCACTATACCATAAATGAATCTTTGCAAGCGGCTGTAAGGATGCCACCAGCCATTGTTTGGAATTGGTTCCTGCAAACTTTTCATTAAAGTTATGCCACATGAAATTTTTAAACTTTGCTTCCAGACCAGCAATTTGGGTATGGGGCTGCAACAAAAGATAATGCTGGTATTGCCAACCGCCATTCCAATCCATATGATAGGCATTATCCTGATACAAAGTGGTGATAGATGCTACCGCCTCAAATTGAATAGTGGAATGATCAGGCACATTTTCTGAAACACCGGTTACCATATAATTTTTACTGCCATCTACTGTTATCATTTTTCCCACTGCATCTGTGTTATCAAATAGCTTCTCTGCAATGTTTTTCGATAATACAATGGTATACGGATCTTTCAGGGCACCCATTGCATTTCCAGACAATAGTGTAAAGGAAAAAACCTGAAACAAACTGGCATCCGCATATTTTAAAGTTGCTGTTTTAATACGTTTATCTCCATAGGAAAACCAGGATTCATGATTTTCTGAAACCCTGCAGGAAGATGCAATTTCAGGAAACAGTTTTTGTGCATCTATGCTAAAGGGGGCGGTAAATGCTGCACTGGCCTGGCCTGATTGTTCACCAGCAGCACTAAAACCTACCCTGTAAATGTTTGATTGGTGTTCATGAAAATTGTCGTACGACAATTCAGTCTGGATATACAAAAAAATCATTATTACAGCAGCAATACCAATAGCTAAACCCCCAATATTTATCAATGAAAATATCTTGTGTTTAGCAATATTCCGCCACGCTATTTTTAAATAATTATATACCATATATTTAGCTGTTTCAACAGCTATAAATACCTAAATATAGTGCCAGAGATACAGGCAAATGGCAATCAATAGTTTACACTTTAATACATGCAAATACTGTTCGGATTTGATACAACTATTTTCCGGTTTTGATACAAAATATAGGTATTATTGCAGCTTAGAAATAAAACCGCATGAGCACCAAAGAAAAAATTGTAATGGCCTGGAGTGGCGGCAAAGACAGTTCCTATGCATTGCATTGTCTGTTAAATGACCCTCGTTATGAAGTTTGCTATTTAATAAGCACCATCAGCGGCACCTATCACCGGCTGTCCATGCATGGGGTACGGGAAGAATTAATTCAGTTACAGGCAGACAGTATGGGCATTCCACTGATTAAAGTGTATGTCTTCGAATCCAGTAATGAAGAATACGAACGGCAAATGAATGCAGCGCTTGTGGAATTAAAAAAAGAAGGCATTCATACAATTGCCTTTGGCGATATTTTTCTGGAAGACTTAAAACAATACCGCATTCAAACCCTGCAGCAAATTGGCTTTACCTGTCTTTTCCCACTATGGAAAAAAGACAGTGCTTTTCTGGTCAGGGATTTTATTGCTAAAGGATTTAAAACATATACCTGTTGTATCAATGATGGCTATCTGGATGAACAATGGGTTGGAAAATTAATAGACCATCAATTTATCAGTGAATTGCCACAAAAGGTAGATCCCTGCGGAGAAAACGGTGAGTTTCACAGCTTCTGTTTTGAGGGGCCTATTTTTAAAACGCCCATTCCGGTGCAACCTGGTGAAAAAGTGTATAAACCCCTTACACTCCAACCCAATGATCATCCAGAACCCATTCATGATATTGTTACGAAAGGCTTTTGGTTCTGCGATTTGAAGATTCAATAAATAAATTTTTCAATTTAACTTTAATGTCCAGCTGTTGCCGCATTAAATAAGCGCAAATAGTTGCCACCACCTATTTTCCCAATCTCATCTTCCGTAAATCCTGTTTGCAGCATGGAATCAATAACAGCATAATAAAAACCAGACTTCTGATTTTGCCAGGCTTCATTGGTCCTTTCTCCTATTCGGATGGGCTTCTTGCCTGGGTCAAAGTTATTTTTACCCTGTACCTGTTCTGGTTTTGGATTGAAATTTCCTGCAGGCCTGTACGATGGAGTTAGTTTAGTATCTGTACCCATACAAACATGGTCAACGCCAATTACATCCACCATTGCACGAATATTTTGGGCATATTCCAATGGCGTATCTGCCAGGTGTGTCCAAACTCCGATAACACCTCCTGCATCTGCCACTATTTTAGCTTGTTCCTTACTGATTAATCTGGGCCGCATCATTTTAGCCATAAACGCATTATTTCCTAATTGAGTATCAAGGCCGGTATGCGAGATAACCATTGGTGTTGTGGATACTTTTAGCGCTGCGTTAATAGCATCATTGCTGCAATGGGTAAGGTCTATCAGCATGCCAAGTTTGTTACACTCTTTGATAACATCCGTTCCAAATGCAGTGAGTCCGCTCCATTGTGGAGGGTTGGTATACACATCCCCCAGGGGAACAGAGGCATCGCTATCATGTAATAATCCAAGATGCCGTAAGCCTCTGGAATAGGCAACTCCCATCCGTTCTAATTTGCCTTCCAGAAAATGAGCCCCTTCAACAGATTGAATGACTATTGGCTGCTTTTTTTGATGTGCTATTTTTATGTCAGCATCATTCAAAGCCCGTTGCATATGGTTACTTTTCAAAACCAGATCCATAGCATCCAATCCGTTTATAAAACGTTCATAGGCTTCTCCGGGACTGGTCAGTTTTTGATAGTCCACAGCAAAAGTCATACAGATGGCAGACAAGCCCGACTTTTTCATTTCTCCCAATAAATCAACCTTTGGCCCTGGTAATTCAGCAGTATTCAATGGCACATCAATATGATTGTGTGTATCAATCCCAATGGTTTTTGCCACTAATTTGGCTACCCGGTCTTCCTCATTAGTAGTCCACGACATTAAAGGATTGAGCAGTAATACTGCCCCGGCTCCTGTTAGTTTTACTATAAAATTTCTTCTTGACCATTCCTGTTGCCTGTTTTTCATACATTTTTTTTGATTTAAAACACCTATACGGTTATTTACAAATTGAATCCACCCAACTAAACAACTCCTCCAAATCATAATCTCCGCTATGTGGCCTTTCCCATGGCAATTCAAAGTTTACATCAATGCATTATTTTGTAACCGGGTAGCTAAAATGACTGAAATAGCCAGCCCTGTATCCTTATCTTTTGTTCCGTGCCGGATACGCCAATGCTTGGCAGTAGTGGTATTGATTTGGCCAATATATGGCATGGGATTCATCATTTTAACAATTGCAGCACGGGTTTGTAAAGAAGCTACAGTAGCATGTGCTGCACCAAAGTCTGTAAAATGCTGGCTATCGAAGACTGCTGTTCCAAATAAATTGGTTTCCGGATTGGATAAATCCAGGGCATCAAATGCTGTTGGTGTTTTTTGACGTTGCATATATTTTACATAGGCCTCAAAATCTATTTGGGTAACTTTTCCATTTTGGATGGTTAAAAAAGCAAAAGGCGACAAATCTGTTCCTGCATTGATTGCTTTTTGTGAAGATGCCACTACATAGGCTTTTACCAATTCCTTAAAACTTCCGTTTCCCTCCTTATCTAAAGTAAGGGCTTTCCCATTTTTATCTGTAAGATGAAGGCTATAGATATAAGCAGGAAATAATGCCTTTAATTGCGCTGAAATAGCAATTTGTGCTGCTGTCAGTTCAGACCCGCCCTGTGCATTACCCTGCATGGGGCCGCCTCTGCTGTAAGTATTAATGCCATTAAACTGCCATTCATAGGCCATATCTGCATTTTCTAAATTGATTATTGGGCAATAGGCGGAAACGGCAAATATATCATCTGTAGCTGCAGCTGCACCCAGGGCTTTCAGGTAAGGTTCATAATCGGGATTATTCCCGGTTGCTCCTAATAAGGTTGACATGGCACCGCCGGCACTGGTGCCGTTGGAGATAATTTTATTGGCATCCCCCGGCATAGTGTTATCATTAAATTTCAAATAGCGAATGGCGGCTTTCAGGTCTACAATACCTGCCGGTGCTTTACCGGTATAAAAACCATTTGCACCTTTGGAAGTCCTGCCCCTGGCACCTGCAGATGCCACAATATATCCTTTTGAAAGTGCCACTAACACCGTATTTTGTCTGGGGCCACTAAAACCCATCGGAGGCATTCCGCCATTCACAGGCGGCATACCCTCCGGCTTTTTATCCCCCATGGGTGGAAACTGGCCATTCATGGGAGGCATGCCACCCATTCCATTGTTTTTTGTGGAAGCTGGCTGCGCAGGCATATACCCACCTACTTTATTCGGGAAAAAAATGGGCGCTGTTGCTGCTGTATACCCATTGATACTTTTACCGTTAAAATATTCTTCCGGAATATAAATATTCATTTTCTCAGTGGCTGTATCTACCGGATGTTGCACATACACAATATTTTCATAAGCTCTAACTTTAATTGTTTTACCATCAACCGTAAGCGTTTGGGATTCATATTTCTGAACATCAAAATTCAGATTTACCTGTTTTTGCTGGGCATGCACAAATGGAATGCCACTCATCAGGCAAATGGTGGCTAGTAGCAATTTTCTCATTTTCTATTTATAATTGAATTGTATGAACTGATTTCAATACAAACCTACTTACTTGTTGTTTTTTATATACATAAAATGAGACAAACGCCTGAAATATTGCTACCACCCCCCTAACAGCACCTTAATCGGATAGGATTCGGTTAGGACCAAGTCCGTTAAATGACGGACTTAACATGAGCCGAGTCCGAACCGATTAAGGTGCTGGTACCTGCCTGATAGGGCACAAACTGGTAGTAGAATTGAAGTAATACAGCAGCAGTTCAATAAAGTATCAGGATTAGGCAAATAAAAAGGCTGCCTCAAAACCTTGAGACAGCCCTTAGCATTTTTAAATTCTATGCTATTACTTCGCTTCAATAATATACCGTTTTCCCTTTTCAGATTTGAATGTTAGCAGATAACCAACTTTGGCAGGTTTAGATTCAACCGACCCACCGGCTAACTGTACCGGATTCCGGGTCCTTACCACACAATCACCGCCCTGCTTTGCCAGCAGTTCGGCTTTCTGTAGTTTACCTCCCGTCCAATTCAGGTTTATTTCGTAATTGCCACGGGCAATCAGCCCTTTTACTTCCCCGCTCTTCCAGGCATCGGGTAAGGCAGGTAATAAAAACAATTCTCCTTCCTGGCTTTGTACCAACATTTCCATCAGTCCGGCTGCTCCGGCAAAATTACCATCAATCTGGAAGGGTGGATGGGCATCGAACAAATTGGGATATGCCCCACCTCCATGGCTATATTGGGGATTATTTTCTTTGGTCAGGCGCATCAGGTTACGGTAGAGCAGATACGCATGGTTGCCATCCAGCAAACGGGCCCAGAAATTTACTTTCCAGGCAAGGCTCCAGCCGGTTCCATCATCTCCCCTTAATTCAAGGGTTTTACGGGCAGCAGCCGCCAGTTCAGGTGTTTGTATGGCTGAGATTAAATTAGCGGGATACAAGGCATATAAATGCGATACATGGCGGTGATGGGGCTCTGTTTCCTCAAAATCTTTATACCATTCCTGTAATTGGCCCTTACTGCCAATAGTGAAGGGGTAAAGCCTGTCCCGCGTCCTAAGAATTGTATCGCGGAAAGCAGCATCCAGTCCCAGAATTTGAGATGCCTGTACTATATGGTCAAACAAATCCCGGATAATACCCATGTCCATAGTACTGGCAATGGTAATACCGGTGGATTTTTTGCCATCATAATAGTAATTGTTCTCCGGCGAAGTAGATGGAGCAGTTACCAGGTGGCCGCTGCTGTCCGGCACCAGCCAGTCGAGCGTAAACAAAGCCGCCCCCTTCATTAAAGGGTAAGCTGTCTTTCTTAAGAACCCGGTATCTCCGGTATACAGATAATGTTCCCATAAATGGCGGGTGAGCCAGTTGGCACCCATGGACCAGTTGGCCCAGGTGGGATCTCCGGATCCTATATTGCCTACCGGGTTGCTGATGGCCCATATATCGGCATTATGGTGGGTGACCCATCCATTGGCATGATAAAATTCCTGTGCAGTATGTGTACCCGTAACAGACAAATTTTGAATTAACCCAAACAATGGGGCTGTTAACTCAGAAAGATTACCCGCTTCTGCCGGCCAGTAATTCATCTGCACATTAATATTGGTGGTATAGTTGGCACTCCATGGAGCCCTTAATTCCTTGTTCCAGATGCCCTGCAGGTTGGCAGGTACATTAGGCGTGCGGGAACTGCTGATGAGCAGGTAACGGCCATACTGAAAATACAAGGCTTCCAGCCCGGCATCTGCCCCTCCCCTGGTATAAGCATCCAAACGCTCATCAGTAGGAAGTTTAGAAGATACAGTATTACTATTGTTTAATTGCAGGGATACCCGGTTAAAATAGGACTGAAAATCTGCCAGATGGGCTTTTAGCAGACTGCTATAAGATTTTGCACTTGCCTTTTTAAGGTCATTCCCGGCAATAGCCAGTTCGTCTTTACCTTCTGTATCCGGACATTTATCAAACCCGTTAAAACTGGTGGCAGCAGTCAGGTATACCACTATCTCTGTAGCATCTTTTACCTGTATACCTGTACTGTCGGTACTGATCCGTCCATCTGTACTGGTTGCTTTAATATAGACTGCAAAACGCATACCCTTACAGTTGGTACTGTCTGTATAAATAATGGGTTCTTTATTTTCGTTAATATAGTTGGGATCAGCATGCGCCGGTGCTTTCCCTTTCAATAGTATTGTATTATGGCCAATAGCTTCATTGTGGTAATGCAATTGCGAGGTGGCGCCGATATGTATATTCAGCTGGCGGGCTTTGCTGGCAGTAAGTTTAACGATCAGTACCTGGTCTGCTGCAGAGGTAAATACAGTGCGGGTATATTGTACCCCCCCTGCTGTAAAACGGGTGGTAGCAAGGGCTTCAGCAATATTCAGGTCACGGTAAAAATCACTGACAGCATTGCCCTTAAGATCCTGATCTAACTGCAGGTCGCCCATTGGTAAATAACTTTCAGAATATAAGCCCTGCATTTTTTTAGCCAGTATATTGGCTGTTTCATAATCACCGCTAAACAAAGCAGCCCTAAGCTTAGGTAAATACTGGGGTGCCTCCGGATTTACATTCGGTTGTACCGGCCCCCCACTCCAAAGACTGGATTCATTCAGCTGGATAAGTTCTTTGGCAGTACCACCATACACCATGGCCCCCATTCTTCCATTGCCCACAGGCAAGGCTTCGGTCCATACGGATGCAGGTTGCCTGTACCATAGACTCAAATCCTGCTGGGCAAAAAGCAAACAAGGAGCTGCCAGTAACAGGTTTAGTAACCCATATTTTCTGATCATGTTTTTCTATTTTATTCTGGGTACTGCATTGCAATAACCCGCTTATAACAAGGTATTGTATCCATTAAAAAAGAGAAGTTCAGAGTGCCCTGTCCAGATGCACATAGCCTCCATCCACATGAATGAGCTGGCCGGTAGTGTGACTGGATACAGGTGATAATAAAAAAGCAACCATGGCAGCTATTTCTGCAGCAGAAGTCATCCGGTTACCCAATGGAATCTTTGCTTCGATGCTTTTTAATTTTTCATCCGGATGGGGTAAGGTTGCAATCCATTTCTGGTACAGGGGTGTAAAACATTCTGCAACAATTACTGCATTCACCCTGATACCATATGGCAGTAATTCCACTGCCCATTCCCTTGTAAGCGCATTGCGCCCCCCATTGGAAGCGGCATAGCCGGAAGTATTCCCCTGTCCGGTTTCTGCTGTTTTAGAACCTATATTTACGATGGATCCTTTGCTTGCTTTTAAATACGGCAATGCAGCTTTTGCAATAAGGTAATAATGCACCAGGTTTTTATGCAGGCTTTCTATAAATTGTTCGTAAGAACCAGATTCCAATCCCACCCCATCATTCACACCCGCATTATTCACCACTCCATCAATCCTGCCAAATTTCTCAACCACTTCCAGAATGGCTGCAGCACAGGCATCCGGATTGGTCAGCTCTGCCACTACCTGTGCAGCCTGGTAACCTTGTGCCAGCAGCTTATCCACCAACACCTGGTTATCTTTTTCATTTCTGCCAATGATTACCGGAATGGCCCCTTCTGCTGCCAGTGCTTCGGCAATGCCGGCCCCGATGCCTTTAGCGGCACCGGTAACCACAATAATAGTATTATTTAACTGCAGGTTCATCAATTGCGATTTTTATTGTTTTGTCCAGGGTATTACCAGTTGTTTGGCAATGCCCAATCCTTCTATTCCCAGCTGTACCACATCCCCCTCTTTTAAATAGGTTTCCGGTTTCATACCCAATCCCACTCCATTGGGTGTACCGGTGGAAATAATATCCCCGGGCAATAAGGTCATAAACCTGCTGATATAGGCCACCAGGAATGGTATTTTAAAAATCAGGTTACTTGTATTGCTGAACTGCATTCTGGTGCTGTTAACGGTTAACCAGATATCCAGTGCATTTACATCTCTTATCTCCTCCTTGGTAGCCAGGAATGGCCCAAGTGGAGCAAAACTATCGCATCCCTTACCCTTATCCCAGGTACCACCCATTTCCAGCTGATAAGCCCTTTCACTCACATCATTATGCAGGCAATAGCCGGCTACATAATGCATGGCTTCAGATTCTTCCACATAACTGGCTCTTTTACCAATTACTACCGCCAGTTCCACTTCCCAGTCGGTCTTTACAGATCCCCTGGGTATCATAATCGGATCGTTGGGCCCGCTTACAGAGGTGGTGGATTTCATGAACAGGATCGGTTCTGCCGGAATAGCTGCATTGGTTTCATGGGCATGGTCGGCATAATTCAACCCCACACATACGATTTTAGAAGGCCTGAATACCGGGCAACCCAAACGGGTATTATGGTCTACTTTCAGTAAAGGGACAGATCCTTTTTGAAGGATATGAGCCAGTTTTTCCAGTCCACCGTTTGTAAAAAAAGCTTCATCATATTCATTAATGAATTCAGAAGTATCGTAGTATTCATTGTCCACCATCACCCCTGGTTTTTCTTGATGCAGGGCACCATACCGGATCAGTTTCATAGTAATGTTTTAATTAGTTGTTTAAAGTGATAAAACCACCATCTATCGGATAATCAGTCCCGGTTATAAAGCTGGCTTCATCGGCTGCAAGATACACCACTAATCCCGCAATTTCTGCTGGTGTTGCCATCCGGCCGATGGGCTGGGATTTTGATAGTTTCTCAAACATTTCGGCTTCTTTTCCGGGATAGGTCCGGGCAATAAAACCATCTACAAAAGGTGTATGTACCCTGGCAGGGGAAATACTGTTACAACGGATATGATCTGCCAGATAATCCCTGGCCACACTTAATGTCATGGCATGCACGGCCCCCTTACTCATGGAATAAGCAAACCTATCGCTCAAGCCAACATGTGCAGCAATAGAACAGATATTAATGATCGTACCACCCCCATTCTTTTTCAGGTGTGGGATGGATGCATAAAGGCAATGGTAAACCCCTTTTACATTTACATTCACCACCCGGTCGAAGTCTGCTTCAGAAGTGGTATCTGCTTTTCCGATATGCGAGATACCTGCACAGTTGACCAGCACATCATGCTGCCCAATCTGATTGAATACTTCCACCACTTCAGACTGCTTGCTTACATCGCAGGTATGCACTTTTCCTGACCTGCCGGCATTGGCAATTTCGGACAGGGTTTCTGCTGCAGCGGCAGCATTATTATCAATGATATGAACAAATGCGCCACGGGCTGCAAGGGCAATAGCAACGGCTTTACCAATACCGCTTCCACCACCGGTGACTACTGCTTTTTTTTGGGTTAACTGAAACATATAAGTACTTTTTTAAGTTATAAGGATACACCTCTTTTCCAGGGGATAAAATCGTCCTGATTCAATTGCACTGCTTTGGGAATTTCTATACCACTGGCTGCTTTGATACAGTATTCCAGTATATCCCTGCCCATTTCTTCAATGGTCTTTGTGCCGTCTATAATGGGACCGGTATCAATATCAATAATATCACTCATCCGCCTGGCCAGGATACTGTTGGTGGCTATTTTAATGACCGGGCATACGGGGTTGCCCGTAGGTGTCCCCAACCCGGTTGTAAACAAAATAAGATTGGCACCGGATGCTGCTTTACCGGTAGTGGCTTCCACATCATTACCAGGTGTGCAGACCAGGCTCAGCCCGGCTTTAGTAGCCGGCTCGGTATAATCCAGCACATCGGTTACCGGGGCACTACCGCCTTTTTTACAGGCTCCGGCGCTTTTAATGGCATCTGTAATCAACCCGTCTTTGATATTACCCGGTGAAGGGTTCATATGAAAGCCGGATCCTGCTGCGGTTGCTGCTGCACTGTAGGTCCGCATTAAACGGATAAACTTTTCAGCTACGGGTTCCGTAATGCAGCGGTCAATTAATTCCTGCTCCACACCACATAATTCAGGAAATTCTGCTAGTAATACTTTTGCGCCCAAAGCAACCAGCAGGTCGGCACAATACCCTACAGCCGGGTTGGCGGAGATACCGCTGAACCCATCACTGCCTCCACATTTTACACCCACACATAAATGATGCAGGGGGGCAGGTTGCCGTTCCTGTTTGTTGGCAGTTATCAGTTGTATAAAAGTATCCCGGATGGCCTGTTGTATCAATACTTCCTCACTACTGCTTTGCTGCTGTTCAAATACCAGTACGGGCTTATCAAATTGCGGGTTGCGCAGCCGGATATCCTGCAAGAAGTCTGCCACTTGTAAATGCTGGCAACCCAGGCTAAGAACAGTAATACCAGCCACATTGGGATGGTCTGCATAAGCAGCCAGCAAACGGCTTAAAGTGGCTGCATCCTGACGGGTACCACCGCACCCGCCGGCATGGTTGAGAAATTTAATGCCGTCTATATTTTTAAACAGCCGGTTATTAGTAGCAGCTCTTAAAGTTGCTTCATTTACTGTTTCCGGTATGGCAGTTCCTTCCCGGTAAGCACTTACCAGCGTATGGGTATATTTTTTATATTTATCTGTAACGGCATAACCCAATTCATGGTGCAGGGCTTCTTTAATCACATCCAGGTTGCGGTTTTCACAAAAAACAGTGGGGATGAATAACCAGTAATTGGCTGTACCCACTTTACCATCCTTGCGGTGATAGCCCATGAAAGTCCGGCCTGCAAATGCAGAAATATCCGGTGGTTGCCATTGATAACTGGTTGGCCTGTATGCATAATCTTCTGCTGCATGACGGGTATTGGAGGTGGTCATTACAGTGCCTTTCTCCACCTCTTCCTGTACCGTACCTACAAGCACCCCATACATATATACCGGTGAACCCTTTTGCAGGTGTTCTGTAAAAAATTTATGTTTGGCAGGGACAGGATCTTTTAATATAAATGTATCCCCTTCATAGTATAATTGTTCCTGTAGCTGCAAGTCTGTCAATGCTACCAGCACATTGTCTTTCGGATGAATTTTAAGTACTTTAATTTTGGAATGGTTATTCATGTATGGCAACTGTTATTATAAAGGTAATCAACTTTTTATCCTGTCTTATACTTACATACAAAAGGGCAATAGAAATTGCCCCTGTGCTAACTTAACGATTATTCACTAACACTAAAAAATATATAAAATAATTTATCTTTCTCATAGTAAAGCTTCATCAGCCGTACAAAAATAAATGCTCTTTCTTTATGTTTTTTACAGCATATTAACTAATTATGATACTATCTTACCAATTTCTTTTTATATTTATCATTTTGCAGAATGAATGATACCATTTTATGAAACCGAAATTGTTAAAAATTGCATTAGCACCTGAACATTCTTTCAGTATCCGCTATGACGTGGTACCCTTTTTTTTTAATGAATGGCATTTCCACCCGGAAATAGAACTGGTATATATTAATGAGGGCACAGGCACGCAGTTTATTGGGGATAATATACAGCAATTTAATACGGGAGATATGGTACTGGTGGGTTCTAACCTGCCCCATTTATGGTTATGTGATGAAAAATATTTTGTAAAGGCCAACAAATTGAAAGTGACTTCCACGGTTATTCATTTTATGCCGGATATGCTGGGTAACAGCTTTTTCAAATTACCTGAAAACAAAGAAATAGATAAATTACTGGAGAAAGCAAGAATGGGGCTGCATATACACCGTCAGACCAACGCCCTGATACTGGAAAAAATGCAGGCCTTGCTGCTGGCACAGTCATCAGAAAAAATTATATTATTGTTACAGATCCTGCATATACTTGCTCATTCCAAGGAATTGAGCCCCATTGTTTCAAAGAATTACCAGCTGCTGATTCCGCAAAAAGAAAGTGAACGGATCAATATCATTTACCAGCATGTATTTAATCAGTTTAAACACCCTGTTAAACTGGAAGAAGTGGCTGCATTGATCCATATGAGCCCTAATTCATTTTGCAGGTATTTTAAAACCAGGACCAGAAAGACTTTCTCTTCATTTTTACTGGAAGTAAGGATTAACCATGCTTGTAAACTGCTGACAGAAACCGATTTAACCATCAGTGAAATATGTTATAAATGCGGATTTAATAATTTCTCCAACTTTAACCGGCATTTTAAGAAAGAAACAGGCTATACCCCATTGCAATATAAAACCAAATACCGTTAAGTGATAACGCTGCATGTTAACAGTGAAGGATTTGTTAATTAAAGAAAGGTATTTGTTTATACAATAGTTTTGCAGGCTGCCTGCAACAGGCATCTAGTATACACCGGAATAGTTCAAATTTTTCTATGCTTAATAAGAAAGGTTTCCGGTATAGTTATTGTTGATGAAACCAATGAAATGATGAAGCGAAAAAATATCTACTGGCTATTGTTCCCTTTTATTTTTGTATCCTGTGGAATAAGGGTGGTTAATTCAGGAACAAATTTAACCCCATTGAGTAAAACGCAGAAAATAGATTCACTGCTGGTGATTGGAATGAATGATAAAATTAAACTGCCGGATTCTGTGATACTGATCAGTAACCTGGAAATAATTGTTCCCCCATCGCAAGACCGTTTTGATTATACCCGATTATTATCCATTGCAGATAAGGAAAGAAAATATCTGGGTGGCAATATTATGCTGATTATCGGCTATGATGTGGGTTATCAGGGCAGTCATTTTAAAAGTAGTTTTTTTGCAAAAATATATTTACTGAAAGACCCGCAATTCAGTGCATTTAAAATTAAGGCCGACAGTATCAAAAACAACCAGGCAGATTCCCTGAAAAACACCTGTATTGTGCATATCAAAAAAACCAGTACCTGTTCTAAAACCAGTTCTATTCATTTTAATGACAGCCTTGTTGCTACTTTATCAAAACCTGGTACATTCCAATCTTCCAGGCCTCTGGTATTTGTTTTTAATAAAGAAGGTAAACTGAATATTGGCAATAAAGAAATGCATATTACAACAGGTAAAGAATATTATATCCTGCTCTATTCCAATAAAAAGGAAAAGAACGGCTGTGAAAGCATTAAATTTTTACCGAAAGACCTGTTTAACACTGATCATATCCAATAAACTAAATGAGTCTGAATAAAAAAAGTTCCTGCTCAATGGCAGGAACTTTTTTACTTAACACTAAACTAACAGCAACTATTTAACATCCCAGAAAATCTTGGTGGTAATATTGTCTTTTGCTGCAACTGCCTGATAATTGGCTGCATTTAATGCACTTTCCTCACCCGGGTACAATAACCTGGTTGGTGGATTGGGTGCTGATACAGAACCTGGATCTACCGGGAAGCTCAGGGCAGGTAATTTGGTACGCCTGTATTCTGCCCAGGCATGGTTGGCCTGCATTACATTAAAATCAATCCATTTCTGAGTGGCAATCTTTTTCAGGTTACCAGCCATATCTGAACCATAAGCCACTGTTGGATATGCTTCATAAGCAGCAATGGCCGAACCGGAAGGCATGGGTTGTTTAACACCGGAATAACTGCTCCCATTGTTAATGGTATAATAATACAGGATAGATTGATTGATACCATTGTAATAAGCAGACTGTGCAGCGGAAACAGATCCCCAGCGCTGGTATGCTTCTGCAATACAGAAATTAGCTTCTGCTGCATCCAGTATCAGGCCCGGGAAATTATTGTTTTCTGTAAATGTGGTGGAATCCCAACGGGAATACAATCCATTTTGTTGTCCGGAAGTTACTGTAGAACCCAAAGTAGTATTGAGCACACCCTGGTATTGTCCGTTTACATTGGTTGTAAAATAAAATGGAAGGCGGGGGTCATTGGAAGGGTTCATTACAGAATCAACCATATAACCCGGTGCAAAGGGGTTCACCCCAAAACCATTGCGGATATCATAACTGGTGGATACCATATTGCCCTGGAGGTTGATCTGGATGGCATCACTGGCATTCAGAACTAACGGGTATTGAGTAGTATTGCTGAGCATATTCATCACCAATGATTTGGCAGTGGGTTCATCATAATAAGAAATACGCATGGCTAATCTTAACCTTAATGAATTGGCATATTGCCTCCACCTTAACATACTACCTCCGTTTACATAATCATACTGCCCCAGTTCATTGCTATAGAAAGCAGGAACATTCGCTGTATCGAGATAAGTATTGATCCTGTCCAGATCGCTGATCATCGCATAATAAATGCTTTTAGCAGTATCATACTTAGCAGGCGTAATAGTTCCGTTTGAATTGATACTTCCAGCCTGACTGTAAGGAATATCTCCAAACAGATCTATCATTTGAGCAGTCTGATCGTAAAAGAATACAGTAGCTGTATTCAAAAAGACCTGGTAACCTCTTTTATCTGCTGCGGAAGTAAGATTGCCATAATATTTCTGAATTTCCCTGTAAGGGGCCACTACAGAAGTATAATAATTATCCCATTTATTGGCTGTGTAATTGGTAGGCTGTTCATACACATGGTGTCCATTGATATAGCCTGCCGTCTGGCTGTATTCTCCAAAAACAGGTATCAGTAAGGTATACAAATTCCAGTATTTGGGAATAACATAAGAATTATTGAATAACCCGGCATAAAGAGCAGGTATATTCGCTGTTACAGATTGTTCCGGGTTATAGTACTGACTGTCGATGGTTGACTTTTTACAGCCCGCTGACAAAATGCCTGCGCCCAACAGCAGTAAGAGTATATATTGTATGCTTTTCTTTTTCATTGTAATTAATTTAATGGTTTAAAATGATACACGCAGGCTTCCACCAAATGAACGGGTGGCAGCATTTCCTGTACCCAATGAGGTATAATTAGCTAAATAATTGGTACCCACTGCATCTTCAGGATCCAATCCCGGGATGGATTTATAAATGTAGAACAGGTTACGTCCATAAACAGACAATACCACATTCTGCATTTTCAGCTTACCGGCAAGTTTGGAAGGAATGGAATAGCTTAAAGACAGTTCCCTGAACTTGATAAAATTATTATTGAACACTGCGCCATCCGGATAATCTGCATAAGGATCATATCCAGGCCATGCACCCCAGGTGAATGTATTAAGATAATAATTAGGAGCATCAACTATAGTGGTATTAGGTGCACCGGAAGCAGTAACGCCTTTGAGTATAATACCATCATGGTGAACAGCTTCTCCGTTAGGTCCGTTGGCATTGGAAGGAACATAAGTACCCATTCCTCCATTGTTCAGAGAATAATAAGAGAGGCCGCCGGATGCAGCATCACGTCCATATAAACTGTTTTTGTATACACCCTGTCCTGTACCATATAATCTTGACAGAGAGATAATCTGTCCTCCCCAATGGTAATCAATCATGGTACTTAAGCTGAATCTTTTATAGGTAAATGTGTTGATAAATCCACCCACCAATTTTGGTTGAATATTACCCACTTTCACCAAATGAGATTTATCGATCGGATACATACCGTTGCCATCCACAATCTTATTTCCCTTACTGTCTCTTTCCGGTACATAACCCATAATATCTCCGGAAGGGCTGCCTGGATTGGCAACCACCTGCATAGAGTTATTATCTATATTCTGCATGATATAGGTGGATTGTCCGGATGCCAGTGAAACCACTTTATTCTGGTTAAAGCCAATATTTAAACGGCTATCCCATATAAAGTTCTTGTTCTTTACTGGTGTACCAAATATGGAACCTTCCACTCCATGATTGTTCATCGTACCAATATTTACCAATACACTGGTAGTACCAATATTAGATGGAGTAGTTAAAGGGACAATCTGGTTAATGATCTTATTGGTATAATAAGAGATATCGAAACCTAAACGGTTCTTCAGTAATCTTGTTTCCCAACCGAATTCTGTTTCATGCTTAAATTCATTTTTCAATCCGTTGTTACCATAATTACTGGTTGGCGGATTTAAAGCCGGAATACCATTGATAGTGGAAGGATTATAAACTACATTGGCTTTATACTGATCGGGAGGGTTACCCACAATACCCCATGCTGCCCTTATCTTACTGTAGGTTACAGCTTCAGGCAAACGCAACAACTTGGTTAATTCCAATGCACCACTTACTCCAGGATAAGTGAATTCATTATTACCGGGATATAAGGTGGAGGTCCTTTCATGACGTAAGGTTCCGGAAATAAACAAATAATCTCTGAAACTAACATCAGCTATACCAAAGAACCCATCTTTTGTCAGGAAAGCCCTGGAAGCAGATGCAGTTCCTGTACCACCGTTGGTTTGAGAAGCAGATGCATTTAAGCTGAACCAGTTTTCTACTGTTAAACCGCCAATAGTACTGGCTGTATTGTAGTAATAAGATTCCTGACGGCCCTGGTAGCCGGTGGAAAGTGTAAAATTAAAATCTTTATTCAGTTTACGGTTATAACTCAGCAAAAGGTCGCCTGAGAAAAAGTTATACTGATTATTGGTAAGACCATAACCACCTGACGGGCCAAAAGCAATAGGTTGTGTACTCCTGTCTTTTTCTTCCTGACGGTAACCGGTAAAATCAGTACCTACCCTGCCACGAAGGTTTAAACCTGGCAATATATTATAATTCAGGGTAGCTGATGCAATTAAACGGTTGGTGGTTTCAACATAACTGTTGGCCAGCTGATTCCAGAAGAAATCCAGGAATGGCTCTCCGTCAAAATCATATTTAAACCGGTTGGTTGGATCGATGGTGGAATTAGAGGTATAATACTTATACCCCTGCGGTGTCTGATATTTGTTGAAAAATATATTCATATAGTTGGCAGGGCTTGGGAAACTGCCACTATTATTGGTCAGGAAATAAATCTGCCTTGGCCTGTTAGTAACCTGCTCATTGCTGAAACTGGATGTAACATTCAAGGTTAATTTTGGCGCAATTTTAAAAGTGGTGTTTAAATTGAAAGTATTCTTTTGCTGATCACCTCCAATCTGAATACCCTTATAATCATTACGGGTATAGGAAAACCGGTAAGTAACTTTATCAGAAGAATTGCTTAAAGCAATATTGGCAATATTGCTGCTACCATCCCGGTAGAAATCTTTCCAGTAATTAGATGCAGCAAACGGGCGAACCACACCATCAGCATAATATACCGGACGTCCATCTATTTTGGAACCAAACTGGTAACCCCCGTTATTAAATGCAGGATAGCTTACCTGTTGTCCATTTACTGTGGTTTGGGTCCAGGCTGAATCATTTCCAAAATAAGCACGATTATCTACCCAGTCGTAACCAGGCCCGTATTTCATTTGTATATCAGGCAGGTAAGCTGCTTTTTCAATACCGGATGAAAAACTAACATCCACACCAATTCCTTTTTTAATGCCTTTACCATCTTTTGTGGTAATCACGATCACCCCAAAGCTAGCATCAGAACCATATAGTGCAGATGCTGCTGCACCTTTCAGTATATTGATGGTTTCAATATTTTCAGGACTGATATCCAGTAAGCCATTCCCGTTTATTTTCTGATTACCACCCCAGTAACCCTGGCCATTGGCATCCCCATCTCTTACAATAATACCATCCACTACCAGCAGTGGCTGGCGTTGGTAACCGATTGAAGTGATACCCCTGATCTGGATAGCAACAGCACTGGTGGCACCACCGGTATTACTGGTTACCATTACACCAGAGGCCTGGCCTGTTAAGGCAGAACCAAAATTGGTGGGTGCGGCTTTCATTAAATCTTCTCCTTTAACAGTGGAAGTGGCATAACCCAGACTACGCTGGCTTTTCTTAATACCATAAGCAGTTACCACCACTGCATCCAGCTGGTTGGGAAGCCCTTTAAGTGTAACATCCAAATAGCCGGAACTACCAGCGGTAACTTCTTTTCTTTCAAATCCAATATAACTGAATACTAAAATATCAGTAGCAGCAGCAGCATTTATTTTAAATACTCCTTTTTCGTTGGTAAACGCATGTTTGTCTGTGTTTTTAACGGAAATTGAAACGCCGGGTAATGGTGAACCGATACTGTCTTTTACCATTCCGGTAATTGTCTTTTTCTCCTGCCCTATAGCAATATTATTTGCTATAAACAGCACGAGAGCAAGCAGTAAAAACGTTGATTTTTTTTTCATAAATTTTAATTTAGAGCGTGCAAATCTGGTTTGAGAAAATAGGCGTTGGCCTTGGTTTTGGTTTTGGTGGTTTTATTGGTTTTATTGATTAAACAGTTTTATTTTTAATGACTGTATTGTTTTTTTCTATGTTTTCCATGACTAATACTGAAGCCCCGATTAATTCCGCATCATGGCCTAATGTGGATACTTTGATTTTTGTATTGGAGGATAACCTTGGAATACAATGCTTATTGATGGCATTCTGAATGGGCGCTTCCCATATTTTTCCTGCTGCAGCACCTCTGCCACTCAAGACAATAAGTTCGGGGTTTAAAAGATGGATCAGAATGGCAATACCCCTTCCAATATTATAACCTGATTCTGAGAACAGTTCCACTACAAACTGATCGCCTTTTAAAGCCGCTGCAATAATTGCCTCATAATCCTGTTCATAATAATCACTGGGGAAATTTGATGGAAGGCTGGATAAACGGCCTTCTTTTAACCCTGCTGCTGCTTTTTCAATTAAAACAAGTAAGGAGGTTTCGGTTTCCAGGCATCCTGTTTTACCACACTCGCATAATTTATTATTGTCAAATATGGGAATATGACTGAACTCACCTGCAAAACCATTATGCCCCCGGAATAACTCTCCATTGAGGATTAGTCCGAGGCCTACCCCCCAGCCTATATTGATAACCATGACATTCTTTTTATGATGCACAGAACCAAAACGCAGTTCTGCCAGTGCAATCAGACTGGAATCATTGTCGATGTAAACGGGTAGTTTTATTTCTTCAGTGAGGTATTCAATAATCGTTTGGTCCTTAATTTCCAGAAAAGTATAGTTGATTCCTTTCTGGAAATCGATAAATCCCGGCATTCCGATACCAACACCCATTATTTTGCTCTTACTCACCGATGCATTGTCAACAATTTCCTTTATTTTTTGGGCAAGAAAAGAAAGTGCATCCGGATTATTGTGGAGTGTTAATTTAAACTTTTCAATTTTACCAACCGGTTTGTTATGCATATCCATCAGGGCAATACGGGTAACCAGCTGATCCATAGCAATGGATATTGTATAAATCTGATCTTCCTGCAGTGCATACATTAAGGGTCTTCTGCCCCCACTGGATGGAGCCAGCCCTGTTTCTTTAACCATGCCTTCCATAATGAGTTCGTTGATAATATTGGAGGTTACGGGTATGCTTTTCTTGATCTTAAAACTAATTTCTATACAGGACAGGCTGCCATTAAAGTACAATTCCTTCAAGACAGATTTCTTATAGAATTCGTTTTTAACACGCATTTTATTGCAATTAGTTTGTTAGTGTTTGGTTAAAAGACAATACTAAAGTATAAACAATTTGATAAAGTACGATATACTTTTTAAATTATTTTTTAAGTTTTGCTAAGTTTAATTAAAAAAAGGGCTACTCATCAATGATGGATAGCCCTTTTTAAGTGAAATACAGTGAAAGTGATTCTATAATATCTTTTTACCCCTGGAATTAAGCCGTTTTTAATATAGATTCATTTAGTGCCACCTCCCGGACATCAGATTCCTCAGCAACTTCGGGACCATTGAATGCCAATTCACTTCCTTTCTTATGCGATTTAAACAATGGCCATAAAAACTGTGCATACCATTCTTCAGACTGGTAGCCCTTAATACCATAGCTGGATGGATATTGGCGGGTAATGAGACTGGTTTTAAAAATGATATCCCAGATAAAAAACATGTTTCCAAAATTACCCTTGTAATAACCAACACCATCGTTATGGGTATCTGCATGATGAGCATGGTGAGTAGCTGGAGTAGAAATCGTTCTTTCCAGTACCCATGCTAACGGATGCAGCCATTTGTTTTTATATAAAGGCTGATCCCATTTAATACTGGAATGAGCAGCAGTAGTGATAATGGCTTTTAATACTCCCACAAATAAAGCGGGATACCCTAATCCAAGATATACAAGTGCAGTTGTAAGGTATATCTGTGAAAAAAAAATGGTATAAATGATATTTTGCCGGGATGCCATTGCCATACCCATATATGGAGCAGAATGATGTGTTCGGTGGAATCTCCATAAAAAAGGAATCTGGTGATGGATACGATGATACCAGTATTGAGTAAGATCATCAGCTACAGCTATGATCAGGAATCCCCAGAAAAAAGGTACCCAGCTGAAAACACTTTTAAAACCGGGTAAAGCCAGTGGTAATAATTTAAGTCCAAAATATGCTATAAAGGGCCTTACCAGAAAGCGGTTACCTATAAAACAGGTAAGGTCAAGTATCTTTTCATTTCTTGTCCAACGATGGTCGTACAAGCCCAGAAGCAGTTCTGCAATACCCAGCAAAATGGTAAGGGCCAACAAGCCCCAGCTATTCAGATTGTTAAAAATAAGTTCAATATAATGTATCATCTGCTAATTTTTAAATGGTTTATTTGTGATAAATGTAACTGACTGTTGATTGTTTTGCCGGTTGCCAGGGGCGTTGGCCAGTAATATAAAACCAAGCTAACATGAGCAGAATTGGAAATGCATAGATCAACAGACTAAGTAATGCATTTTTAAAAATTTTGATAGCTAATTGTTTCTCTGTTTTCATATTTGTTTATTTAAGTAATACATGTTGTATCAACCAAAGACCTCCAAAAAAAATGGAAAACGGAATAAGGAAAATTATAACCCCAATAAGAATTTTTCTGACAATAATTGAAATATCTTTTAAAAGCATAGACATTAATTAATTGGTGATCATTAAAAGGTTTTAAGATGAATAAGCCAGGCATAAGGTGATATCTACCGGGCAGCCAATACTTTTTCTACCTGTTCTTTATAAATTCCGGCGCCAGTCTTCTGCCAAACAATACTGCCATTTTTATAAACAATCAGGGTTGGGATAGCTGGAACTTTAAAAATACCGGCAATAACAGGATTATCATACACATCAATTTTTACTACCTTAAGTGTATTACCATATTCCTGAATTAAAGAATCAACAGTTGGTTGCAATTTTCTGCAACCTGGGCAATAACGGGTATGCAAGTCTACCAGCACCCAGGGATGGGCATCAGTAATGGCATTTAGGTCTGTCAAAGTAAATCCATCTTTCACTGAAGAAAAGATTGGTTTCCCATTACCAATCCATCCCCCGATACCACCATTAAGCACATAAATTTTCGTATATCCGGCAGCAGCTAATTCAGCTGCAAGTTTAGCGCTGCGTCCGTTTCCGATAGCATATACAAATACTGGTCTGTTTTTCTCCAGCAAATCAACCTGTTGCTGATAATGACCACCCTCCACATCCACATTTACAGCATGTAACAAGTGGTTGTATGCATATTCTTCCGGCAAACGGGTATCCACAATCTGTGGATGGGCTTCTTGGTTGATTTTAGCTTCAAAAACCTGTATGGATATAGTTTCAATATTTGCAGATGAAGTTGCCTCTGATTTCTGCGCAGTAAGATACCCCGGAAAAAATATTACCGAAAATAACAACAGTAGAACAGGGCTTAAATAGAGATTTACTCTGGTTGACTGATTTTGTTTATTCTGATTAATTAACATAATTAAAGACTGATTTATGGTGTTACAATATTCCAATTGGGATTAAATGGTTCAATATAGGAAGCCAGCTCTTTGAATTTAAAAGGATCTCCTTCATAACTGACACCTTCCGAAAAAAGGATTTCCCTTCCTTTGTCGGGATTGGACAAAATCTCTGCAAACTTTTCTTTTGAGATAGAAAGGGTAAAATCGGCAGTTATATCCAACTTGTTTGCATGCTGATGTAATACCCCATTCTTAAGGTATACCAGGATGTTTTTCTGTAGTTCAGGGAAAATAAATCGAAGTATCAGCTCTTTGCCTGCAGCTTTATTACCGTCAATAGCGATTGACAAATAATCAAAAATAGCCTCTGGAGTAAGGTTATTAAATGCTCTTACACCAGAACCCGTTAGATTGTTTTTTGATACTGGTGTACCTTCTCTTAATTCTTTTGCTCCTGTCAGATATAAATCCCTCCAGATACCTGATTCACTCTGATACCCTAATTGTTCAAAGGCATCTGCCTGTAAGTTTTTAGCCAGCTGATTATCCGGATTAGCAAATACCACATGCTTCAGTACTTCTGCAACCCAACGGTATTCGCCTTTAATGTAACTATCTTTGGCTTTTTTAATCACAGCTTCTTCACCTCCAAGCCATTCCACATATTTTTTAGCCGCATCCACTTGTGGCAGTGGGTTATAATCTGCAGGATTGCCATCCCACCAACCCAGATAATACTGGTAAACAGCTTTTGAATTATGCCTTACTGTACCATAGAAATCCTGATTAGCCCATTCTTTACCCAATTCAGCAGGTAGTTGAATAGTTTCAGCTATTTCTTCTTTGTTTAATCCTTTGTTTGCTAAATGCACTGTCTGATCATGAATGTATTTATACAGGTCCCTTTGCTTCTCCAGAAAATCCAGACTCTTTGCATGCCCATAAACAGGCCAGGTATGTGCAGGAACTACAATCTCTGTTTTATCTCCAAATAAATCTATGGCTTCATCTATATAATGTGCCCATGCCCTTGCATCCCGGGTTTTAGCCCCTCTTGGAGTAAGTATATTGTGGAGACTATGGGTAACCAGTTCAGCACCAAAAAATACTTTTCTTGCAGGAAGGTAAAAGGTAAGTTCTGCAGGTGCCTCCGTATTTGGAGTAAGCTGAAACACAAAATCAACACCATCTATATTCAGGGTTTCATTTGTTTTACTAATTTCCACATTAGGCTGCAGCAGTGAAGTTTTTCCACCACCCAGAAATGCCTTTCCCAGACCCACATCAATCTGGCCATATTCATTGCGGGGTAATGAAGAACCAAACTGATACCCTGCTCTCCGGAGCATTGCATTACCCAGTAAAACATTTTCACTCACCGCTTCTTCATAGAAGCCTTTGGGTGTAATAAACTTAACTTTACCACTAGCAATATCTGCCGCTGCTGCTACCCCCTCAATTCCACCATAATGATCGCCATGGCTATGGGTAGTGATTACTGCTATTACCGGCTTATCTCCTGCATATTTTTTTACCAGATCAAAAGCTGCTTTTGAAGCACTGGCATTAGTTAAGGGATCCACCACTATATAACCGGTATTGGTAGATATAAAGGCAATATTGGCAATATCAAAGGAGCGCACCTGGTAAATGCCCTCAGCAATTTTAAACAACCCGTTTAGATTATTAATTTGAGCATGACGCCAAAGTGCAGGGTTTACTGAAGCAGGTGCTTTACCACTGATAAATTCATAGTCCGATTCCCGGACAACTACTTTCCCCTGTGGATTGTATATCAGACCACTGTCTAAAGTTGCTATAAACCCTTTACGGGCATCAACCCATTCTGTTGTATCTAAAAAATTCAAAGTAGTATACACTGACTCATTTACTTTTTTGGTTTCAGCAGAAGCTGGTTTTGCTTGTTCCTGTGAAAAGCTTTGCAATGACCCCAACAATAATGTTGCCATTGCAAAAGTTGTGATGGTTTGATTCATTTATTCACTTTTAATTTCTGCATTGGTAACTTTATTTGTTAATTGTTCCAGTGTTTTTCCCTGTGTACTTTTTGTATTGTGTATTTTACGCTGAAAAACATCCTGCCAGTCGATATAAGGATAGAGGTTATTTGCTTTAGCCTGTTCTTCAAACAGTTTTTTCAAAGATTCGAGCTTTTCGGGATATTTTTTTGCAAGATCATTCCGCTCATTAAAATCTTCATTGATATTGTATAATTCCCAAACATCTTTATCCCAATCCCTGGCAACAGGGGCAGATTTTCCATTTAGTGCATTGGCCAGATCTATAACATCAGGATGATGCAGTGTACCAGCTTTCCATCCATCCTGGTAAACGGATCTAGCCCCGAAAATATAATAGTACTGAGTGTGATGCAGGGAAGCAGCATTAGCATTATTTAAGGAATTGTAAAAAGATACTCCCTGTATGGAATCCTGTTTAATTCCCCTGATATAAGCAGGTACTTTTGCACCTACAATATCCAATGTGGTGGGCAGAAAATCATCCACATATCCATATTGTTTTCTGATACCACCTTTTTCAGTAATGCCTTTTGGATAAAATACGATCAGTGGGTTATGGGTACCTCCCTCAGAATTGGCATCCTGTTTCCAGTATTTAAATGGCGCATTAGCAGCTTGTGCCCATCCTAAAGGGTAATTGGTATTATGTCCATCCGGTGTTCCGATTTCACCAATATCATTCAGATTATCCTGAAATTGCTTTTCCTCTGTACCACCAGGGGAAAAAGTTCCTTTTCCAATTACTCCCTGAAATGAACCTTCTTTACTGGCACCATTGTCTCCAATCAGCAGGAAAATAACCGTATTATCCAACTGATGAATGGATTGTAAATAATGTATCAGACGGCCAACAGTATAGTCGGTGTAGGTTAGGTATCCGGCATATACTTCCATGAATTTTGCATATAATTTCTTTTGATCTGCTGTCAATGAATTCCAGGAGGCAATATTTGGATTACGGTCTGGCAGTACCGCATTAGCAGGTATCACACCCAGTTTAACCTGGTTGGCCAATACTTTCTCCCGGTATACATCCCAACCTTCATCAAATTTGCCTTTATACTGGTCGCTCCAGTATTTATCTACCTGATGGGGTGCATGTGTGGCAGCTGGGGCATAATACAGGAAGAATGGTTTACCTGGTGCTGCTTTTTGTTGCTTGTCTATATAGCTGATGGCTTTATCTGTAATCTGATCGCTTAAATGCCTGCCATCCGGTGTAACGTGAGCATTGTCTTCTACCAATTCTGGCTTGTACTGATCTGTTTGTGAGCCCAGAAAACCAAAGAAATGTTCAAAGCCTTTTCCGGAAGGCCAATGATCAAAGGGGCCTGCATCAGAAGCTTCTTCATCGGGTGTAACCCCATATTTACCAACTGCAAAAGTATTATAACCATAATCCCGCAGAATTTCTGCAATGGTACCCTTTTCAGCAGGGATACGTCCATCCCATCCTGGGAAACCGGCAGACAAAATGGTATGTGAGAAACCTGCAACATGAACATTACTGCTGTTCCTTCCTGTTAAAAGTGCAGCGCGGGTTGGAGCACAAATCGCAGCAGTATGAAAATTGGTATACCTTAATCCATTATTGGCCAGACTATCGAATATAGGTGTTTGAATAAGTCCGCCAAAAGCACTGGATGCCCCATAGCCAACATCATCTAATACGATCCAAATTACGTTGGGTGCTCCCTTAGGTGGTGTGACCTGTTCAGGCCACCATTCTTTAGATTCAGCCAATGTTCTGCCCACCTTTCCCTGGTAGGGTTGTTGCGCAATAACATTGCCGGTTAAAAAAAGACCGGAAATGATTGTCATATAATAGATCCAATTTTTTAGTGTCATATTTTATAATTTGAATACGTTTGATTTATTTGACAGGAGCCTGAATAGCAGATCCGTTAGGGTGATGAATTCTCTTATTATTCACATCATACCAGTCAATCAATGGATAGAGATGGTTTTGTTTGGCCTGTTCATCAAACACTTTTTTCAGTTCTTCCAATTTTTCAGGGTATTTTTTTGCCAGGTCATTTCTTTCATTAAAATCCTCTTTCAGGTTATACAACTGCCAAATATCTTCCTCAAAACTTTTATCTGTAACAGTTTCTAATAGTTTAAAATCGAAATCAACATTATCGGGATGATGTGCTGCTTCTGCTTTCCATCCATTGAAATAAATGGAACGGGATCCGAATATATAATAATGCTGCACAATATGCCTGCTGGCTGCTTTGGCGTCTTTTACTGAATAATACAGAGAAGTTCCCTCAATAGAATCCTGTTTTACACTACGGATATATTCTGGTGCTTTTATACCAACAAAATCGAGTGTGGTTGGCAGTATATCAATTACATGACCATACTGTGTGCGGATAGTACCTTTATCCTGAATAGCTTTTGGGTAAAAAACAATCAGGGGGTTATGTGTACCACCTTCTGCATCTGCATCCTGCTTCCACTCTCTGAATGGTGTATTAGCAGCCTGGGCCCAACCAAGGGGATAATTGGCACTGGCATTAGCTGTACCGATAGAATCAATATCCGCGAGGTTTATTTTCAGGTATTCAGCTTCAGTTTTCTTCCTGGCCGAATTTGTCCTGGGTTCAATAGTTCCTTCTGTGGTACCCTCTTTACTGGCACCATTATCCCCTATAATCACATAAACCAATGTGTTATCCAGCAAATTATTTTCTTTCAGATAATTGATCAGCCTGCCAATCTGGTAATCGGTATAAGTAAGGTAACCTGCATATACTTCCATAAAACGGGCAAATAGTTTACGCTGATCAGTTGTAAGAGAATCCCATGCCGCAATTCTTGGGTTACGGGGTGGAAGTTGAGCGTTTACAGGAACAATTCCCAACCTTTTTTGGTTGGTAAGTACCTGATTCCGGAATATGTCCCATCCCCCATCAAATCTTCCCTTATATTGGTCGCTCCAGTATTTATCAACCTGGTGAGGAGCATGGGTAGCTCCCGGTGCATAATATAGAAAAAAAGGTTTACCAGGTGCAGCTTTCTGCTGGCGAACCAGATAGCTGATGGCTTTATCAGTAATTTGTTCATTTAAATGCCTGCCATCCGGTGTAACATGGGACTGATCTTCTACGAGGTCTGGCTTATACTGATCAGTCTGTGAACCCAGAAATCCAAAGAAATGATCAAATCCCTTACCGGTAGGCCAGCGATCAAAGGGACCAGCATCAGTAGCATCCTCATCAGGTGTTATTCCATATTTACCTACTGCAAAATTATTATATCCATTATCCCGTAGAATTTCTGCAAGTGTACCTGCGCTTGCGGGTACCCGTCCATCATACCCAGGAAACCCTGCAGATAAGGAAATATGTGAAAACCCGCCTTCATGCACAAAATGGCTGTTACGTCCGGTTAATAAGGCTGACCTTGTAGGTGCACAAATGGCACAGGTATGAAAATTGGTATACCTTAAGCCGTTGTTGGCAAGACTATCCAGGGTTGGTGTGGCAATTACGCCACCAAAAGCACTGGAAGCACCAAAACCTACATCATCCAGAATGATTAATAATATATTGGGTGAGCCAGCGGGGGCTTTAGGAACCGGAGCCCACCATTCTTTGGAATCATTCAGGCTTTTACCAATTACTCCCTGAAAGGTTGGATTGCTTTGGGCATCCAATATAACAGGCAGGATTGCGGCAATTATTGCCGCAATAACCTGAACGATCTGATTTCTTGTTTTCATGTTTAATTTTTAATGTTATAGATAGGTTTAGACGAATCATTCTTACCAACCCGGGTTTTGTTGAAAGTTTGCATTTTCAGTTCCATAGAGGTTGATTTCAGTCTGTGGAATTGGAAATAAAGTATCTTTTAATGCAGCAGCTGATTTGGGATTACCCAGCATGGCATGTACAGAGATTAAATAATAAGAACCCGGACCAGAATATTCAGCATCAGGAGCCCTTCTTACCAGATCAAACCAGCGTTGTGATTCCTGGATAAACTCTCTTCTTCGTTCTGTAAATACAGAATCCCTGAATTGCAACTGACTTAATCCGGAGAGATCTGCATTGTGGTTGGAATAATTACCACTACCTGTATAATTGTAACTGCTGTAGTTATTTGTTTTAAAAATATAAGCAGCGGGATTTACATATGCTCTTGCCCTTACCAAATTCGCAGCTGCATAAGCTTCAGCTGTTGGACCTCCATATAGTTCATTCAATGCTTCTGCATACAAAAGCAAAACATCGGCATATCGGATGATAGGGAAATTAACCTTTGCATTAGCACCCTGGTTAGAGAGGGTACTGGTAAAGCCTCCACTCTGATCCACAAACTTCAGGAAATTGAAAAAAGGCCAGATTACTTTTGAACTGGTTGACGCATTATTTAATGAATCATAAAAAGTAGCAGTTCTGCGCTGATCGCTTACTGTAAACAGTTTCACCACTATTGTAGAATCTGCCGGAATATCAGCGGTATAAGCTGCATTACTCCAGGTAAAAGAGCTTAGGGTATTGGTACTTGTAAATCCACCAACTGTTCCATTAAACTGTGCAGAAAAAATATGTTCAATTCCATTTTTAGAACCTGGCAGGAAAATACTATTGAAATTAGGGAACAGATCATATCCATATGTTCCGTTACCTGCCAAAGCCGTACCTCCGGAAACAGTTACAGGTGTAATTGCTTTTCTGAGTTCTGTAACAGCATCGGGCCAGTCACGCAGGGTTACATATACTTTTCCCAGCAAAGCATGAGCTGCACCACTGGTAACCCTTCCCACATCAGCTCCAGTATAAGTTGCAGGTAATAAAGTTGCAGAATCCAGGTCTGCAATGATCTGTGCATATACAGAATCTTTGGGAGTTCTTGAAACCAATTTGCTTGCCTGTGCCAGATTGCTCGCTGAATGTATTACCAGGGGTACATTCCCATACATTCGTACCAGGTTGAAATAATATAATGCCCTGATAAACCTGGCTTCTCTTATCAGATTGGCTGCTGAATGTGCCGGATTCACAAACTGGGCAGCAGGGATGGTTGGAATTTCATCTATTGCAATATTGGCGGCATTAATACCCCAGTAATGTTGCGCATATATTTTATGAACACGGTCGTTGGTACTTACATATGTTGCAGTACCCAATGCCCGTACATCTGGGTTGGTATTGGATGGACTGTACACCTGATTATCACTGGTATTATCAATTAGAAGGTTCAGGTTTCTTCCATAAATAGGGAAATCATTGTTTATATCCGTACTAAGTGTGCTGTACACTGCAGTAACTGCAGAAATAGCATCAGCCTGGGTTTTATAGTAATTTCCAGTAGTGAGAGTGCCCTGCGGGCTTTCTGTTAGTTTATTACAGGAAGTAAAAATGCTTAACCCCGTAACAATTATAGCAGATATAATTATTCTATTTTTCATGAACTAATATTTAAAATGAATTAAAAAGTAATGTTTAAGCCGGCCAGAAATGTTTTAGCATTGGGATAAACTCCTAAATCAATGCCTTGTTGCAGGTTATTCTGATCATAATAATTCACTTCAGGATCCTGTCCTGTATATTTTGTAATAGTCAGCAGGTTTTGTGCTGAAACATATAATCTGATTTGTTTAGCCAGTATTTTTTTAGATATCCCAATGGGAAAATTGTATCCCAGTGTTATATTCTTTAAACGGATATAAGATCCGTCTTCTATATAGGTATCCTGTACCTGCATTACAGGTGCATTAGTAACTTTAGGAAATTTACCATTCGGATTTTTAACAGCATCAAACCTGTCCAGCAATGCTGCAGATACATTAGCAGTTGTAGTTGTTTTTTCCAGTTGTTGTTCTAACAGGTTGAAAATTTTATTCCCGAAAGAACCCTGAAACAGGAAGGAGAAATCAAAATTCTTATAATTAAATGTATTACTGAAACTTGCAGTGAACTTAGGTTGTGCACTACCCAGGTTTTGTTTATCAGTTGTAGTGATGGCAGCACCTGATATGCCTGCAGCGTGAAGATACTTTCTATCACCCACCTGTTGTGAAACCCCTGTAAGCAGTGGAGTTCCGCTGGAAATATCTGCTGCTGTTAACAAGCCTGCAGTTTTATAACCCCAGAATGTACTCACCGGAAGTCCTACTTCCACTATCACCGGCGAAACCTGTCCTGTTGGTGCAATTGGCTGGAATGATTTGCTTGGCCCCAGGCTCAATACCTTGTTTGCATTGGTGGAATACAGGATGGTTGATTTCCAGCTAAATTCTTTTGTTTTAATATTCTCTGTACTTAAAGTTAATTCCAGTCCTTTGTTTTCCAGTGTTCCGATATTTTCAGATACTGTGGTATATCCGGAAGAAAGTGGTACTAACCCAGATCCTGATACCAACAAATTGGATGTTTTTTTATAATAGACATCTGCAGTAAGATTAATCCTGTTTTTCAAAAATCCTGCATCCACACCTGCATCATACTGTGTGGTAGTTTCCCAGGTTAAATTAGAATTTTCGGGCTGTGATGGCGCTAGTCCGGATAAGCCTGTCAGGGGATTACCTAAATAAACAGAATAAGGATTTAAAGTAGCCAGTGAAGAATAAGCAGGAATATTGGAATTACCCACACTTCCGGCTGTTATCCTTAATTTAAGATTGCTGACTGTTTTATCATACTTTTTCAGAAATTTTTCCTGCGAAGCATTCCAGGAAAAACCAGCTGAAGGAAAAAATCCCCATTTATTATTTGCTCCCAATACAGAAGAACCATCAAACCTACCTGTAATAGTAAAATTATACAGGTGATTATAAGAATAAGAAGCCCTGCCCAGCCAGGAATTCCTGGTTTGCTGAGACTCACCGGAACCAATTACTTTGTTGGCAGAAGCTGCCCACATATCATTATAAGTAGTGGCATCTGAAGGGAAAGATTGTCCGGCTACAAATGTATTTTTCACTTTCTGATACTGGGTTGTATACCCGCCTAATACATTCAGGAAATGATTAATTTTGAAAGTATGATCCCATGTAAGAATATTTTCATTCAGCCAGCTTTGAGAATTAATAACACCTACAGATCCGGATCCAGTAATCGTTCCGCTATTATTGCCTGCAGCTGTATAGGAAGGAGCATAAAAATTAAGATCAGTATTCAATATGTCTGCACCGAAAGTTGTTTTAAATATTAAATCATCAAGAATTTTATATTCAACAGCAAAATTTGCCAATACTCTTGTAATTTTTGATTGGTTTATTGTTGATGCAATATCATAAACAGGATTATCTGCAAATACCTGACCGTTAATGGTATTATAAGTGGAAGTGACAATTGAATTGATATAAGTTGTATTAAATGAACCATCTGCATTCTTTATCAGTTGTAACGGATTATTCAGGTACAATGATGAAAAAGAATTGGCAAAATTGATACTGTTAAAAGCAGATCCAGATAATTTATCTTCAACTGAATTGCTCCCAAAAATATTAGTAGAAACTTTTATTTTATTGGATACATTTCTTTCATAGTTTACCCTTGCAGAAAACCGGTTAAAATCAGTTCCCAGTAAAGTACCATTCTGCCCAAAATAATTACCTGAAATGCTATACCTCGATTTTTCATCCCCACCATAAATGGATAGCTGGTGATTTTGTGTGGAACCAGTTCTGATTGCAGCACCCACCCAATCACCACTTGTTCCGATAGCACCAAGTGTATCCACCACTTTTTTTGCAGAGGCCAGGCCTGCCTGAATAGAAGGAGTTGCACTGTATAAATCATCAAAATAACTTGCCCATTGCGGCCCGTTCAGTATACCTACTTTTTTAGTAACATCCTGTGTACCAAATGAAGTACTGTATGAAATATTACTGGTTCCTTTAGTTCCTTTTTTGGTTGTAACTATTACCACACCATTGGCACCTCGTGACCCATAGATGGCGGTTGCAGAAGCGTCTTTTAAGACATCAATGGATTCGATATCTGATGGATTAATGGTGGATAATGCATTGGTGGAAGTACCCGTTACAGCTGTACCTGCCGCCGGAGAAAGGTTTGTCAGGCTGTTATCATTATAATAGATAAAGCCATCAATTACATATAAAGGGTCATTTCCAAAACTGAGTGAATTACCGCCTCTGATTCTGATACTGGCAGTAGATCCTGGTTGCGCTGAACTTTGTGTTACAGTAACACCAGCCACAGCTCCCTGTAACAGGTTATCAAAAGAAGATGATACCTGGTTCAGGTTTTCTTTGGGCACTGATGCAACAGAACCGGTTACATCTTTCCTGCGTTGAGTACCATAACCCACCACTACCACATCGTTCAGATTAGAAGCATTTTCTGTGAGGGCTATCTGTATATTAGAAGTTGTGGCGTAAATCTCTCTGGATTGATAACCAACATAATTGATTTCATAAGTTACCGGCAGTTTCTGACCGGTTAAAAAATAAAATTCTCCTTTATTATTGGTAACCACCTGGTGAGTGGTTCCTTTAATATGAATGACTGCCCCATTTAAAGGGGTTTTAAATTTTGCATCAAAGACTTTTCCGCTCAATGATATATTGTTTTGCCTTATATTTTGTACCTGATCATTATTTTGTGCAAAAACAAAATAAGGGGCTAGTCCAATGATAATCAGTACTAAGATTCTTTTCATTTAATTACATTTGTGTTAGGTATAAGAAATAAGGTGCCGTTTAGCGTTTTTTTACCGCTATTCAAATCACACCGCCTTGTTTTATCCGGCCAAAACTGTTACAGCAGTTTTGGCTTTTTTGTATTTAAGTTTATTCAGGGCCAGCTTTGTTTTTGACTTGCTTGTTCATGTCTTGCAATTAGATTAGTGATGTTATTAAAATGTTTGATTTTGAATATTTATAATTGACACCTGTGGCAAAGTGCAATCAAAAGTGGGAAAAAGAATCAGGGAAATATTAACAACAACAGCAGCAGTTGAAATCATACATAAAACATGTATGATTTTTTTTAAGTAGTAATTCAGATAAAAAGAATGCTGACATTTTACGATTGCGTTTGTTAATCTTGATGTATTAAGAATGTTATTTTAATACGCTGCAAAATTAAGGGGTAGTAATTAATCCACCAAATTTGTAGGGTTATATTTTAAAACTTCCAAAATCTTCTACCAGCAGTTATATCTCTGTAATTCAAAAACATTCTAACAGATATTTCAAATGGTTGCCAATTGCTGAAATATGATAATTTATTTTCTGTTTTTTTTAAGAAATTATACCCTTCATTAAATTAACTCTATTATTTTTACTATCTTTTATTAAGTTTTTTTGCTAAATACCTCACCCGAATTGCTGCCTAAATTATATATATGAAAAAAAACAAACCGTTGAACAGAAGGGATTTTCTGAAAACCACTTCACTTGCCTCAGCTTTTTTTATTGTACCCCGTTTTGTATTAGGGCGGGGATTTGTTGCCCCCAGTGACAGGATTAATCTTGGTTTTATTGGTTGCGGCAAGCAAAGCAACGGACTGCAGCAATATTTTTTAAATACCGGGCAGGTGCAGTTTGTGGGTGCCAGTGATGTATATAAGGCCAAAATGGATCGTTTTATTATTAACTTAAATAAAACCAATATTGCAAAAGGATTGCCCGCTACCAACAGTTGCCTTCCTTATCCGGATTTCAGAGAATTATTACACCGTAAAGAAGTGGATGCGGTGATTATTGCTGTGCCTGACCACTGGCATAGTGTAATAGCCGTGAAAGCCTGTGAGGCTGGTAAAGACGTGTACTGTGAAAAACCCCTTTCTAAAACGGTTGCTGAAGGCAGGGCCATGGTGAATGCTGCCAGAAAATACAACCGGGTATTTCAAACCGGAAGCATGCAGCGCTCCTGGCCGGAGTTCAGACAGGCAGTTGAGCTGGTAAGAAATGGGTATATCGGGGAAATTACTAAAGTAGTGGTGAATATTGATGGCCCACCAAAGCAATTTGACCTGGCTGCAGAATCTGTTCCGGATGGATTGGACTGGAAATTCTGGTTAGGGCCAAATACAACTCAACGACCTTATAATAAAATGCTGGCTCCTAACCTGGCTTTTGAATCAGAAATATGGCCGCAATGGAGGGCTTATGATGAATTTGGAGGAGGCGGAATGACAGATTGGGGTGCCCATATGTTTGATATTGCCCAGTGGGGATTGAATATGGATAACAGCGGCCCTGTAAAAATAATTCCACCTGCTGCAGGACAAAACCAGGGGTTACTCTTTGAATACAGTAATGGCATCCAAATGATTCATCAGAATAATCCGGGTGCTGCCCCTTCTTGCCAGTTTACAGGTACTAAGGGAACTGTATTGGTACAGAGAGGATTATTGACTACCAACCCTGTTTCTTTAAAAGAAAAGATTATCGGGGAAAATGAACAACATGTTTATCTGAGCACCAATCATTACCAGGATTTTATCAATGCCATACACAGCAGAAAAATGCCTGTTTGTGATGTGGAAACTGGCCATCGTACTGCAACTGTATGCAATATTGGCAATATTGGGTACCAATTACGCCGGCCTTTACAATGGAATCCGTTAACAGAAAAGTTTATTGCGGACCGGGAAGCAGACAAATTACTTAAAAGGCCCATGCACCATCAATGGAGCATTGATAAATATTATACGACCTAACCTTTACTGCTGATTCGTTAATTTAAGCGTAACTTTATACCGAAGATTTAATTGTTCTTTGAGCTGACAGGATTTATCCCTTTCACAGCATTAAAACGCTTTTTATGAAAACGAATAAAGCAAAAAAAGTGCTTATAGCACTGGACTATAACCCTACCGCACAGAAAGTGGCTGAAACAGGCTTTGCATTAGCAAAATCAATGGAAGCCGAAGTAACCTTACTGCATGTTATTGCAGATCCTGAATACTATTCACTATCACAGTTTAACCCAATCATGGGATTCACCGGTTATGTAGATATTGGGCCATTACAACTGGATGTGATTGCTGATTTAAAAAAAGCATCCCAGTTGTTTCTGAATCAATCCAAACATCATCTTGGTGATGAACATATTAAAACCCTTTTAAAAGAAGGCGGTTTCGCAGACTGTATTCTGGAAGCTGCAAAAGAAATTCATGCTGATTGTATTGTGATGGGTTCTCATAGCCGGAGATGGCTGGAAAATATAGTAATGGGTAATGTAACTGAAAAAGTTTTACGCCATACCACTATTCCGGTAATTATCATTCCAACAAAAAAGTAAAAAAGGGATATGCCATTTATTGATTATTACCAAGCATTGGGAGTTCCAAAAAATGCTTCATCGGATGATATTAAAAAAGCTTACCGGAAATTAGCAAGAAAACTGCATCCGGATCTGAATCCGAATGACAAAGATGCCCATAAAAAGTTTCAGCAGATCAATGAAGCCAATGAAGTACTGAGCGATCCGGAAAAAAGGAAAAAGTATGACCAGTATGGCGAAAACTGGAAGCACGGGGAAGAATATGAAAAAACACAACAGACTCATGGCAGGTCTGCAAATAATGGTGGACAGCAATATTCCGGCGACTTTAATGAATCGGATTTTTCAGACTTTTTTGGTTCCATGTTTGGTGGCTCTGGCGGCAGCCGGAGACAAACAAAATTTAAAGGGCAGGATTTTAACAGTGAGCTTGAAATTCCTTTAAAAGAAGCATACTCCACTCATCAGCGTACTTTAAACATTAACAATAAGCAGGTTCGAATTACCATTCCGGCAGGAATTGAAAACGGACAAACTATTAAATTAAAAGGGTACGGCGGCAAAGGAGTAAATGGTGGCCCTGATGGGGATTTATATATTACTTTCTCCATTCCCAATCATCCTCATTTTAAAAGACTGGGTAATGATCTTTATGCTACCGTACCTCTTGATTTGTATACCGCCATCCTGGGCGGAGAAAAAGTGGTGGATACGCTAAATGGCAAGATCAAACTGGTAATTAAGCCCTTAACCCAGAATGGAATCAAAACCAGATTAAAAGGGAAAGGCTTTCCTGTGTATAAGAAAGAAGGAGAATTCGGAGATCTATATGTTACATACGACATCCAGATTCCCACTCATTTAACAGAAAAACAAAAGGAATTATTTAAAGAACTTCAACAGCTATCTCAATAAAAATTATTTATATGGACATGCAGGAATTTATACCCATAGATATTTTTTGCCGCCAGTACGGGATTGAAATTTCAGTGATCAGTTCTTTACAGGATTACGGATTACTGGAAATTTCAAGTATAAATGAAACAGCCTGCCTGCCTGTTCATCAGATAGCAGATGCAGAGCGTTTGGTTCACTTGCATGAGGACCTTGCAATAAATATAGAGGGCATTGATGTCATCTCCCATTTATTGCAACGTATCCAAAGCATGCAGTCTGAAATCCAGTCCCTGAAAAACAGGCTTAGGCTGTATGAATCCATTTAACACTATTCTTTAATCTGCATTTCGTGGGTCTGTTGTCATTTTCAGTTCATATTCCTGCGGAGGGGTAGCCCCTTTTAAATTCTGACTAAAATAATCCCAACGGCGACGCATCATGTACGGGGAATATTTTCCATATCCATGCGGACTATTAGGGAATACTACCAGGTCAAAATTCTTATTGGCCTTAATCAATGCATCCACCACCAGCATCGTATTACCAGGGGGTACATTATCATCCATCAAGCCATGCGCCAATAACAACTTCCCTTTCAGGTTTTTGGCATATACCTGATTGGCTTGTGACTCATAATTCGATTTTCCATCTGCCTGTATATATTCCAGTCCATTATACCTTTCACCCCAGTCATCTTCATAATTCCTGTTCTCATGATTGCCAGATTCTGAAATCCCTACTTTAAAGAAATCAGGGTAACGGAACATGGCAGCTGCAGTGGCAAAGCCACCACCGGAATGCCCCCATATGCCTACACGGCTGGTATCCATATAAGTATATTGCTTTGCCAGCTGGCGGATACCTGCAATCTGGTCGGGCAACGTATTTTCGGCCATATTACCATAACTCATATCATGAAAGCTTTTAGACCTGAGGGGATTACTGCTGCCTTCAATTTCCACTACAATAAATCCGAGTTCAGCAAGGGATTGGTTATCGCCTCTGGAAGCCACAAATGACCAGCTGCCTACACTGCCTCCCTGCGGGCCGGGATAGATATAATCAATAACCGGGTATTTTACATTAGGGTCTGCATGAGTAGGTGTAAATAGTAAGCCATAGAGGTCAGTCTGCCCATCATGTGCTTTTACAGTTATAGGAATAGCTGGCTTCCATCCGGTTGCCACCAGCCTGGAAATATCCGTTTTTTGAACAGTACTGATCAGTTTTCCTTCCATATTCCGCAATACTGTTACCGGTGCTACATCAGGTTGTGAATAACTATCAATAAAATAACTGCCGGAAGGAGATAAACTCACCTGGTGGTTACCGGTTTCCGGAGTTAAGAGCGTTAAATGCCTGCCATCAAAATCTACCTTATAGAAACTTGTAAAATAAGGATTAACAGTTTGACTACCATCTGCCAGAAAATACAATTGCCGCTTTTTTTCATCTACTTTCAGTAAGCGTGTAATGGTAAAATCTCCCTTAGTAATCTGGTTTTTCAGCTTGCCGGTATTGGCATCATATAAATACAGGTGACCATAATTATCCCTTTCAGAAAACCAGATCAGTTCATTGGAGGCTGCCAGGTATCTCCAGTTAATACTACCCTGACCTGATTCAAACTGCGTGGCTACAGTTTCTTCAAAAACTTCACGAACAGCACCAGTCAGTGCATTTGCAATACGTACTTTTTCCTGCTTATGATCGCGGGAAGTAGACACAAAAGCCAGTTCAGAACCATCCGCTTTCCAGTCCACATCATCAAAAGTTCCCCCGCTTGAAATATCATCACTTAAAGTAGCCCTGTGAGGGTCTGGCGGGACCTGCAAAGTAATTACAGAAGGCGTATCTACATTGATAATCACCCGCTGTATGGTAATAATATCTTTATCACCCGGCAATGGATATTTCCAGGCTTTCAATTCAGGGTGCCCAACATTAGTGGTAACCAGGTACATATCCCCTGCTTTACGCTGATCCTGTTTAAATGTGGCAATTTTACGACTGTCAGGCGACCATAATACTATTGCAGCATCACTATGTTTCCAGCCTGCATTATCAGTGGCATAGCCAAAATCCTTAATACCGTCTGTTGTAAGTTGTTTCAGTTGCCCGCTGGCAATATCTTTCACCCATAAATTATAGTCCTTAATAAAAACAGCACGCTTGCCATCAGGAGAAAGTACCTCATTTCCCATACCTCTTCTGTCAGAAGGGGGTGCTGTTTTCTTAGGAATTTCCTTACAGGTATTGTCTGTTAAACTATATTCCCATTGTTTACCGCTTGCCAGAAAACTGACAGACTGTTCATTATTTATAAAGCTAAACGACTGAAAGGGTAAATGGCTTGCAGCGTAAGTTTTACCGGTAACAGCAGATAAAGCTGCAGCCAGTTTAATTGGGTCAAATGGCGCACTCAGTTTACCGGTGGTTGCATTCACCAGGATAAATTCACTGCCATTGGCATTCAGGTCGCGAAACCAAAACCTGTCACCAGATATCCAGTTTGGCCTGAAAGGCGAATGGTCAATATACTGAGCGGTATTATATCCCATAAAGCTTTCCGCTTGTGCATAATCCTTTGCTGTGAGTACCTGCTGCTGACTATGGGCAGCTAAAAAACAGGAACCAGTTACCAGTGTAATCAGTAATTTGTTCATGGTGTTTTAATTATATGAAGAAAATTATCCGGCAATTTAAATAAATAGTTCGATAACTCTTATCCAATATGCAATAACAATTGCATTAAAAATGGCTAAGTTTACAATAATAACCTGCCACATGAAAAGAAGTCATTTTATCAGGCTCTCAGCAAGTGCAACAGCTGCAATTGTATTTAGCAGACTCACTTCAATTGCAGCCAATACCATACCACTAATAAACATGCCCGATTCGATCAATGCAAAATCGGGGGCAGAACAATTTCAACTCTCCCTTTCCAATGGTATCTATACTTATGCAGACATAGAAGTTAAACTTATACAGCGAAAAGATGCTTTAGCGGTATATATCAGTTCCCCTACCAGGCAATTAAATGCCATTACACTGCATTGGAAATATTCATTTTCTCCTGCCAGTCTTATACTGGGCGATCAACTGGAACGCTCTTATGGCGACCTGTGCTGGCAGTCTTACATCAGCCCGGTAAATCATCCCTGGTATATATTGCTGAATGATGGTGAGCAAACAGCATGCTTTGGTGTAAAAACAGGATGCAGTAGCTTATGTAGCTGGACCATACACAAAGAGGGAATTGCTTTAACACTTGATGTAAGTTCCGGAGGAGTGGGTGTACAACTTGGGCAACGGCTATTACACGCTGCTGACATTGTTACCATGCAAAGTAACAGTACAGAAACCGCATTTGCAGCGGCACAACGTTTTTGTAAACGCATGTGTCCTCATCCCAGATTACCCAAACAACCGGTATATGGCATTAACGATTGGTATTTTGCATATGGGAATAATTCTTCCGCACTGATTAAAGAAATTACAGCTTTAATGACCGGATTGGCAACCGATTCCAAAAACCGACCTTTTTCGGTAATTGATGCAGGCTGGGCAACTTATTCGCCTTTACTGCCTGATGATGGTGGTTTTATGGAAGATTTTTCAAAGCCTAATGCAAAGTTTAAGGATATGGCCACCCTGGCAGATGACATCAAAAAACTAGGTATGCGGCCGGGACTATGGACCAGGCCCTTATGTGCCAGACATGATGAAAAAGCCAGTTTATTATTACCTTCTATACCTGGGCGTGACGATCCCAGACAACCAATACTTGACCCTACCATTCCTGAGAATATAGATCGGGTTACATTTAATATCTCCACCTATAAAAAATGGGGTTACCAACTGGTAAAACATGATTACAGCACATATGATATATTAGCCCAATGGGGAATTCAGATGAAAAATAATCTAACCACACCAGGTTGGAGATTCTATAATAATACCAAAACCACTGCCGAAGTGATGAATGAATTATATAGTGCTATAAGGAAAGCATCAGGTGATATGTACATTATCGGATGTAATACGGTAAGCCATCTTTCTGCCGGTATATTTGAACTCAACCGTATCGGAGATGACACCAGCGGCAAAGAATGGGAACGCACCCGTAAAATGGGGGTTAATACCTTAGGTTTCAGAATACCGCAGCACAATACCTTTTATGCCACAGATGCAGATTGTATAGGCCTCACCAACGATATCCCCTGGACTAAAAACAAGCAATGGATGCAACTGGTTGCTGAAAGCGGAACACCTTTGTTTATTTCACCAGATCCAAAGGCTTTGGGAAGGGAACAGCAATCCTTTATCAAAGATTGCTTTGCAAAAGCCGCTACTGTGCAGCCAATCGGTGAACCGCTGGACTGGATGACAAATAACCAGCCTGCCAAATGGAAATTAAATGGCAGGCAGGTAGATTTTGACTGGGGTATTTAAAACAAATTATTCCGTGCAGTTCTTTCGAACTGCTTTTTTTAAAAAAAATTCTTATCCCCATTATCAATACTTCTAAAACTAAAGGAACTTCAATTTTAATAACTGTTCCATTTATTTTAAATATCAACCCTGCATGTTTTGAACATACAATTAAACTTGACGGATGTAAAAACACATTTTACTTATTCTTTTCTAACCCTGTGATTATTACAACTTTTTATAATCAACGTATAACATTCCCGAACAACAGGGACTGAACTTTGTGCTCTGGAAGTTAAAAGCTTCTTTGTATTAAACTACAAATTATACCCTTTAAACTGTTAACAATTGTGGTGCTTCCAAATTTGAAGCTACCCTTCAATTGTTATTTATTAAATGAACATGAAAATAATCTGCAAGTTATTAACAGCATTATTACTGATGTCAGCTGCATTTACAGCATCTTCACAGGCAGTGGCAAATGCCTCCGTAACAGCAACCATCCTTACGGCCATCAGTATCACCAAAATAGTGGATATGAATTTTGGCAATATTTCGGTACAGGCACAATCAGGAGGAACTGTTATTCTCAGTACAGCAGGCATTCGTTTTGCAACAGGTGGTGTTACATTACCAGCCACAAATGGAACGGTAACCGCAGCTTCTTTTACTGTTATGGGTCAGGATTTATTAACCTATTCCATTACACTTCCTGTGACACCATTTTATATTTCCATAGCGTCGAAAAATAAAGCAAATATGACCGTTACTGCATTCCTGAGTAACCCTTCAAATACCGGAATACTTTCAGGGGGCACCCAAACGCTTACTGTTGGTGCTACATTGAATATTGCTGCAGCACAACCGGACGGTATCTATACGTCCACTTCCGGATTCGTCGTAACCGTTAATTATAACTAAACAATCCTGTCTTTAATCAAATAAAAATAAACATGAAAAAAATCTACGGGTCACTTTTAGCATCAGTAATACTGATGTCAGTTTCACAAGGAGTTTCAGCCCAGGCAGTGGCAAATGCTTCCGCAACAGCAACCATTCTTACTGCCATCAGTATCACCAAAATGGTAGACATGAATTTTGGTAATGTTTCAGTACAGGCGCAAACAGGAGGAACTGTTATTTTGAGTACTGCAGGTGTTCGTTCTGCAACGGGTGGTGTTACCTTACCTGCAACAAATGGAACGGTAACTGCGGCTTCTTTTACAGTTACAGGTGCAACATTGTATACCTATTCCATTACGCTTCCTGTTACACCATTTACCATTTCCACAGGGTCTGCAAGTACAAACATGACTGTTACTGCTTTCCTGAGTAACCCCTCTATTACCGGAACCCTTACTGCCGGAACCCAAACGCTTAATGTAGGCGCTACATTGAATGTTGGTGCTGCCCAGCCATCCGGACTTTATACATCCACTACAGGATTTGCTGTAACCGTTAATTATAACTAACCTTTTAACCGATCATTTATCATGAAAAACAGAAACAATACAATTACCGTTCATCCTTTCCCTCTTATTAAACAATCAGGGCTTTTTTTGATGATCATTTTACTCGCAGGTTTATTTACAACCGATAGTTTACAGGCACAGGGCAGCCTGCTGCTTACCCCAAAAAGAGTAGTATTTGAAGGCAAAAAAAATAGTGAAATTATTAACCTCGCCAATCTGGGTAAAGACACCGCTCAATATGTTATTTCGCTGGTGGAATACCGTATGAAAGAAGATGGTGGATTTGAAGAAATTACACAAAAAGAAGCCGGACAATTTTCTGCTGCGCCTTTTATTCGTTTTTTCCCGCGCATCGTTACATTAGCACCTCATGAAGCACAGGTAATCCGTTTGCAACTGGATAAAAAAGGCGGTACCCTTGCTGCCGGTGAATATCGTTCTCACCTGTATGTAAGGGCTGTTCCAAAAATAACAGCACTGGGAGAAGTCGATTCCGTTCAGATGGATGGTATAGGTGTAAAACTGGTACCCATTTTTGGAATTTCCATTCCTGTTATTATCAGGGTGGGTGAAACGGATGCTACAGCAAGTATCTCAGGATTAAGTATTTCCGACTCAGAAAATCTTCTTTTGCTTAACATGAATCTGAACCGTTCAGGAAAAATGTCTATTTACGGAGATATTGTGGTAAAACATATTGCCGAAAATGGTACATCAACTGAAGTGGGCATCATAAAAGGCCTGGCAGTTTATGCTCCCAATGTAGTGCGATATGTAAAATTGCCCCTGAATAATAATGGACAGGTAAATTACCATGCAGGCAAACTGGTAACACAGTTTAATTGTAAGGTGGACGGAAAAGATAAAAAGTTAGTAGAGTCAGAACTGGCCTTACAATAAGTATTAAAAATTCATAAAAAATACCATCCTCCTTTGCTGTTGTTTGTTGCTTTCAGTTCCCCCCCTTGCAAAAACAGCAGTAATTGCGGATGATTTCACCTCAAAAAACAGTAATCATAAAATAAATATTAAGGATAATAATGAGAAACCTGTTATTGATCGCATCCATTCTTATAAGTTTCAGTGCTGTAATGGCACAACCTCCATTTACCCTATCTGCCAATACAACACAGGGTCTTATCTTCGGTACTTTCTTCCAGGGTAAAATTGGTGGTAGTGTAATTATAAATCCGGATGGTACCCGTTCTGTTACCGGTGATCTTGTGCAATCCACAATGGGTGTACCCTTTTCTCCTGCAATTTTTGAAGTTACTGCCAAAAAGGGTTCAATAATTACCATTCTTAACGGACCAACTATTAAATTATACGGAAATAATGGAGGAACTGCTACATTAAAAATTGGAGCTTCCAGTCCTGTGTCCCCTTTTATTATCACAGCAAAGAACAATCAAGTAACAATTATCAGGATAGGTGGCACTTTAACTGTAAGTGGACCACTCACCGCTCCTTCCGGCTCTTATAGTGGTAATTTTTATATCACATTCATACAACAATAATCCTCCATTTCCATTTGCTAAAAAAAAACGATATCAACAATGCATGCCCATTTGGAAATTCTGTTTTTTTAGCAGATTTTTCTGTTTCCTGCTACTAATTTGCTGCCTGCAAACAGGATGGTCACAGACACAATCTTCACTACCAGATTCAACTGACGAGATTACAGTTGACTTGTATGTAAGAGATGTCGGTATGGTTATTATTGATGCACTCATCAGTCAAGAAAAAGCCTGGCTCTCCGTTCCTGAAGTATTTGATTTTCTAAAGATCAATCATCTGGCATCGGCAGACAACGATAAGCTCTCCGGTTTTTTCATCAGCAACGACATCAAATACCTATTGGATGTAAAGAATAAACAATTGAATTTTAATGGCATAAAAACCCAGCTACCTGCCAAGGTGGTAAGAAAACAAAATAATGTTTTGTACCTGCGGAGCGATTTTTTTATTAGTTTATTTAAGCTCGACTGCAAATTTGATTTTCGAAGCCTTTCTGCAACTCTGACTACCTTATTGGAATTACCTGTAATCCTGGAAATAAAACAGGAAAGGTTGCGTAATAATATCCAGAATCTGAAAAATAAATTAAAGGCAGATACAACACTAGGGAGAATATATAGCGGACTTAAACTGGGGATGATTGACTGGTCAGTAAACTCAGCCCAGGATTTGAATGGCGCCCATGATAACCGTGCCAATATAACCCTGGGAGCTGTTGTATTAGGCGGTGAAACCACTATATCTGTTCAAATGAATGATCAATCGTTCATCGCGGGAAGGCAGCAAAATTATCTATGGCACTTTGTGAACAATGATAATGTGCTTTTAAGGCAAACTTCAGTTGGCAAAATCAACAGCAATGCAACTTCATCCATCTTCTCGTCTGTAATTGGTGTGCAATTCAGTAATAGCCCTTCAGTTTTGCGCAGGAATTTTGGTAGCTACCGGCTCAATCGTACCACACAACCAGGATGGACAGCAGAATTATATGTAAACAATGTGTTGATTGATTATGCAAAAGCTGATGCTGCAGGTTATGTTGGATTTGATGTACCCATTATTTACGGCACTACAAAAATACTTTTGAAGTATTATGGCCCCAATGGAGAACAGAGAACCTCAGAAGACAATATCAGTATCCCCTATACTTTTATTCCTGTTGGAAAGCTTGAATATACTGTCAGTGCCGGATTAGTGGAAGATAGTTCCTGGAGCCGTTTTTCACGTCTGCAGGCTAATTATGGCCTGTTTAAAAGACTCACCGTGGGAACCGGAGTTGAATATCTGTCTTCTGTTATCAATCGGAAAACCATGCCTTTCTGTACAGCAGATTTCAGAATCAGCCACAATTTGTTGTTCGCTGCAGAATATACACCAAATGTAAGGTCTATGATAACAGGCAGCTTACAGCTAACTTCCAGCCTGTTGGTTGAAGTAAATGATACCCGGTATACCCAGGGACAGCAAGCTATTGCCAATAACTACCTGGAAGAAAGAAGAGCAGATTTTTCCATTCCTATAAGATATAAAAAGATCAATGTGTATTCCAAATTCAGCTATTACCAGATTCAATTACCCGGATCAAGGTATACAACAGCAGAAGCTTTATTCACTGGCATCATTATGAGGGCCAGTACAAATTTCAGTACCTATGCCTTATTTATTGAAAACAGTAAAGCCCTTTGGTACAGTAACCTTTCCATGGCCATCCAACTTCCTGCTAAATTTACGTTTATGCCCCAGTTGCAGTATGATTACAATACCCGGAGTATAATATCTTTAAAAGCAGAATTTGAAAATCGAATCACCAAAAGAGGATTTATTGATGTTTATTACGAAAGTAATTTTCAAAGTAATTTTCAAAGCTTCAATATAGGGTTCCGTTACCTGCTTCCTTATACACAGATAGCTGCAGCCATACTTAAAACTTCCGGAACCGGACCATCCATGGTCAGTTCTATTGCCGGTGGCATGGTACGAGACCGGCATTCATCTTATACACGTTTTACAAATACACCCGGTGTAGGCAGGGGCGGATTGATAGTATCGGCATTCATCGATCTCAATAACAATGGCAAACGAGATAAAGGAGAACCCAAAGTGCTGGGCCTGCTCTTTTCAATAAACGGGGGGTCCAGGAAAGAGAATAAACCCGATTCTTCTGTAATGATAGGTAATCTTGAAGCGTATAATAGCTACCTGATTAAAATAGACAAGAACAGTTTTGATGAAATAGCCTGGCAGATTAAAACAGGCAGTTACAAAGTAGAAATTCGCCCCAATGAGTTCCGCGTGCTTGAAATTCCCATATCTGTGTTAGCAGAAGTATCAGGAAAGATTTACCTGCAAACAGAAAGTGGCAAAAAAACGATGGAACGTATTTACGTGGATATTTATAATGAAGGGGGTGGATTGGTAGTGAAAACCTTATCAGAGGCCGATGGTTATTTTAGTTACCTGGGTTTACCCCCGGGATCCTTTACTATAAAACCCGATCCGGTTCAGTTACATAAACTGAACTTGCAATTTCCTGCAGGAGTAGTTAAATGTATCATCCAATCCAGCTTTGCTGGCAATACCTACCCGGATATAGATTTAATATTGCAACCAGCCACTGTTAAAGTAAATTAATAGATAATTCTTTCATCTTCTTCTAAATTATTCAAATAAATTAAAATAATTTTCGATTATTTTAATTTTTATAAGTTAATAGGATTACCCATAACAGACGCAAAATATAGAAATGGATTAGGTG
>Ga0364880_10077_pt1 | contig 61068 bp, 49 predicted proteins | sample ExccelJu500001D3_5_FD_206927 | JGI IMG/M metagenome (GOLD analysis project Ga0364880, IMG submission 206927) | Enriched cells from Trout Bog Lake Hypolimnion, Wisconsin, USA - BchlTB.July30.5000.01.D3 | ecosystem: Environmental > Aquatic > Freshwater > Lake > Hypolimnion/Profundal zone | place... | reverse complement strand
AACAACATACCGATAACTATAATGATCATCTGAATGAAATCGGTTACAGCAACTGCCCACATGCCGCCGAAAAAAGTGTAGATAAGGATGGTGCCGGAGCCTATCCACATCCCGGCCAGTTTGCTCACCGCACCGGCAGACACCACATTGAACACCAGTCCAAGCGCGGTGATTTGCGCCCCTACCCAGCCGAGATAAGAAATCACGATGGCAAGCGTGGTTAACAACTCGACACCACGACCGAATTTTTTCTTGTAGAAATCGCCTATGGTCAGCAAATTCATGCGGTACAACGGCGCCGCGAAAAACAGCCCAACCAGGATCAAACACATGGATGCGCCAAAAGGATCGGCGACCACTCCATGTAGCCCCTCCTTGAGGAAAGTGGCAGGAATTCCCAACACCGTTTCCGAACCAAACCAGGTGGCAAACACGGTCGCAGTGACCATGTAAAATGGTAGATGACGCCCGGCGATGGCGAAATCCTTGGTGTTATGGACGCGGGTGGCGGCGTATAGCCCGATCCCTACCGAAATGATCCAATAGGCGATAACAAACCAGAGCAGCATAAATGCGGAAGTCCGTTAAAAAAGGCGCTAATTGTAAATCATGGGAGCGTATCTCAAAACCAAAATAACTCACACTGCGCTGGTTAAATTGACCAACTAAAATTTAGTTTCAATTCTTATAAATGCAACGGAGCGCTTTAGAGGTTACATTCGCTCCCGAGATACAGACATTTGGTTTCATCAAAAGGCATCTGCACGAATTGCAATTTCCTATTTGTTATTTTTCAACTTGTTTATGTCTTTGTCCATTTCGTCCATAGCTTGACATTCTCGTTTGTAAACACCCGGCTCCTCATTACTGCATGGATCTTCAACCACATGTGTTTCCTTGACCGTGGTTTTTTCGGCATTTATTGGTTTATTTACTGGCGCTACTGGTGCAGGAGCTACTGGAGCTGGCGCTACGGGTGCAGTGGAAAAGGTTACCGTGGCTGGAGCCGGTTCAGAGATGTGGCCTAATCCACCGGCAACACCAACAGTCAGGCCGTGCCAATATTCAGAAACAGTGTCTGTAAATGTAATAGTCTGATAAGTCCCAACAAGCTCGATAACACCATGCAACTCACCAGAGCCCGAAAAGGAGGAAGGCGTGGTATTACTAAAACTCCCGCATCCCCAATATCCGCAACCGGAACTGAGATATTGAATATTATAGGGCTGAGTATCACCTCCACCGCCGAACATGACGTTGGCCCCATTCCAGCTAACCAGGGCAATCAAGGGATTAACCACTGGAGTTGAGAAAGTGATGGTACTGGTTCCTGCGGAGTTAAGCGTGATAATGCCCGTACCGAATGGAGCGTTTGAAACTGTGCTACTCAAATAGGGTGCGGCCGGCACCCAAAAGTTGGTCCCATTGTTGTTGAGCTGGGCAAAGGAGTAAGAGCCACTATATGTAACTCCGACAGGAGTCGAACCTACCATCAGCGAACCGCTGACAGTGTTCGGCGCCTGGCTTGTCCAGTACGTCCAGTTTACAGTCCCTGCCCAAGCACATTGCTCTGCCACAACTCCAGTCAAGATTAAGGCTAATAACGTTCTATTTAGTTGCATTTTTATCTCCTTCGCATTTGAGCGTGAAAACGCCATAAAATCTTCGGAATAGTTAGCAAGCTATCACGGTTATTTTCTACAGACAATATTGACATTACAAAGTATAGGTGTATAGCATTCAAGGTTGAAATTAGGCTGAGCCAGGCAAAATATTTGTTACTTTCGCAATTTAAGTTTTAGGTCAGAAAAATAATGGTAGTGACCTGCGGTATTATGCCGGGGCAGCATTAAATTCAAATGAAAGTAGCAGAGTTATTGGCGAAAAAATCACCGAGAAAAGGCTTGGAACGCGATGCACGAAATAACAAAGAGTTTTCGGGGAAGAACGTATGGAATGTTGCTGCTGCTGTTGCTTGGCGGATGCCTTGCAAATACGGGAAGCACTTTTCTTTCGGGTGGACAAAAAGAGGCTCCGGCATGGGTTCTTTCGCCTCCGGCAGATACCAGTGCGGTCATTTACGGCGTGGGCGAAGGAACTGATCTGGACGAGGCCCGGCTGGCGGCACTGAGAGATGTGGCGGCAAAACTTCGCGTGTCGATCAGCGCGTCAACTGATTCTCAAGTCAACGTTTCGAACAATTTTGTGGACCGCTCCAGTTCATCGAAAGTCAGTGAAGAAGTTCGCAAGACAACTTTTGCCAAGCACCAGTTGGAAAAGACCGAAGTTTATCCCCACAGCGTATATGCACTTGTCTCGGTTGACCGGCAAATGTTGGTGAACGAAACCAAAAGCCGCCTCGATGAAAAAGACCGGGCTTTGCGCGCCGGTTTGGACAGCGCGCGTGCTCGTACTGGTCTGGAACGTTTGCGGATTGCCAGTCAGTTGAAACCGGTGGCGGATGATGTGGTTGACCTGTTGTCACTGATGAGTTCCGCCAGTCAGGGGTTTTCCCGCGTTGCATATACCAAACAAGTCGACGCCTGGCGGCAATTGAACGATGACGCGTTGCGTAACTTGAGTTTCCGCCTTCAGTTTCAACCTGCCGATCAGGATGTGGCCAATTTGTTACGCCAGATGATGAGCGAATCTGAATACCGGATTGTGGAGACAGGCCAGGCAACAGGCGTGGTGCAAGTTTCGACAGAAAGCACATATCAATCCATCTATGGAAGCACTCAACTTCAGCTCAAATTGCATGTTTCTTTACGATCCGAGGAAGGGCGCGTATTTTCCCAGAAAGAATATCAGGCCGAGGGGGCTTCCTTGGAAGATCGTGCTGTTGCGCGACAGGCGGCAGTGCGCAAATTGGCGGGCGAATTGAAGAAGTACGGAGCCGCTGAGGTACTTGGGTTCAATGGCGCACACTGATATGATCTGCAAATATTGACAGGGACAAATCTCATGACTATGCAAAAATCCGGCAGCATGTTTATGTTGGTGTTAACGCTTTCCGGGTGTGCGGGTATGACCGGCACGCCGGTGTCGAACATTCGTGAGATTAGCTTTGGGCAAGCTGAAGTACAACCGTTGAACGACTGGATCAACGGGAGCCGCGTCAAGGTAGTGATCACGCCAACCGAAGGTAAAGAGTGGCCAATGGTGCAGCAGGCGATGTTGCTGCCGCTGTTTTCCCAGGCCATTGAGCGTGCAGTTGAAGAATCCGGTTCCGAAGTGGTCGACCGTAGTTTAAACAGCAGTCTGCGCGACGAAATGCGTTTAGCCGAGTCCAAAGGCTCCGGTAATTTTGATGGCCCGGCAGTTGCCCACTTTGCCATCAAACCGGCCTTCACCAAAGTGACGATAGACAGTCCAATGGAAGTGCCCGGTATGCTGTCCGGCCTTTTTACCAAGAAAGGCCCTCCTGTGTATGACCATGATCTGGTGGTCGAAGGAAGAATCCGTCTATACGAAATTCCAAGCATGAAACTGGTTCAGACCCTGCAATTTAAAGAGGAACAAAAAGAGAACAATAACTCACCCCGTCTGGCTGATGCCGATGCCCGCCTGCGCAGCGCGTTTGAAACAGCATTTGAGCGTGTACGCAACGATTTTAAAAATCTGATCGCGCCCCGGGGAGCAATCACCAAGAAAGGCGTCTCAGATAGCGGCACAGTGTTTCAGGTGATGATGGGCAGCGATCAAAAAGTGTCGCCCCACGCCAAGGTTAAAGTATTTTCAGTAATCGACGGAGCCGAAACGCAGATAGCCGAGGGAACTGTAACCGGTGAGGTGACTCCGCGCCACTGCTGGATCAGCGCCGATGATCCAAAGTCCGCGGCACGAATTCGTCAGGGTGATATGGCACGATTGGCAATCGATGATAGTTTGTTGGGCAAACTTAAGGTTTGGTAAACACTCGTGTGTTGCTATCAAACTTATGGGTTGTGACGATCTGAAATTAACCGCTAGTGAAACATCAAGTTTCTGAAGTATTAATTGATTAATTGCGCTTTTAAGTTCTATTCTTTTCGATGTTCTTTATGTGCGTGAACTTCGCCCTGATTTTTTGCGTGAGGTTGTGCTTCCTGACGTTGCCGAGTTTCTTCAAGACGTTTCTCGCGGCTTCTTTTGCGGTTTTCAATCACTTGATCACGTCTTTTAAATTCTTTCTGGCTTTGATTTGCATGAACCCTTTGCTGCCTTTTAATACGTGCATCACGCATTTTCTCAAAATGCTCATGCAAAAAAACTTTGCGTTGCTGGATGCGTTCTTCAATCTTAAGTCTGCGGTTAGCCAAAAATCGCGGTTGTTGCTGTAAAAAATAGGGTGCGGCAGCTTTGTCCCGTGATGCAAAAGCAAATTTTCCAGGGGTGACTTCGGCAGTCCCTTGCGGTGTTTTAAGCGTTGTTGCTCCCTCATAGACGTTGTCGTAAGTTCCCGCCTCATCCCCATCGCTTTTTACGCGAACACTTGTCTCATGATCAGTGCCGCGAATTCCGATAGTGGCAGTGGGGGTAGTAATGCGATAACCAGACGTATTGTGTTTCCCGATCCATCCGGTAATCGAACGGATAGAGCCTTCAAGTAAAGACATAAATATTTTGTCGACCGAACTGCCTTCCGCTTTGTATTCGTCAATACGAAAAACAGTGTCCGGACGCACAGCAATCATACCGGCATCTTCGGTGACAAGATGAACTTCGCTATCCTGTCCGGTTTTGATAGTTTGACCCTCGTATATTTTTAAGCCGTTAGCAATTGAAACCGATTTTCCATTTTGATCTACAACATTAGCATTGCCGGAAATTGCATCAACGGTGCCAAATAATTCAGCCGAAGTCGCCCCACCGGAAATAGTCAGCGCAAATAACAGGATTAGTAAATTAAACAATTTGAATCCTTCCGGGTGATGAGGAAACCATTATCCACAATAGCGGCGAGTTAGCTTCTTTATGCCACGCCGGCAGTAACGGGATAGCTCACGTAACGAATATTCAGTTTATATGCACCCAATGTCGCGATGAACTCTTCTAATTGTCGTTGCTCCAAGATAAACTCGACTTGTACCGGCAACTCTCCACCCAATTCAATAAACGTTTCCGAATGCAAACTTCCGTGACGACCAAACCCCGCGATAGATCTGAACACTGTGCCACCGGATATGCCGACACGCTTTGCCTGTTCCAGTAGCCATTCATATAAAAGTTGGTTGCCATGCTTTTGTTTTTCGGTGAGGTAAAACTTGAGGTAAATACTCTGCATAACGCCTCCTATTGCTGTATCAACTTGACTGTCTGAATACCCAATACAGTCATCAATAATGAGCCGCCCAAATGGGCGATGATGATGGTGACGCCCCAGACATATTGCCCGCGTATCAACAGCGTGACCGTTTCGGCTGAGAAAGTTGAAAAAGTTGTAAGTCCGCCCAAAAAACCGGTGATGATGAGTAATCGCCATTCCGGTGCGAGGCCGGGATGCTGCATAAAAAACGCAACCGCAAATCCAACCAGATAACCGCCGATGAGATTGGCCGCCAGCGTGCCCAGCGGCAAATCAGTTAACACCGGGTTAAACCAAAGCCCCAACCCCCAGCGAAGCCACGCTCCTATGGCAGCACCAATTCCTATAGCGATAAAAGCATTAAACATGGAGTCTAAATTAACTGGTATTTCGAATGTAGTAGTCAGATTGTAGCAGGAGGAATCAATCCGCGCAGTTTGAAACAACGCCCGTTGGGGGAGCCATCCAACTCATAAACATTAAACTCGCGACATGGTGACGGGCGCTGCTCATAGATGGAACAGGACACTTGCTTGCCAATTTCTCCGCGCAATGCGACACAGCGGGGAGGATGATTATTGGTACCCTTCATGCAAAGCAAGTGCTGGTGAACTTGTTCGGTGAACTCGGCAGGGACAAAACCTCCGGGAGCATCGTTTGATTCACCCCAATAAAAAGAAACCCGGAAGTAGGCGCAACAGGCACCGCAACTTAAACAGGGATTGTCCTCGCTCATAAATCCTCTAGACCACTTCTCCCCATAGATCATGTTCATCCGAATCGGTGATACGCACCGTGACAAATTCTCCTACCTCCAGTTCTTCGCCATTAATGTAGACCAAGCCGTCAATTTCGGGAGCATCTGCCATACTGCGGGCAATTGAGCCTTCTTCATCCACATCATCAACCAACACTTGCAAGGTCTTGCCGATTTTTCTTGTCAGCTTTTCAGCACTGATATCTTCTTGCAGATACATCAGCCGCGCAAGGCGCTCTTCCTGCACATCGGGATCAATGTGATCCGGCAGCGCGTTGGCCGCTGCGCCATCGACAGGGGAATACTTGAACGCGCCGACACGATCCAATTGGGCTTCTTCAATAAAGTCCAACAGTTCTTCAAATTCTGTTTCAGTTTCACCGGGAAAGCCGACGATGAAAGTGCTGCGCAAGGTAATATCAGGACACACGCTACGCCATTGCTGAATGCGCTTGAGCACATTCTCACTACTGGCAGGGCGTTTCATTAATTTCAGGATGCGCTCGTTGGCATGCTGGAACGGAATATCGAGGTAAGGAAGTATCTTGCCTTGCGCCATCAGTGGAATCACTTCATCCACGCTGGGATAAGGATAGACGTAATGCAAACGCACCCATACACCGAGCTCACCCATCGCTGCGGCAAGTTCGGTCATGCGCGTTTTCAACGGTCGCCCGCCCCAAAACCCTGTGCGGTATTTCACATCCACTCCGTAGGCGCTCGTGTCTTGCGAAATTATCAGCAACTCTTTCACACCCGCATCGACCAGATTCTGTGCCTCTTGCATCACTTCGCCCACCGGGCGGCTCACCAGGTCGCCGCGCAAACTTGGAATGATGCAGAAAGTACAGCGGTGATTGCACCCTTCAGAAATTTTCACGTATGCGAAATGACCGGGCGTCAATCTTATACCTTGTGAGGGTACCAAATCACTGTACGGATCATGAAGTCTGGGCAAGTATTGATGCACCGCCTCCATCACTTCATCTGTAGCATGCGGCCCGGTCACTGCGAGCACTTTGGGGTGTGCTTGCTTAACCACATCACCCTTTGCACCGAGACATCCGGTAACAATAACTTTGCCGTTCTCATGCAACGCCTCACCAATCGCTTCCAGCGATTCGGCAACCGCACTATCAATAAAACCGCAGGTATTCACGACGACCAAATCTGCCTCTTTGTAGCTTCCAGTGATGACATAGCCCTCGGCGCGCATGCGCGTAATGATAAGCTCAGAATCTACAGTTGCTTTAGGGCAGCCCAGGGAAACTATACCGATACTTTTAGGTTTGGACATGAACTTTTTCAAATTGAAGATAGCCTAAGTATACAACCACATTAGGCTTTCCGATCAAGACAGGCATCGGCAACAGTGCTGCACGTAAATACAGTTGCCCGGGGAGAAATAAAAAATTATGGCGGTATGGTCAGCTCAAATATTAGGGAATTATAGACACTCTCAAAACTTAAGCTGCTTAATAACGTCCCTGCGTCTTGTTAATGTAATTCGCCAGTTGCTTGGCCTCTTGATTCATCCGGATTAGGTTAGTATGCGTGTTACGGAACAAAGCGCACATCACTTTGTAGATCATGCGGGGGTTTGCTTCGATGAGTGTTTCAAAGTCTTCTGGTTCCAGAGTGTAGACGGTGGCATCACCGTGAGCAATAAGTGTGGCTTTACGCGTTGTACGATCAATGAAGGCTCGCGTACCGGCACATTCTCCCTTGTTCATTGTATAGAGCAATGTCCCTTTTCCCTCCCTATCGTTAAACAAATCAAGCTTGCCTTCAATCAAGATAAACAGCGTACAAGCCGCATCGCCTTCTTTAGAAAGTATTTCTCTATCTTTCAATTGTCTTACCCCCACTACGCTACCCAGTATTTGACACTCGGCAGTTGTCAATTCCAAGCCAATGGAAGATTTTTGCATTGATTCAACATCAATCTTGGTATTCACGATATAGACTCCACAATAACGTTAAGTGATAGCAATTTTAAGTTCGATTAGCAATGACATACAATTGTCAATCGCGGGCATGATGATAACAATGCCCCAAATTTTTCGGTTGTTTTTAATTTTTCGGTTGTTTTTAATTTTTCGGTTGTTTTTACAATTCTACTTGAACTGAATCTAGCGTGATTCAATTCAGAAATTCATATTAGGCTGGTTTCGGCTTACGTTGCTCCGGCCTCAAGCGCGGCGCAAGCAGTGTATCTACGGTATCAGTATCTATCACTTCTCCGGATGAATCAACTATCAGTTGTTCGTAATCGTTCCAGCCACGCACACCAGTCTTTAGCGAGACCACATTGACATAACCCATGCGCAACAACATATCCGCTGCCAGCACAGAACGCTTGCCAGATCGGCAAATGACAACAATTTCAAGCTGTCGCCCGGTGACAAGTTCAGGCACGGTCTCGTCATAATCCCACTCGCAAGATTGTTCAAGAACACCGCGCGGAACATTGATAGAACCTGGAATACGATACATGGAAAATTCGGCGGGCTCTCTTACATCAAGCAATAACGGCTTGTTTCCTGCGGCCAGAGAACGGCTTAAGTCCCAAGGCATAATCTCTTTCACTCGCTTTAGCGTTTCGGCAATAATTTCATCAAAGCTTTGCATGAAAGAAATTCTATAATCTAAAACAACAAAAAAACAACTGGGGACGACCATTTGAATGAAAGGCCGCCCCCAGTTTCACTTTTTATAAACTTGCCAGTTTATTATTTTGCCAAACCAGCGATAAACTCTGCCATAACCTTAATATCAGCTTCACTTGCGCCCAAGCCTTTGGCTGGCATCGTTCCGAGTTTCCAACCAAATTGTCCGCCCTTGGTAATACTTGCTGTCATTTTGCTGACTGCATCTTTATCACCCTTATATTTTTCGGCGACATTCATAAAAGCAGGGCCAACTACTTTTTTGTCGACTGCGTGGCATGAACCACACTTGGCTTTACCAACTGGCGGCATATCTGCGGCAAGCGCACTACCAGCAACAACCAAACCAGCTACAGCGATGATACTTACTAAACTTACTTTCATGTTCACTCCTTAATAAAATGAAGATTGGGGGGGGTTGATACGCTTAAAAAATAATTTTGTTGCCAATTTTCTCCGGCAAATTTCATTTGCGATTAGGCATAGTTCGAATGTTAGCAGTTTATAGCCAATATTTTGAGGAGCAATAACCCAAAAGGGGGGGCTAATCCGGTTATTTTCTCAAATCTATTTGCGCATTGTTTTTTCTGCTGGCGTCATTGCGTTTATAAATGATTGACGAGAAAACAAGCGTTCTGCATATTTCATCAGTGGAGTCGCCTCCTTACCCAATTGAATACCATAATGATCCAATCGCCACAACAATGGTGCTATTGCCACATCCAGCATCGAAAATTCATCTCCCAACAAATATTTTTGTTTTTCGAACAACGTAGAAATTTGAGTCAAATAATCAGCCACAGATTGGCGTGCCTTGCTTGCCGCCTTCAGTTCTCCATGCTCAAGCGTGCCTATGTGCCTAAACAACTCATTCTCGCAACGGTGAAGAAACAGACGTGCGCGGGCGCGCATTTCGGCGTCGGAAGGCATCAATTGTGGGACAGGGAAACGCTCATCAATGTATTCGTTAATGATATTGGCCTCATACAATACCAGATCTCTCTCAACCAGCACGGGCACCATGCTGTAAGGGTTTGTCGCCACTATCTCCTCAGGTTTGTTGAACATATCAACATCAATAATCTGAAAATCAATATCTTTTTCAAACAATACGATACGACAACGCTGACTGAAAGGGTCCGTTGTTCCCGAATAAAGCTTCATCATAATAGACTCTTCCTATTTAACAGGTAATTTTGGTTTAATATAGCAACCACCACACTAACTGTTACAAATCAATTTATTACAAGTTGTATTTTGTATTAATTTCATTGCCAATCCAAGAGAAATATGTATTTCTCTGAAAAAAATGGCTTGCGGGAAGGCAAGCCGAATGGGGGTTAATCAATTCAAATATAACAGCATATAATTATACTCTTATATTTTGCCTTGTCTAGAGCCTGTTGAAAAACAATATGTTTGCCCGCTCCTTTACTTACTGTGCATAAAAAATGGCCGGCGATACGGGATATTTAATGTGAAATTAATAGCAATTGTTTAAAAATAACAACGTTGGGCGGTTAATATATTCAGTCGACGTAACATAAATTGACCGACAACTTGAGGGTAACCAATGAATAACCCAACACAGCCTTATCTAAGCAATCCGATTTTGCGCAGGAGCTACAGCGTCATCGCACCGCTATATGACTTGGTTATAGAGCGCCCCATGCGCAATGCTCGCACGCAGTCCCTGCGCCACCTGCAGGAAAGTAATCGCAACAATATTCTTATATGTGGCGTTGGCACCGGGCTCGACTTGCCACTTGTTCCAACTATTCACCAATACACCGCCATCGACTTTAATGCCCCGATGATGGCACGTGCCAAAAAGCGCAGCCATCATTTGGATGTTAATTTTGTACTCGGTGACTGTATGACTTTGCCCTTTGGCGATGCCCAATTTGATCATATTATTTTGCATCTCATTGTTGCAGTCGTTCCCGACCCTATTCTGTGTTTTAAAGAAGCAACAAGAGTACTGAAACCGGGCGGTACAATTATTCTGTTTGACAAGTTTCTACACCCGCAACAGCATGCTCCCGTAAGGCGTCTATTAAATTTTATTACGCGAAGGCTGGCTACCCGCATGGATGTTGTGTTCGAGGATTTATTGCCTGCCGCACCTGAACTCGATGTTAAATTTAATGCGCCCCTTCTTGGAAACGGATGGTTTAGGAGCATTGTTTTGATAAAACGATTTTGATTCTTAGGAGGAAAGGAAAAATCAGGGTCACACAGCAGGGTCCAGCAGGGTCACAGGGTCAGGTCTAGCAAAGATGCACGCCATCATTTCCCCCTTACAACTCTACCTATCGTCGTGAAGTGCGTTCCAAAGTGTTCCGACAATTGTTGGTATGAATATCCACCTGTCGCATAAGCTGCCAAAATGGCTACATTCCTGTCCTTTGCGTTAACCTCTATTTCTACTAATGGAGGCGGGGGCGGGCGACGTTGTGCAATGGGAATTTGCACGTCATCTTTGCCCGCCTTCAAATGGGCTTGCATGCGCTTTACAAAATCCTCATCGCCCAAAAATACCTGCCCCTTAAGATTCGACCAAGGCGAATCTGCCGCGATACCTTCCGCCACGAACTTAGCATAAAGTTGCTGCGCCAAACTGCGACGTTTGGAAAACTGCGCCAGCAAGCCATCAACAGCCAACCAAACAGGGGCTGGCTCCAACCCCACACTTGCCCGATAACTACTCCACGTCCACTCGGCAGGCTTTTTTACCATGCCTGCACGAACAGGATTAAGAACAATATAACGCGTTAATTCGAGCAGATAAGTATCGCTATCTACCAAAATGGCCTTAAAGCGCCCCTGAAACAAATGCCCCACGCGACGATAGCGTCGATTAGTTGCCTGCGTGTAGACGCCGTTAAGCTGACGCATGCCTTTAGACAAATTACCGTCCGGCGTTTGAATCAGCAAATGGTAATGGTTATCCATCAGGCACCAGGCATGGCATATCCAGTTGAACTGAGTAGTCACCTGGTCCAAATTAGCCAAAAACATCAGCCGGTCCCCGTCATCCTCAAAAATATCCTCACGCCTGTCCCCACGAGCAGTAACGTGATAGAGGGCATTTTGAAACTCAATGCGGATGGGGCGGGACATATTGGGTGGAATATAGCATAAGGGAGGTATTATGCTACTAAGCTAGACCTGACCCCGTGATTTTGGAACCATCGCCGTTATATATGGCTACCGGTGTTAAGACGTTATTGACTAATATGTTTTGAGCTGTACCAACAATGACGTTACCGCCCGCTGCATTCGGATTCGGGTCGTTGAAGGTTATGGTGAGAGCGTTGCTAGTTGTACCTCCGACTCCATTAATCGCGGCAGTAAATGTTAGTGGGTCAGGGGTATTGACGTTGCTACCGTCAATGATTGTCAACTGGAGGCTGGTCTGTCCTGCCGGAACGGTAATGGTGGCGGTGCCACCGCTGAAATTGATAAATTGCTTGGTATAACCATCAAGAACCATATTGTTGTTGCCGCCTACTAGAGAAAGCGTGATGGTTTGATCAGAGCCACTTGCGGCGGACAAATCAAGATTGCAGGTATAGCAGTTGCCGGTTGCAACGATGGCAGATTGGTCTTTAAAAGTAATGGGCGTGCCTGTGGCTTCAGCCAGTGCCATTGACTGCCAGAGACTCAAATTGTTGGTTGCAGTTATATTCGCGCCGGCACCGGTTATGAACGGATTAGTGCTGCCAGTCGTGAGAGTTAATCCTTCTGATGGAATCGTTCCCATCACAGGACCGACCAACGTTGTGAGGTTACCGCTTTGATCTGTTTCTAACCATTCGCCATAAGAGTTTCCACCCGTCACCAGTCTCGTATAAACAGTGGAGCTACCATTACCACTTGCATCTGGTATGTTCCATTGCTGAAAGGTGCCGGAAGAATAGAATGTGACTCCATTGCTGTAGGCCAAAGTAAACGTTCCGTCTCCGGGATTGAGCAAAGTATATTGCGCGCTAGGATCAGGTGCTTGGCCCGGAATTGTCATTCCAGATCCTAGCCCTTGAATCGATCCTAAACTAGAAATATATTCTTTAACGTACTTCATTATTTGGGTTGAGTCGGGAGCCACTCCAGCTGCAGTTAAAGCCACTCCAGTCAAATCAACAAGCTCTCCGATCCCAATTGCACCCAGCCGATACGGAGCTGGAAGAGGCGTCTTTGCTAAGCCGGTCAATGTCAAACCTTGGCCAATTTCGGTGACAAAATTTCCCATGAGTGTAAGTATGCTGGCAGGCGTAACCTCGTTTAAAAGCATGTCCTTAATGTCGGCTGCTACGGCCTGATTTGAGTAATAAATACCTGAAGGCAAAAGAGCTGTTTGAGCGGCAATTACATTTGCAACAGCGGCATCGAGAGCGGCTTTTGCAGCATCAATAGTAACTTGGTTTTGTGTGGCTTTGCTTATGTCATAAGCTTCCTGTTTCTCTATAACAATCGCGTTTGTATCGACAACTCCAGCAAAGGCGCCTCCAACCGTATATCTACTCATGATTCATTCTCCGTATGATTAAATAGAATTAATTTCGTCATATTTCGATATTTAATTAAGGACAATAAGCATAAAACGCATGGCCTAAACTTTTAGCTGTAACTGCACCAACAAAAATAAAAATAAAATAAAATAAAATCCCAAAAATTTGTGATCTTGGGGTCTCTGAAACTTTCAAAATCTGTAATAACAGGGTAATGATCGACACAACCCCTCCCAAAGCTATAAAGATACCTACAAAGGCTGCTTTAAATCCTCTCCAAGAATGGAATTCTCTGCTGCAACCTGTGATGGCCACTAATGCAAAAACTATCAGTACCCCAATAAATGAAATTACAAGCCATTTGTTTTGTTTCATGCTTGCATCCTCCCTTCAAAATCACTCGCAGTGCTATTTGTATATTTAATTAATTTAGCCATGTGCTCCCCCGTCAGCATCCCTTTCCACCGCACTCAACACACCATGACCGATCCTCACTACCTCATCCACCAGCAGGTTTTTAGGCATCGCATGCGTAATAAACATCATCGTCACTTTTCCTTTGAGCTGGTTGATGGTCGCCGCAAAGTGCTCGGCAGTCGTACTATCCAAACTGCTCGTCGCTTCATCAAAAATGAGTATCTTCGGTTGCTTGATCAGCGCGCGTGCAATCGCGATGCGTTGCTTTTGTCCACCTGACAGCCCCACACCACGCTCACCAATCTCCGTCTGATAGCCTTGCGGTAATGCTTCGATGGAGCTGTGAATTTCCGCCATCTTGCAGGCTTGCACCACCTGATCGAAAGTGGCATGCGGATTCGCCATCAGCAGGTTGTCGTAGATCGTGCCGGAGAACAGGACGGTTTCCTGCGGCACCACGCCGAAGTAATGCCTGAGTTCATTTGCGGAAAGATAACGAATATCGTTACCGTCGATTTTGATGGTGCCGCCCGAGGGCTGATAAAAACCTTGCAGGAGTTTTGTTAGCGTGCTCTTGCCGGAACCCGATGGCCCCATGATGGCAATGACTTTGCCGGGTAACACTTTGAGTTGAAAACCTTGATACAGGAAAGGCAGGTTTTCTGCATAACGGAAGCTCAAGCTGTCAATCTCGATTTGGCCTTTACCTTCGCGCAGACGACTGGGGATAACTGAATACGGTTCTTTCGGGGCATTCATGATGTCGCCCATGCGTTGCACAGAAAGATTCGCCTGCTGAAACTGTTGCCAAAGGCCGACCAGTCGCAGCATGGGTTGTGATACACGGCTGGCAAACATCTGGAAGGCGACCAGCATACCGATGGTGAAGTCGGTGCTGTTCATCACGGTATAGGCCCCCAAGATGAGGATGAGCAGCGTCATGATCTGCTCCATGCTGTTGGCGAACACGTTATAGGTATTGCCGATCTGCCGTACTGAAAAACCTGATCTCAAATACTCGGCCAGATAGTCGCTATAACGTGCGTTGAGCTGGGGTTCCATCTGTAAGCTTTTGACCGTTTCGAGACCTGCGATGTATTCGGTAGTGAATGCCTGATTGCGCGCACTCAGCAGGAATTGCTCGTTGAGCCGGTTTCTAAAGATGGGGGCGACGATCATGCTCATGATGGCAATGGCGCTTAACATGGCCAAGGCCACACACGTCAGCATCACGCTGTAATAGAACATAATGCCCAAAAAGATCAGCAGGAATGGGAAATCGAGGATCAGGGTGACAGCCGCACTGGCAATAAACTCGCGGATGGTCTCCACACCATGCAGGCGCGCGGAGATCACGCCGGTAGGGCGATGTTCGAAATAACGAGTCGGGAGTTTGAATAGGTGGTCGAGTACCGCAGCGCCTAACACGGCGTCTACCCGGTTACCGGTGTGCAGGATTAGGTATTGACGCACCCAAGTCAGCAGTGCTGAAAATATCATAAACACAGCAAGCCCGATACCGATCACAATAAGCGTGCTCTGGGTACGATGCACCACGACTTTGTCGATAATGACCTGGGTAAAGATTGGTGTGGCGAGCGCGAGTAGCTGGATGATGAGGGAGGCTATTAACACATCGCGCCAGACGCGCTTGTGTTTTAACAGCTCCTTTATAAACCACGAAAAACCAAAGGCAGGTTGGGCGGACAAGGCACCATCGGGATCACTGATCCCTTTGGTTTCGAGTGCCAGCTGAAAAGCCATCCCTGCGTAATGCTCGGCAAACTCGGCATGGGTCATGGCCTTGGGTGTAAAGTTGAGCTGATATCTATCAATGATGCAGATCACTCAGGTCTCCATACTCTTGACTAGCGTTTTGTTCGAACCCGGATAGATCAAGGTCGTCATACCGGCGAAGGCCGTACCCAGCGACAAAAATCACCACGAAGCGGGCGAAAACAAGGCATTGTCCCACTTTTTTGGGTTTTTATATCAACTAATGAATTCCGAACTTAGCCGTTAAGACGTGTATTGCCTAATGGACAATCCGGATTTAAGAAAGTCCCATACCTCTGCGAATCAGCGGTAGCGCAACTCTCTCACAGGCGATGATTCCAGCCCTGATTTGCTTGCATGGGCGTAACCATCGTCTTGGGGGGGCTTGGGGTTATGGGGTCTAGCTTAATAGCACACCCTTCTCAGCACGTGCATCTTAACTAGACATGACCCTGATTTTCCCTGATTTTCCCTGATTTTCCCTGATTTTCTGATTCAAACCGGGAAATTGAAAGAATTAATCTCTTCCGACATCAGTTCCCGGTAATAAACCGATTCGCCATAATAAGATCCTGCTCTGAAATTTCTCCGGCAATGGATGCCAGTCTTACCCGGTTTACGATCAAATTGATTTGTTCTTCAAGCAAAACCAGTTTGGATGAGATGTAGTCACTTTGAGCACCCAATAGCTCCAATGTTGTTCTTGATCCCTGACGGTGACTTTTTTCTGTTGCATCAAGCCTGTCTTTGCTTAATGCCACTATTTTGGTTAGCGATTCAATTCGATCCTTGCCGGTGGTTAATGCAAACCAAGTCGAGTTAATTTGTTTTTCTATTTCCAGCGAGGCGTGCTCATATTCCTGTTTTGCCTTTTCTGCAAGGTGATATGCCTCATCCTTTTTTGCGGAACGGTAACCATCTGTTAAGGGAACAGTAAGCTGCACACCGATCATATTATTGCTAGTCGTATTACTTGAAGAGCCGTAATCCCCGTAGCCATTCACCTCATCTCTTTCAATCTGGGCAATTAAATTAACCTTGGGAGACAAGCTTGAATTATATTTCTCAATCTCTGAATTTTTTACCTGCTCTTGCAATGCTAATATTTTCAGTTGCGGATTTTGAAGCTTGGCCTTGCCAATCCATTCGCTTGCATTGCCTGTTGAAACATCGGCAGCGTTAAAAGTGGCCTGCAACGTATTTACTTTGAATTGTTTTCCGGCCAGTTCTGTCAGCATCAGCAAGTTATTGTTGTATGCCATTTGCATATTCAGCAGCTTGGCCTTGATAGCCTCTACTTGTTCCGCTGTTTCCTGCAAATCAATTTTGCTGGCGTCGCCCAAATGCTGACGCCTGCTGATTTCAGAATAGGTATTGGATACCGCATTTTGTTGCTCTATCAAAAGACTGATAATTGATTGCGCCTTGACAGTCTCAAAATAAGTTTCTGCAACCCGAAAAATTAATGTTCTGTCGGCTGCAACCATGCCCATATCTGTAACCTCTGCAGACAATTGCAATTGGCCTTTTTGCGCTGACAATTCACGGTCGTACAACGGCTGGGAGGCTTGAATACCGACCTTTGTTCTGGCGCCATAATTGGCTGAGGTATTGAAATTTGCACCATTGAACGTTCCAAAGCCCGGCATTGAAACCTGAGCCCCTGTCGTGGTCGAGTTTTCATTTACAACACCGGCTCCGGCAACAAAGTTAACACTGGGTCTCAAAAGGGTATCGCCCAATTGCCGGCGTGCCTCGCCTGCCGATTTATCGGATTGAGCCGCAAGATATTCGGGATCGTGTCCTTTTGCAGCCTGCCATACTTCCAGCAGATCTGCCGCAAAAGTATTCGAGCTAAATAGAATACTGATTATCGCTGCCTGTAAAGCCAATACAGTTATGCCCCAATTCATATTAATTCCCCTCACGAATTCCGCAACTGCGCAGGATCGAATTCATCAAGCACCATTGCGTTAAGCCGCTTTGCAGCAAATTTACTCCCACAAAAGCGGTAAAAGCCAGGAACCATTTGCTGATAAATATCGGACTCCCTTCTATTCCCAAGCCCAAGGAAAGCAAAACAAATGTGCCTGCAATAATTCTTACGATACGCCACGAGTTCATTCTGTGTCTCCTTAAATTTTGTTCGTTAACGGCGGATTCTTTGAATACGCGACATAGTACAGAAGCGGAATAATCACCAGTGTCAATATGGTCGAAACCAGTATTCCGAATATTAACGAAATAGCCAAACCGTTAAAAATCGGATCATCCAAAATAAAAAATGCACCCAACATCGCTGCCAGTCCCGTCAACACGATAGGCTGGGCTCTGGTAATGGAGGAATTCACGACCGCCTCTTTAAATGGAATCCCCTGTTGCAATTGAAGATTAATAAAATCAACCAGCAAAATGGAATTTCGCACAATAATTCCCGCAAGCGCGATCATGCCTATCATGGAAGTTGCGGTGAATTGCGCGCCCAGCAACGCGTGCCCGGGCATGACCCCGATGATGGTTAACGGGATAGGGGCCATGATGATGAGCGGTGTCAAATATGAACCGAACTGAGCCACCACCAGCAGATAAATAATAATCAAACCCACCCCGTACGCGATTCCCATATCCCTGAAAGTTTCGTAAGTCACCTGCGACTCGCCATCCCATTTAATCGAGAAACTCCGGTAAGGATCTTTGGGTTGGCTGATGAAGTACTCATCCAGCGTTTTGCCATTAGTATCCAGAATATTGTGTATTTCCGGTCTCATTTTAAACACGCCATACAGCGGACTATCATTACTTCCTGCCGTATCGCCGATGACGTAATTGACAGGCAGTAAGTCTTTATGAAATATCGGCTGCTCTCTCGTCGAATCGACAACCTTAACCAGCTGGCTTAACGGAACAAGTTCGCGTTGAGAGTTTCTAACAGTCAACTTTAGCAATTCGTCTAAACTGTTTTGTTTGTTTTCCGGCAAGCGAATAATTGCAGCCGCAGGATATTTTGTTTCGTCGTGAATAAATGCGGTGTTTTCTCCCGATAGTCCCGCGCTGAGTGTCGTGACGATTACCTGTTGCGGAACGCCCATCAAACTGGCTTTGCGCCGGTCTACAACCAGGTATTTTTTTGTTGATACAGTGATTGAACTATCGTCCACATCCACTACGCCGTCAGTTTTCTCAAAAACATTGCGAACCTTCTGGGCAATAGCGTAGCGACCATCATCCGTCGGGCCATATATTTCAGCCACGAGCGGTGAAAGTACCGGCGGGCCGGGTGGAACTTCTACGACCTTGACACGACCCGCGTATTTTTTCGCAATTTCAACCAGAGCCGGTCTAACCCTCATGGCAATGGCATGGCTTTTATCTTTGCGTTCATGTTTGTCAACCAAATTGACTTGAATATCCCCCTGTGTTTCGGAAGAACGCAAATAGTATTGCCTTACCAAACCGTTAAAATTGATAGGTGCCGATACTCCCGCATATATTTGGTAGTCTTTTAACTCCGGTACTGTACTTAGGTATTGCCCCATTTCACGCAAAACCTGCGCCGTTTTTTCCACACGAGTGTCGGATGGCATATCAAGTACAACTTGAAATTCTGATTTATTGTCAAAGGGCAACATCTTCAGAATGACTGATCCGATCACGGGCAATGCCGTCGAAATAGCAATCATGACTACGACCAGCAACGCTAGCAATACTCTATTTCTGGCACCATGTTCATCGCTCAAAAATGGCCGAAACAGTTTTGTGAATTTTGGCTTCAACCATTTCAGCGCTGCAGATTCCGTATGTGCCATGCCAGATTCGGCATGGGCCAAAACCGTGTCCTCATGAGCACGGGTGTTTGAATGCTTCATCATCTTGAGTGATAGCCACGGCGTAATCACAAATGCGATGGCAAGCGACAAAATCATTCCCATGCTTGCATTAATGGGGATAGGGCTCATATACGGGCCCATGAGTCCAGTCACAAAGGCCATGGGCAGCAATGCAGCAATCACAGTTAATGTGGCCAGAATTGTCGGGCCACCGACCTCATTTACGGCCGGAGGAATAATGTTGATTAATTTCTTGTGCGGGAAAAGGTTTTGATGACGGTGAATATTTTCAACAATCACAATTGCGTCATCCACCAGAATACCGATTGAAAATATTAATGCGAACAATGAAACACGGTTAAGCGTAAATCCCCATGCCCAGGAAGCAAAAAGTGTAACGGTCAAAGTCAATATGACCGCTGCCCCGACTATGACAGCCTCTCTTCTTCCCAGTAACAAAAAGACCAGTGCCACGACCGATGCAGTTGCAAATAGCAGCTTCTGAATCAACTTTTGTGCTTTAGAATTGGCCGTTTCTCCGTAGTTGCGGGTCACCGCAATTTCCACGTTATCGGGGACAACGACACCTTTCAAGATATCGACGGTTTTCACCAGATTATTGGCGACATCAATTGCATTTTCACCCGCATTCTTAGTTACCGACATCGTCACGGCCGGAAAGAGCGGCGCAACGCCTGTCGAGTTGGCTTTTTGACCAAACCAAACAAGCCGCTCAGTCTGTATGGAGCCATCCAAGACTTTGGCAATATCTTTAATAAATATTGGCACCCCATTGCGTACGCCCAATACAATTTCTTTTACATCGTCAGCCGAATGGATGAATGGCCCCGACTCGACCTGGATTGCGTTGTCACCATGCAGCAAATTCCCAACGGGCAATCCCAAGTTTGCCGATTCCAGCGCAAGTCTTAATTCCTGCAGGGTAAATCCAGTTGAAGCCAGTGCTTCAGGATTGACCTCTACGCGGATAGCCCGATGCGGCCCACCAACGGTCTTGACTTCCCTCGTTCCTTTGACCCGTTTTAAATCAGTCTCAATTTGATTGGCAATCTTTTCCAAATCCAGACTGGTCATTTTGTTATCTTTGTCATATAACGTCAGGGTAATGATGGGTACATCATCAATGCCCTTCGGTTTAATGATCGGCTCCAATACGCCAAGCCCCTTCGGCAACCAGTCTTGGTTTGCGCTAACCGTGTCGTGCAATCTGACGAGCGCCTCTGTTCTGGGAACCCCCACCTTAAATTGCACTGAAAGAATTGACATTCCGTGAAAAGAACTCGATGTGACGTGTTCTATTCCGGCAATTTGAGAAAGCACTTGTTCCGCAGGAATAGATACCATTTTCTCAACATCTTTTGTTGAGGCGCCGGGGAATGGGATAATCACATTCGCCATCGTCACATTAATTTGAGGCTCTTCTTCTCTGGGAGTCACGATTAAGGCAAATAAACCTAAAACCAAAGCCAAAATCGCCAGCAACGGCGTAATCTGCGCTGTTTGGAAATATGCTGCAATGCGTCCGGAGACACCTAGTTGATTAACGTTCATGATGATTCCCAAATAAATATTCGTTGCAAATCTATAACAGGCGCGCATAATATATTAGAATATTCTAATATACAAGATTATCGTCGGTTGGCCTTGCAGCCGTCATTAATTAATAATTAAGGTAGCCCATGTCTGATTGCTGCTCTCCCAATTTCAAGTCAAACCCAATAAAAAAACCATGTCCGAATTGCGGATATATATCCGCCGGAGTGTCAACGCGAACCATTGTCCATCAAATTAAACATTCGTGGTTATGGAATGACAAAAATCAAAGTTTCTATTTTTGTGAAGATCCAAACTGCGATGTTGCATATTTCGGGGAAGACAACTCTGTCATTGTTAAGTCACAACTTCGAAGCAAGATAGGAGTCAAAGACTGCACTGTCAATGCGCCACTATGCTATTGCTTCGGCATTACCCAGTCTGAAGCGATTAATGCCCCCTCAATAAGGAACTTTGTCTTGACTAAAACAAGCCAAGGAATATGTTCTTGTGAAACAAGCAATCCATCGGGACGCTGTTGTCTCAAGGACTTTCCCCGCTAAATATTAAATTGAAATTTCCGTTTACATTCTACAAATTAATTCACTAAGGCAGAGAGATATGAACACTGAAAATAGGAAAGATTTCGACAAAGAAGCAGTGCTGTGGGATGCCAACCCCGGCAGGGTAAAGCTGGCGCATGATGTTGCCGCTGCAATCATCAATGAAATCAAGCTTACAAAAAACATGGAAGTAATTGATTTTGGTTGTGGCACTGGTTTGCTGACACTGAAATTGCAACCTTTGGTAAAAAATATTACCGGTGTCGACAATTCGTCTGGAATGCTTGGCATATTGGAAAGAAAAGTCAAAGAGCAGCAACTTGCTAATGTTCGTACCCAATACGTTGACTTTGAAAACGGCAATCGAGTTGAAGGTTATTACGATCTGATTGTTAGCAGTATGGTTCTGCACCATATCCCTGAAACCTTTGCGTTGTTCAAAGAGTGGTTCAATCTTTTGCGCCCCAATGGGCAGGTATGTTTTGCAGATATTGATACCGAAGATGGCGCGTTTCATGGTGACAACATCGGAGTTCATCACTTTGGCTTTGACCGGGTGCATTTAAAACAGTTATTGCTTGAGACCGGTTTTTGCGATGTTCGTGATACGACTGCAACTACGGTAATTAAAGAAAAAGATACTCAAACAAAACTGATGTTTCCTGTATTTTTGATTAGCGCGAGACGAAAATAAAATTGCCATGGAAAACTCGTCCCGTGTGCTCACGGATTTGAGTCTTGTAAGTTGTAGTTTTGAAAGCTTGAATTCTTAGCCTGAATCCCAATGTTGAAACCACATAATTAATTGGAGTAGACCATGACCACTTTGCTACATGTTGTTTGCCCGCATTGCCATGCAGTAAACCGCTTGCCTGAAAATCGCCTTGCGGATGGCGGAACATGTGGCAAATGTCATTCGCAACTTTTTACAGGGCACCCCGTAGAATTAAACGAATCCAGTTTTGATCTGCACATTTCACGGTCTGACTTACCCATTGTTGTGGACTTCTGGGCCCCTTGGTGCGCCCCATGTCGGGGCATGGCTCCAGCATTTGAAGAATCAACCCGGCAGATGGAGCCCAGATACCGCTTCGTCAAGCTTAATACTGAGCAGTCACAAAAAATTGCCGCCCGATTCAACATTCGCAGTATTCCTACCTTGGCGATATTCAAAAATGGGCAGGAAATAGTTCGGCAAGCAGGTGCTATGGATACAGGTAATATAGTGCGCTGGGTTAAAAACAATACCTGATCAACAGCTAGAGAAACATTAATTCGGTCTATATTTATTAATTTTCAAGAATCTGGCCACACTTTCCATCTTGAAACTATCCCTCTTGGTGTGTACTTGACTATTTTTATCAGGTATAGTTTAATTGCAACCACATTCTATGACATGAAAGGCAATAAAAATGCAAATCCCAAATCGTGACGGTGATGGCTATCTAGTTGACATGAGTGATTGGACTCCAGAAATCGGTCGAGCGATGGCCGAAGTGGATGGATATGAGTTGAACGAAAAAAAGTGGTCTCAGATCGAGTTGGCGCGCGAATATTTCGAGGAGTTTGGGGCAGTTCCGCCGATTCGAAAATTTGCAAAGCACATCGAGACCGATCAAAAAGAAATTTTTGATCTATGGATGACGGGACCAATGAAGCCAATCACCAAGTACGGTGGCATGCCAAAACCTACCGGTTGCGTTTAAATACAGCGCGCCGAGTACACACTTGCTTCATACTCGGGGAAACGCAGGTTTATTCGGTTTAGTTGTTCCCGTGAAGGCGGGAACGCCGTAGATATAAGCACTCGCGTTCGCTTTCACTAAAAACAGGCAATTTGCTACTCGGCAAGCCGAGTGCAAAATTGTCACTGCAGAGATAAAGAATAAATCTGCGTTTCCTTAGGGCCTTAACAGTCTTGGCGTATGACTGAGCTAAATCGGTCGTAAAAGATCAAACAGCAAACTTGTCCAGATAACCAACATCCCGCGAACCCCAAAGTTTTGCTGCCAAGGCCTCTGCTTCTACAATGCTTGGCGCTCGTTTCATTGCTCTGAGCGCAATGGCAACCGTACCCAGTACGCTGGCTTTACCATACTCGTCGTTGATTTCACCGCGCCACAATTTTGCCAGACGCGAAGCGTCCATACTTTCATCTTTCATGTGCTTGCTGCTGAATAGTGCCGGCCATTCCTCATCCTGCATTTCTCCATCCAATAGTAGCTTCACCTTGCAAACACTATCCGGATTACGCTCTGCTTCACCGCCTTCGCCTTTGAAAACGGCAAGATTGTGATCACCCAGTAACGCCGCTGCGCGTTGATGTGTCTCATCATAGCCAGGGTGAAAAATTCCCATAATAGATGTTGCGGCTGCAAACGGGTTAAGCATTCTAATAATCGTGTGTACGGGTGAACGCAGGCCAAGCACAGACTTCAGCCCCAGCATTCTGTCAAGTTCACTATGCAAAGCTTTGAGCGGAATAAAAGCAAAATTAGTTTTGGTTACCTGTGCAGCAGCCTCATCAAGTGAGCCTGCAGTCTTCAGACCCAATGCTTGCATTGCCGCAGGTATATATATTCGCTCTTCGCTTCCCTCTCCCATGCCATGCATCAGCACTTTAATGCCGTGATTTGATAGCAACAATGCAGAAAGTAAATACCACGGCAATTGGCGGCGTTTACCCGCGTAGGAAGCCCAATCCAAATCAACAGTTGGAAAAACCGTAGGCCGCCTGAGTGAATCTCGCACTGCGCGTGCGAATCCGGCAACTTCTTCGGGAGTTTCTTCTTTTACACGCATCAACATTAGAAATGCACCCAACTGAATAGGTTCGACTTGCCCTGACAGGATCATGCTCATCGCTTGCTGCGCTTCCTGTTGTGTCAAATCACGGGCACCGCGCTGACCTTTGCCAAGCATTTGAATATATTTTGCGAATGGATGTTCCATAGTATTAGGAGTAGCTAATGATAAAAGGAGATTGTAGCGCTTTATCTGGAAAATTTGTGAGGCCAATAACTTTGGTTCGACAAATCAGTTCTGCAATTCCAGCCCGCATTAAATAAAACAAAGCGGGCTGGTAACAGCAAATATACTTTCATGAATAGTCAGGATTAATTCCAATCCCTTTTGTTAACTTCCCGAATTGGCGATTCGGATATGCAAGTGCGCGGCAAGCTAATTCAATAGGCGAAGTCTAACCCCATATCAAGCCGTGTCCGAACAGATTACTTCAGGTTAGACCACACCTGTTTTTTCACGAAGTACAGCATCACCGTCAGCACCAGCAGATACGCCATCACATAGTAGCCCAGACGCAGCCGTTCCTGTTCGTGCGGATCCGCCACCCAGGCCAGGAATGACACGATGTCCCGTGCCTGTGCCTGCACTTCACTGTGCGATGCGCCTTCGGCTATCGAACTCACATTCAGCACATCCGGCATTTTCGTCTCGGGATAGTAGTGATTGCCCGGTACGCCTTCCTTCGTCATGTAGTAACCCAGCAGGTAGGAATACAGGTAATTCGCTCCGCCCTCGCGTGCTTTTACCATCAGGCTCAGATCCGGCGGTGCCTTGCCAAACGATGCGGCAGCGTCACTTTCCGACATCTGCGCCATCACCGCCGAGTCCAGCGGCTGATCCCCCCTCCAGCCATCCACCTTCTGTTTGTCCATGCCATAAGTCAGCAAATCACGATAGTGCACATATTTCATGCTGTGACATGCATGGCATGCCCCTATCATCGCATCCGCTCCGCGCTCGACCGATTTAACGTCGGTCTCAAGGATTACCTTGTCCAGTGCCGCTTCTTCGTTTGCCCATGCGCCCAGACTGATGCTGCACAGCAGTAGTATCTTTATCAACGTTTTCATGCCTTATCTCCTTAACCGCGAAGGCGCTTCAGTTTGCGTTCTTCTTTGTCTTGTGTCTCTTTTTCGATCAGCGCCGTCACTTCTGCCGGCAAGCCCTTCTTCAGCAGCCAGCCTTCTTCCATTTTGGAGATAAACGGCACAAAAAAGAATGAGGCGAAATAGCACAAGGTCGCTATCTGTCCTATCACGATCGTCTGGCTGGTCGGCGGTACATAGCCCACCCAACCCAATACAAACATGTCCACAATAAACAGGTAAAACTGCAGCTTGTAGATCGGACGGTAGCGTGCCCCTCCCGGAATGCGCGAACGATCCAGATACGGCATGAACGCAAATATCATCACCGACAGGCCCATCGCCAATACACCTCCCACCATGTTGGGAACCGAGCGCAATATCGCGTAGAACGGCAGGAAATACCATTCCGGCACAATGTGGTTCGGCGTTTGCATCGGGTTGGCCGGGATGTTATTCGCCGGCTCGATCAGGCTGTCCGGGATGAAGAATACGAACACGCTGTAAACAATCAGGAATATCCCCAGTCCGTACAGATCCTTGGCCGTGAAATACGGGTGGAACGGGATATTGTCCTTGTCCGCCAGGTTGATCCCGCTCGGATTACTGCTCTTTACCGTGTGCAACGCGATCAAATGGATAAACACGGCTCCGAAGATGACGAAGGGCATCAGGTAATGCAGCGAGAAGAAGCGGGTCAGTGTGGCATCGCCCACGGTGTAGTCGCCACGAAGCCAGATGACCACCTGGTCGCCAAAGAACGGGGTGGCGCGGAACAGGTTGGTAATCACCGTTGCTCCCCAGAAGGACATTTGGCCCCAGGGCAGCAGATAGCCCATGAACGCGGTCGCCATCAGCAGCAACAGCAAGCCTTGGCCCGTCCACCACATCAGTTCACGCGGTGCGCGGTAGGAACCGTAGTACAGGGTACGTGCCATGTGCACGAAAATCACAAAGAAGAACGCCGAGGCCCCGACCGCATGCATGTAGCGCAGCAGCCAGCCGTAATTCACATCGCGCATGATGTGCTGGATCGAGTCAAACGACATGGCGATATCCGCCTTGTAATGCATCGCCAGAAAAATGCCGGTGGCCACTTGCATCACCAGTACGATGCCGGCTAAAAAGCCAAAGTTCCACCAGTAGCTGATGTTGCGCGGCGTGGGATAGCCTGTCAGGTCATGCTTGACGAAGCTGGTGAGCGGGAAACGCTGATCTATCCATTCAATAATACGTCCGGGCATGCTCGTCTCCTAGGCTGTTTTGCCGATGATGATTTTGTTATCCGCCGCAAAATAATACGGCGGGACTTCGAGATTCTTCGGCGCAGGTCCGCGCGTGATGCGTCCGCTGTCGTCATACTGGCTGCCGTGGCAGTGGCATGTCCAACCCAGGCCTTCTTTGTTCGGCACACAGCCCATATGCGTGCATACACCCAGCACAACCAGCCATTCGGGCCGCTGCACTCGCTTTTCGTCCGGCTCCGGATCCAGTGTGTTGGCCGTGGTGCTCACCGACTGGATTTGCTCCGGTGTGCGATGCACGATAAATACCGGCTTGCCTTGCCACGCAACCGTGCGCACCCCACCCGCCGGTATGCCCGTCAGATCCACTTCGGTCTCCGCTTTCGCCAGTACGTCCGTGCTCGGATTCATGCTCGCCACAAACGGTACGCACGCCGCCGCTACCCCGGCTCCGCCTACCACCGATGTCACTTTGATCAGAAAATTGCGCCGATTACCATCTCCCAATTCCCCGCCCATTGCCTCGCTACCTGCATTACTCATGTATAACTCCTCTTCAGAATATTACTGTCCGCTTATTTTGTGCGGCATCCTACGCCTACATTCCTCCTATCACAATAAATATGAAAAAAATAAATTAGTGATGAAACGAAAAAAGAAATTGAAAATATGTTAGGAAAGAGATACAGACTGCCATAATTTATGAAACATTAAGCTCAACTGCCCGCAACTTGAATTTTGCATTATCTCATGAGCCTGCTTTTCTGAAAAACGCTACGATTTGCAAGTTACTCGCCTCATTGGGACATTATAATATAGGCTCATCTGGGCTAATTGGAGCGACCGGGTTTTCCAGGCTGTGCAAATTGCTGGAATAGCAGGCAAATCACGGGAACTATTTGGAAACATTAAATGACACCGCATTTCATGCTAAATTGCATAAACGAACAAATTGCAAAAGAGTTTGAATGACAAACTTAAGTTTGTTTCCCCGACAATGCCAAGCATCTTCAATCATTCAATTTTTCAACTAATACTTATCCGGGCGCTTCGTGTGCTGGGTATATTGGCAGCCATTCTTTTTGCGGTCATTTTATATATTGCAACGATAGGCATTTCATTCGATATATCAGGTCAGCAACATAAAACTGCGGATCTGCTTACGGAAAGCCTCGGACGCAAGGTAAGCACGGATGGCACGTTACTGCTTGAAATATCAGCACGTCCCAAGCTTCGTATTGGCGGGTTGCGCATCGCCAATGCGCCCGGGTTTTCTGGCAGCGAATTTGCAAGTTTAGGTGAAGCCAGGTTAGCGCTTAACTTATGGTCGCTGTTGCGCTTGCATCTGCAAATAGATGAACTATCCGGCAGCAGTGTAAAAATTCGTTTGCAACAAAATGCCAATGGCACCAGTAACTGGACATTTCAGCCCGGAGGAATAAAGCAGGAAACAGTGCAAGCCTCAGCTTCGACTGAGAATGAACGCATGGCATTGGGAAACCTGCTTGCGCATCTCGATATTGAACATATCACTCTGGAAAATCTGGACGTGGAATATTTTGGCGCCAATTCGAAAAGCCATTATTTTGAATTGCAATCTCTCGTCGCACAATTCCCTGCCGGTCAACCGCTTAAGCTGTCCTTAAATGGGAAAGTCGAGAAATCCTATCCCTATCAGCTTGAACTTACCGGTGGTGCACTTGCCGATCTGGTTCGTTTTGACAAGCCGTGGCCGATTGATCTGTCCATCGGCTTCCTGAGTTCGAAATTATCGCTAAATGGCAGCATATCGGACGGCAATGGCTCGATTAATTTTAATCTCGCTACTGGCGATTTGAACGAATTCGAAAGGCTGCTTCAAACCAAGTTGCCAGCGGTTGGCGCATCCCGCATTTCGGGTGAAATCAATTATTCGCCGGATAAATACACTTTGAAAAATTTGAATGGTGTAATGGGCAAAACAATGCTCAAAGGAACTCTGGAATTTAACAATAACGGCGATCATCCTAAGTTGTATGGAGAACTTTCGCTTCCCGTACTGGATTTACGTCCGTTCATGACGGGGAAATCTGTCGCCAATGAAGAAGCACCATCTAAAAGTCTGTCAGAAATGTACAGAGAGATCTCCAAAGCGACTTTTAGCCTGAAAGATCTGAATTTGGCAGATGCCGATCTAACTTTGCATGTCGGGCAATGGCTAAACCTGCCCGGTGAAATTCATGATGCGAAATTGCAAGTGAAGCTCGATCACGGGCACCTCTCTATCCCAATGCAAGTAACTATGGCGGATGTCATGTTGTCCGGCAACGCCAGTGCCGATGCAAGCGTTACTCCGGCGCGTTTTCATCTTGCTCTCGGCACACATGACTCCAATCTGGGTAATTTGGCCGGTTTGTTTCTCGGCATGCCAGACGTCAAAGGTAAGTTGAGCCGTTTCGATTTTCGCATACAAGCAAAGGGGGACCGCGGTTCCGAACTGATGCAAAGTATGGATGTCCGCTTGAATGTTGAAAATGGAAAACTTTCATACGGGAACAGTGCAGGTGCACGTCCGGTGCAGTTTACTCTGGATGATTTGGAGTTGGCTTTGCCAGCCGGAAAAGCACTGAAAGGCGAAACTCATGGTGAATTGCTTGACAAGAACTTCAGCGCAACGCTACGCGGCGGTTCATTAATCGATATCATGCAGGAAGCGCACGCTCCCATCGATTTTGAATTGCAGGCTGGCAGCGCCCGAGCGCAGATACATGCTGTATTGCAACCCCCCGCAGATAACTCGGGGTCTGAAATCAACTTCGAACTTACTGCGCCACACTCCGGAGAAATCGCCAGTTGGCTCGGATTGAAGGAAGGAACAGATGCACCCATCGGGTTTCATGGCAAATTTCAAACGCGGAAAGACAACTGGCATTTGACTGATTTCGTACTGAGATTAGGACATAGCGATTTGACCATGGATATGATGCGAACTATTGAAAAGGGAAAATCACTTATCAACTTCCAATTGACGGGGGAACCTGTTGACATCGATGAACTTGAATCGCTGTTACCCGAGTCCAGAGAAAAAAAACCCGCAGCAACTGCAGCGACAACAAATATTATCGATGTCCCCATCCTGCCGCAGGGTATCAGTCTGGCAGATGCGGATATCGTTGTCAGAATCAGACGCATCGCCAGCAAATCATCATTGAATATCCACGACTTGAGTTTCGATGGTCATATACGCGAAGGGATGATGGACTCATCACCTTTTGCGGCAAATATTGCGGACAATGTTTTTAGCGGAGCCATACTTCTGGATTTGCGTACACAACAACCTCATTCATCACTGCAGTTGTCCGCAGATAATTTAGATATCGGTAGCATCATGAATAAGCTGGGCATTGGGCACAATATTGATGCCGCAATTGATCATGCCCGCTTGAGACTGGATTTGCACTCGAGTCGTCTGGGCCAAGTACTCGCCCAGTCCGAAATAGGAATCAAATTCGAGGGCGGGCACCTCACTTTGCATGATGCCAATACCGGTGGGAAAATGCGCATCGCACTCAAAAGCGGCGAACTTAACTCATCTGCCGGCAAACCGGTTTCCCTTGACCTTAACGGATCACTTGACAGCATCCCTGTTTCAATCGGTATCCAAACCGCGAAAGCCGCTGATTTAATCAATCCGAAATTGCCGATCCCATTTAAATTCAATGCAAGCACTTCCGGGGCCAATATTAAATTGTCGGGTGATATCGAGCGTCCACTATCCAACAACGACATTGAACTAGCGCTCGATATGAATGGCAGCCGTCTGGACAACCTTGATTCCCTGACTCATACCTCTCTGCCGCCTTGGGGGCCATGGTCTGCCTCGGGAAAATTTCATATGTCTCCCAACGGATATGAAGTTTCATCATTATTGCTGCAAGTTGGAACCAGTCAGCTTACCGGGCAGGGAAAGTTTGAAACTAAACTAATTCCTCCCAGACTGGATATTTCGCTGGAAGCGCCCACGATCCAGCTTGATGATTTCAGATTCGGAAACTGGTCGCCAGAAAAACCAAAATCAGCGTCTACTGAAAAGCCGAAATCAAAAGAGGAACTGAGCCAGGAAGCAAGCAAGGCGAGCAAGCAGGTGCAGCAGATTTTAAGTCCTGAAGCACTTCGGCGGCAGAATGCCTATTTGTCAGTGCGTGTGGATCAAGTCGTTTCAGGTAAAGACGTGCTGGGTAATGGCAGACTGAATGCCCAATTGCAAAATGGACGTGCCGAAATCGGGCCAATTATCGTAAACACCGTGGGGGGATCTGCGTTCCTGAACATTGGATACGAGCCCGCAGAAAAAGATGTGGGCGTCAGTCTTAAGGCCGAAGCGAAGCACTTTGATTACGGCATATTGGCGCGTCGAGTCGACAAACAAAGTGAAATGCGCGGTACCTTTAGCCTTGACGTGGATGTGAACGCGCGCGCGCAGTATCTTTCGGAAATTCTTCGTAACGGAAAAGGGCATATCAATTTTGCCGTATGGCCCGAAAACCTGAAGTCAGGTTTACTCGATGTATGGGCAGTCAATGTGCTGATGGCGTTGTTGCCGGCGGTTGACCCGTCGAACGAATCAAAAGTGAACTGCGCACTGGGGCGCTTTGAACTGAAAGACGGCATGATGTCCGAAAAAACCTTTTTGATCGACACAAGCCGGATGCGTGTCAGGGGGAAAGGAGGCATTGGCTTCGTGGAAGAAGATATCAACCTCAAGGTCAAACCTCGTGCAAAGACACCGCAATTCATGAGTCTTGCAATCCCCATCGAATTGACTGGCAAGTTCGATGATTTTCACGTTGGAGTTAGTACTACTGATGTACTGGAAACATTGGGACAATTTGCCACTTCGGTATTTTGGGTGCCCTTCGAGATGCTGTTTGGAAAAACAATCCCCGCCGACGGGCGCGATGTGTGTATTGCAGCAGATTTGTAATGAACTTAAGTTGTTAAATTTGCATTCGAAGATATTTCGGCTGGCTCTTCCGAAAGCAACCGACTCCTGACAAAATCAATATGTTCGCGGAGGCCATAAAGAAGATTGCCGAACCTTGCCGGTACGGTTATTTTGCTTACAGAGTGTTCGATGTGGTTTAAGTGACGCAATAGTTCTTCGCGTTTGCTTTCATTGATTGGTTGTTTAAACGCGTCGCGTTCGAGATTCAACAAAACCCGATACCATTTGTTAATTCTGGACTCCATCCTCCAGCGGTAAATTGTCGGCGCCAATTTAATTGCCGGAATCAGAATCAAGCCAAGAGGAACAATAACCGCAAGTATGCGAGCAATAATACTGGCGATACCAAACGGGAAAGTTCGATAAAGAAAACTTTTACCAGTTGCGTAGTAACGGGTCGCATCCGGACTGATTGGAAATTCGTGTTCTTGTGCAACCGGGAATTCGCCGCGTTTCTTGAACAATCCTGGAGTTCCATGAACTTCCCTTGCTGCCTCCAGCAACATGTCCGACAGAGCAGGATGCAAACTATCGCGGGCAATCAGTTCAACTGTCGGTCCAATCAGATATGTATCTTCAGGAGGGATATCTTTGCCAAAGTCCAAAGCCCCCTTGGGGATATCCAGCTTATTTAAATTATTATTGCGTCGCGCATATGCTTCAGCCTGGGAGAAATTAAAGAGGTGAACATCCGGCGAATGAAGCAGTTCTCGCATCATGTCGCTTGAAGTGGAATCTCCCATTACAAAAATGGCATCAACACGTTTCTCAATCAAGGCTTTTACGTAGTCACCCGGAACGTGGTCAACCAAAACTGTGCCGTCATTCGGCTCAATACCGTTAGCCTTAAAAAGAGTAAGTGCTAGAGTGTGTGTTCCGCTACCCTCCTCGCCTATGTCCAAACGCAACCCTTTAAAATCTGAAATCAACGCTTTAGTTTTGCCGCGATAAAAAATCATCAGCGGCTGATAGGAAATACTTCCCAGTGAAACCAGGTGATCAATGTTGGCTCCGTTTACCTCACCCCCCAATACAAACCCGACATCGATTTTCTCTTTTGGATTTGTCAGCTTCTTAAGATTGTCTATGGAACCCTCGGACGGAATAATTTTAAGCATTACCCCTTCTTTGGCTAATATTTTCTTGTATCTTTCCGCATTGTTATCGAAAGAACTTCCCTTTGGCCCGCTCGCGATTGTGATCGTATTTGGAGTAGAAGAATCCATAAACATCAGTACTGCCACTGCAACCGCTATGGCAATAACCGAAATTATGCTCATCGTCACAACCAGACCCCGCCCGAATAGTGCCGTCAATTTTGAAAATACACTCGCAAGGTAAATTTTAGGGGATGCCATATTATTTTCAGTTAAGAATATTGATTGAAGAAATTTAAGCTTGAATTAATTTTAACTAAAGAGCTGTACAAAAGAAGAAATAAAAAACCGTATCTCACGGATAAATTGCCGCACGCATAAGCAACATCTCTATCAGGCGTGGATTATAGTTCATCGCCTGATGAAATTATTTCCCAATTTTGCGGCTTCAAAACACGCCATGCTTGTCAATTCGATGATAATATTTGAGACCCTTGCTGCTTTACCGGAACGGATTCGATTATGTCCCACGCGCTTCGCATACATCAGACTGGCGGCCCCGAGAAGCTCCTATGGGAGGAAGTAGAAATCGGCTCTCCCGGCCCGGGCCAGGTAGCACTCAGGCAAACAGCCGTCGGACTGAATTACATCGATGTATACCATCGCACCGGACTTTATCCGCTGCCGCTTCCTTTTGTACCGGGTATGGAAGCTGCGGGAATCGTTGATTCTGTTGGTGACGAAGTAACTCATTTAAAACCCGGCGACAGAGTCGCCTACGCGTCTGTGATCGGCGCTTACGCTGAAAAAAGACTCATCGCTGCAGATCAATTGGTCAAGCTGCCCGACACGATCAGCGATATCACTGCGGCAGCAATGATGCTGCAGGGAATGACAGCACGCTATCTCATTCGCGACATTTACAAAGTCGTACCGGGCGACGTAATACTCATTCACGCCGCTGCCGGGGGCGTGGGATTGATAGTCTGTCAATGGGCTGCATCATTAGGTGTAACAGTCATTGGCACCGTGTCCAGCGACGAAAAAGCAACCATAGCCAAAGCCAATGGTTGTCATTATCCGATTGTCTATACCCGCGAAGATTTCCAGTCTCGGGTACTCGACATTACGAATGGAAAAAAATTACCCGTGGTGTTTGATTCGGTGGGAAAAGATACTTTTATGAAATCACTAGACTGCCTGCGCCCGCGCGGCATTATGGTTCTGTTTGGCGCATCGTCGGGACCGGTTCCGCCGCTTGATCTGTCTTTGCTGGCACAAAAAGGATCGTTAATGATTACTCGCCCAACGCTTGCTACATTCGTTGCAAGCAGACAACTACTCGACGAAAATGCCGCTGATTTGTTTGATGTGGTCGGCTCTGGCAAAGTGAAGATCCACGTCAATCAGACCTACCCGCTAAAAGATGCGGCATTAGCGCACCGCGATCTGGAAGCTCGTAAAACGACCGGATCGACTGTTCTGACTGTTTAAACATCCTGAATTGTCGGTAGCAAAATAATTTTCCGTATCCAACTGGTATATATAAATTATCCGCGAGTTATTGGGTTATAGATGATCAATTGGGAATTTATCCTGCTATATCTCGCCTCTGGCTGTGTTGCTGGATTTCTGGCCGGGTTATTGGGCGTGGGCGGCGGACTTGTGATCGTGCCAATCCTGATGTTTATTTTCAGTGCGCAGCATTTTCCCGCTGACCATATGATCCATATCGCGATCGGCACCTCTCTTGCCAGCATCATGTTCACCTCGGTATCCAGTCTGCGCGCTCACCACGCTCATGGGGCAATTAACTGGGATATCGTTAAACACATCACTCCCGGGATTCTGATTGGCGCACTGGGCGGAACATTTTTGGTTGCCCTGCTTCCGGCAAGTTTGCTTAAAGATTTCTTCATCTTATTCGTGTTCTACGTTGCAACGCAGATGTTATTGAACATCAGACCGAAACCGAAACGTCAACTTCCGGGAACTCTGGGCATGTTAATAGCGGGGGGCTGCATTGGTATGATTTCAAGTTTCGTCGGTATTGGCGGTGGTGCATTGTCAGTGCCTTTTATGACATGGAGCAACGTCAAAATGCACGATGCAATCGGCACCTCGTCCGCAATTGGATTTCCAATCGCTTTTGCCGGTACTATCGGTTATCTTGCAAACGGATTAAAAGTTAACGATCTGCCCGAATGGAGTCTTGGCTTTATTTATCTGCCATCCCTTGCCTGTTTGGTAGTGGCCAGCATGCTTGTTGCACCAATCGGAGCCAAGTCAGCGCACAAACTGCCGGTTGTAGTCCTTAAAAAGATATTCGCGGTCTTTCTTTATATTATCGGCACAAAACTGCTTCTTTCCTCGCTTTAACATTTCTTCCCCGCTGATAGACTCTGCAATTTAAATACAGAACACTGCAACAAGCACTCACCATTTGGCATTCTGGTAACGGGGGCGCATAACTGCAACGAATAAATGTAGCCATGCGCTTGCAAAGCAACATTAAAGGTTGGAGAATTCGCGACCTGACAGCCTTGATCGGCCAGCCCAGTTGCACATGGCATTCTTAACGCTATTGAAATTGACTATCCCCGTTTTCTTTGTTTACTGGGGTAGCAGCCCAATTATTTTGAATGGACAGACATGGATAGCACGCACGTTTCCCCGAATAGATCAGAGCTCCCTGACATGGATCAAGCATTTGAACACTCTATTAAGAACATCGGCATCCCTCCTTGTCCGTCAATTTTGGCATTGGTCATTGAGGAAACAAACAAGGAGGATCCTGACTATCGCCATTTAAACGAAATCATCAACGCTGATGTCGCAATCTCCGCAGGACTGATCAAAATTGCCAATTCAGCTTATTTCGGCGCAGTTCGAAGATCACGTTCTGTACGCGAAGCGTTAACAATTATTGGATTGCGGGCTGCCTGCCGGGCCATTGCCAGTATAGCTTTGCGGAATGTTTTTCCACACTCTCCGGTTATGGAACGCTTCTGGGATGCCTCGGCACGCATTGCGCGACTTTCGGCCTGGACTGCCCGGCAATTAAATCTGCCAGGTCTACTGCCGGAAGATGCCTACACTTTCGGATTGTTTCGGGATTGCGGGATCCCAATTTTATTGAATCACTTCCCCGGTTATGCAGGAATCCTTTTTGCAGCAAACAATGATTCAAAACAGAGTTTCACCAATATTGAAAATACAGCGCTGCAAATTAATCATGCCATCATCGGAAACAAACTTGCTCAAGACTGGAGATTGCCTGCCGAAATAAACTTGGCCATTCGCCAACATCATGAGCTCAATATGCTGGAGTTTGAGGAAACACGGCTCCCCCATATTTTGTTGAGCGCACAACTTATCGCTATAGCGCAACTTTCCGAGCATATTGTACAACGACAACTCGGGCTCAGCCTGACGCAGGAATGGCCCAAGTTAGGATTTGCGTGTCTGCAATTATTGGATATCAGCGAAGATTATCTGGCACAGTTATACGATGCGGCCAAACCAATCGCTGCGGAAAATATTGAATAACAAATTCCTCATGCTGTCATATTAACTTCTCATTATTCAATTACTCTTATAAGAAAACAATGTTCAATAAAAATATTCCCATGTGGATCGCCTGATTTTTCTAATTCTAACCAAGTTGCAAAACGCAAATATTGGTTTCATACCGTAGCAAGAAGGGACATATTGGCAACAAAATGATCTTGATATTTAAATGAACCAAAAAGAAGCAGTTCTATCCACACAACTGCGACTGTTGCTTAGTGCCAGCAATATTTCAATTGTTGGCGGCACTTTGCTTGCCTTGGTTATTGCCTATATGCAAATGGGCAGCATCGCTACGAACGTTATTTATATTTGGCTTGCTGTTATTGTTTTAGTGCTATTTTTCAGAGCTTATCAAACGTATTTATTTCTATCCTCACCAATGGTGGAATATGCGGACCTTCATGCGCGATTGATAAGATTTCGTTTGGGCGTTTTGGCGGCAGGAATTGTATGGGGCATAGGCAGCATCTGGCTCTTTCCGGAGCATGACCCCCAACATCAGATGTTTCTAATTTTCATACTGGCAGGCTTGACTGCTGGCGGTATGATAGCCTACTCAGCCGATTACGCAAGCTCGTTATTATTTTCCATATCAGTTCTAACGCCTCTGGCAATCAGATTGCTGACAGGGGAAGACAAGTCGCTTGTAGCGATGGGATTCGCGGCACTGCTATATCTCGCGTTCTTGATTATTTCCATGCGCAGTGTTCATAAAAGTGTTGTCGGGAATGTCAAATTAAATTATGAGACCGCATTGCATGAAAAAGAGGCGCAGGCAAGCGAGGACCGTTATCGCTTGCTGTTTGACAACAGCCCGTTGCCAATATGGGTTATTGATGCGAAAACGCTGAGGTTTCTTGATGTCAATGAGCGCGCAGTCGAACATTATGGGTACACGCATGAAGAATTTAGACGCATGTCTCTGCGTGACATTCGACCATTGGATGAATTACCTGAAATTCAACGGATTATATCAAGCATAAGCGACGGTAAAATTTCCGGGGAATCGCGTCACCGGAAAAAGGACGGATCAATAATCAATGTTTCGATCAATTCAATATCTGTTAATTATGCTGGAACTTCGGCAAGGATAGGAATAGTACAAGACATCACCAAGCGCATCGCCGCCGAACAAAATGAAAAGAAACTGTCCCGAGCATTCATGCTTCTGAGCAAATGCGAATCTGCGCTGGTGCGCGCGGATAAGCAACAATTACTGCTTGATGAAATTTGCCAGCTTGCAGTTGAAGTTGGCGGTTATCGGATGGCATGGGTTGGACTTGCCGCAATGGACTCTTCCAAAAAAGTCTACCCAATTGCCAATATGGGCTATGAAGACGGTTACCTTGACAGCGCGAATATCACATGGGATGAATCGAAATATGGTCAAGGGCCTGTCGGTACGGCGATTAGAAAAGGTATTACTGTCGTTATCCAGGACTTCCAGAGCAACCCAATTACCGCGCCATGGCGCGAGTCGGCGATCCGGCGCCGGTATCATTCATGCATCGCTTTACCTTTGTTCGTCAATAAACAGAAATGGGGAATCCTGTCTATTTATTCGGCAGACCCTTTTGCATTCACAAAAGAGGAAGTGGAATTATTGGAAGTGCTGGCAAACGACCTTTCTTTCGGGATTCAAGCACTTCATACCCGATCAGAACATGAAGCGTCACTTGCTGCACTGCAAACTGAATATGACAAGAACTTGCTTTTTTTGCGCAATGCAAGCGACGGAATTCATATTTTTGATTCCGACGGCAACATCATCGAAGTCAGCGATTCTTTCTGCACTATGCTTGGATACGCCAGGGAAGAATTGGTAGGCATGAACGTCTCCCAATGGGATGCCAACATGTCGTACGACAAACTCATCACTGATATCCGGCTCCAGATTAAACAAAAAACGCGCAACCAATTCGAGACCCGGCACAGGCGAAAAGACGGAGCTATCTTTGATGTTGAAGTCAGTTCTTTCCCTCTCGTGCTGGACGGGAAAGCGGTGATTTTTAATTCCTCGCGTGACATCTCCGATCGCAGAGTAGTTGAACATCAGCTTCAAATCGCGGCAACCGCATTCGAGTCCCAGCAGGGCATGATAATTACCGATGCCGACAACCTGATTCTTCGGATTAACAAAGCTTTTATGAAAATGACCGGCTATACAGCCGAAGACGTGCTGGGCAAAAGTCCAAAAATATTCAGCTCAGGCCGACAGGATTCTAATTTCTATGATGCCATGTGGGGGAAAATCAGTAGTACCGGCGTCTGGGAAGGTGAAATCTGGGACCGGCGCAAAAGCGGTGAAATATATCTGGCGTATTTAACGATCACCGCCGTTAAAGATCCGGAAGGGATTACATCGAATTACGTTGCCGCCTTCTCTGACCTCAGCCAGCACAGGGCGGATGAAGACAAGATAAATCATTTGGCTTTGTTTGACCAGCTCACCCAGTTGCCAAACCGCAAATTACTTATTGACCGTCTGCGCAGGGCATTGTCTTCAAGTGCCCGAAGCGGCCTGGAAGGCGCGCTTCTGTTTATTGACTTGGATAACTTCAAAGATCTCAATGTCACATTGGGCCATGAAAAAGGCGACATGTTGCTGCAACAGGTTTCACAACGATTGCTTGCCTGTGTGCGCGCATCCGACACTGTTGCCCGTCTGGGCGGTGACGAATTTGTGGTTATTCTGGAAGATTTGAGCAAACAGCCGATGGAGGCTGCCGCCATGATCAAAGCGGTAGGAGAGAAAATTCTGGCTTCACTGCGCGAAAGTTACAAGCTGGAAGAACATGAATACCGCTGTACTCCCAGCATTGGCGCCACCTTGTTTGGAAATCACTTTGATACTTTTGAAGAACTGTTTAAACAAGCCGATATTGCAATTTATCAGGCTAAAGTCAGCGGACGTAACTCCTTGCATTTTTTCGATACACAAATGCAGGACACCATCATTGCCCGCACTACCCTGGAGAAAGATTTACGCTCGGCACTTGATCATGAACAATTCAGATTACATCTTCAACCCCAAGTCGATCATTTTGGCAACATAATAGGAGCGGAGGCCTTAATTCGCTGGTTTCACCCTCAACGGGGACTGGTTAGCCCGGATCAATTCATTCCGCTGGCAGAGGAAACGGGGCTTATCGTCCCTATCGGCCAGTGGGTACTGGACACAGCTTGTGCCCAGTTAAAGTTGTGGCAGCGAAGTTCTCACACCCGCAACTTTGATCTCTCAGTCAATGTCAGTGCAATACAATTTCGCCAGCCTGACTTTGTTGCACAAATTAGTGCGACCATAAAACGTCACGCTATCGATCCGACTCATCTCAAGCTTGAATTGACTGAAGGTATGCTGGTGGAAAAAATCGAAGACGTTATCAATACCATGAACATTTTAAATGAGATAGGAATTCAATTTTCACTGGATGACTTTGGCACCGGATATTCGTCTTTGCAATACCTCAAACGATTGCCGTTAGATCAAATCAAGATCGACCGGTCGTTCGTGCGTGAAATCTCAAGCGACGGTAGCGATAAAGCAATCGTGCAAAGCATTATTGCATTGTCTCAGAGCCTGGATGTGGCAATCATTGCAGAAGGTGTGGAGACACATGAACAACAAAAAATTCTATTGTATTTGGGTTGCAATCACTTCCAGGGGTATCTGTTCGGAAAACCCATGTCTATCGAACAGTTTAATGAACTGTTGTTACCCAACGGAATATAGCTTGTGCTAAGCAAGGCCGGCCTCAATGTTCCCGTCAGTAGATAAGGCATAAGTAACATGTTGCGGGACGATAAGTTCGCCCATCGCATTGGTTATTGCCTCTATTTTAATCATGGGCGCAGCCCCGCGTACGCCGCCAAATAGAGTCGCAAAAGCAGAGTCGGCCGCATCTCGCCCGGTACATATACGTACAAATCCCATTGGAATGGCGACACCGGAGGGATCAAAGATATACCACCGATCGCTTAGATAAACCTCGACATAGGCGTGAAAATCGGTGGGCCCGAGAATTGGATCGGCACCGTAATCAATGCCGGTTACAAAGCGAGCCGGGATATTAACCGCGCGGCACAGGGCTATCATCAAATGGGCGAAGTCACGGCATACTCCAACCTCCTCCACCAGCGTGTCAACCGCAGTCGTATTTCCGGTGGACGAATTAGAGCGAAAGGTGACGCGATTCAGTACCCAGTCACGAATAGCCTGTACCCGGCTGTAACCGTGCCACAAATGACCAAACTCCTTCACCGCCAACCGATGCAGCCTGTCTGATTGGCAATAGCGGCTTGGATAAATATAGGGCAGCACGGTACCCGGCAAATTGGCTATAGCCATTTCATATATTTTATCCGTTGGTGCAGAGTAATGATCCAGATCAACTGTTGCCTCGTATCGAACCATCAACGATCCCGGAAAAGCATTCAGTCTTAAAAATCGCGTGTGTGTCACCGGATCGGTATAAAGATTATTAGACAAATTCTGGCTAACGATCAGTGATTCGTTTACAACCTTCTGAAGTCTGGTTTGCGCAGCATGAATACTGAAAATGAAATCGCAACCCGGTTGGTCAATTTCATAATTTAATTCAATGGCAAGTTTTAGTCTGATCAAGATGGTTTTAAGAATAAAGGAAGTGGCAACACCCGGGTCGAGATACCTACAAATACAAAGGCCAGTAGCGGGTTTGCCCATGGTACAGCAATCGGCAACTGTGTGAATAAGACTTTAAGAACCATCCTGTTTCAACAAATATGCTATTTTGGTACTCATTCAACCACAAACGAATTAACAACTTATTGACCGGATGGTGGATAATTCTGGCAAATTCAATGCCCGGAACAAAATATAATAGGTGTACTTGAACTCCTCATGGCTTGTCGTGCAGATAATCTCACGTTGCCAAAAACAAATTACCAACGAAATTTTATAGAGATTAAAAATGACATACTGTGTTGCAACCATGATTGATGCAGGGATTGTTTTTGCTTCCGACTCACGAACCAATGCCGGGGTAGACAATATTTCCACCTATCGCAAAATGAAAATATTTGAGCGCGCGGGGGAACGTGCGCTGGTAATCATCAACTCCGGCAATCTTGCGGTTACCCAAGCCACTATTAATATGCTGGAACAGTCGATCAAGCGCAACACCGATCCGCATCTGATGAGTGTCAAAACCATGTACGAAGTCGCGGAACTCATAGGCGCGGCACTGCGCGAGGTGCGTCATCGGGATGGTCCGTACCTGATGGAAAATCAGGTTGACGGCAGCGCCAGCTTTATTGTCGGAGGGCAAATTGAAGGTGAACACCAGCGTCTATTTTTGGTGTATTCCGAAGGCAATTTTATTGAAGCAACTGCCGAGACGCCTTACTTCCAGATTGGCGAAGTGAAGTATGGTAAACCCATCATCGATCGGGTTATCAAAGCCGACACTTGTATGAATGACACCATCAAGTGTGTTTTGGTTTCGTTCGATTCAACCATGCGTTCAAATTTGTCGGTCGGTATGCCTATCGATTTGGCCTGTTATGACCGTGATTCATTGCGGATCAACAACGTTCATCGCTTTGATGAACAAGATACTTACATGCAACATCTGCGGTTAAGCTGGGGAGAGGGCGTGCGCAAGGCGTTTGCCGAACTACCTAATTTTGTGTGGTAACAAAACCTGTTGCAGTTATGGGGGCTTCTATAAATTCAATTATCAAAGCTAGGCAAGGCGCGAGCAAAAAATTGCGCCGTAGCATATGCGGTCATGACACGGTGCGGCGGAGCTATCTGATGCGGGAATGACCGCGAGCGCCATCTCCCGCAAACGGCTGCTTCACAGTAACGTGTTGATGGCGCATATGTAAGAAGTGATTTTTGAGAGCAACGCCGCATAGCGACGAGAATTGGATTTTTAGAAGTCCCCTTATGAAGTCTCACTGAAAGATAATAAATGACTATTCGCGTTGCGCTCAATCACCAGACCAGTTACAGCTTTGACCGTGCCGTGAGTCTGGGGCCGCACGAAATACGTCTGCGCCCCGCAGCTCACAGCCGTACGCCTATTCTGAGCTATTCGCTCAAGGTTGAACCGGCGGGCCATTTTCTCAACTGGCAACAAGATCCGTTCGGCAACTGGGTTGCGCGGCTGGTATTTCCGGAAAAAAATAAAGCGTTGAAGGTCACCGTCGATTTGGTGGCCGACATGACAGTCATCAATCCCTTTGATTTTTTCATGGCTGACTTTGCCGAAAACTTTCCTTTCGATTATCCGGATGATCTAAAACGCGAATTGAGTCCTTATCTGGAAAAGGATACTCAGACACCCTTGTTGGCAGATTGGATAGTGCGTTGCAATAAAGATTTACTGTCAAAAAAGATGCGCACCATAGACATGCTGGTGGGCATCAATCAACGGGTGAAGGATGATGTCGGTTACACCGTCAGAATGGAAGCCGGGGTTCAAAAACTGGAAGAAACATTAGCCCTCAAGCTTGGCTCTTGTCGCGACTCGGCTTGGTTGCTGGTTCAAATATTTCGACATCTGGGACTGGCTGCCCGATTTGCTTCGGGATATTTAATCCAGCTTAAATCTGACGTCAAAGCCCTAGATGGCCCTTCCGGCACTGACCACGACTTTACCGATCTGCATGCCTGGACTGAAGTTTTTATTCCCGGAGCGGGCTGGATAGGACTTGACCCCACTTCGGGTCTGCTGGCTGGAGAAGGACATATTCCGCTGGCCTGCACAGCATTGCCTTCTTCCGCAGCGCCGGTAATCGGCATGACTGATGTGTGCGAAACACATTTTGATTTTTCCATGAAGGTCACACGCATCCATGAAGACCCGCGCGTTACCCTCCCGTATACCGAAGATCAATGGCAGGCGATTGATGCACTTGGACATCAGGTTGATGCCGAACTGGCAAAACAGGGCGTGCGCCTCACTATGGGCGGCGAACCGACTTTTGTGTCCATCGATGACATGGATGGCCCTGAATGGAATTACACCGCGCTGTCCGATAAAAAACTTGAACTCTCCGGTGAATTGCTAACCCGCTTGCAACGCCATTTTTCGCCCGGGGCAATGCTGCACTTCGGTCAGGGAAAGTGGTATCCGGGAGAAGCGAAACCTCGCTGGGCATTAGGCTGCTACTGGCGTACCGATGGCAAACCATTATGGAATGATTTGAAACTGCTCATTACCAAAGATGGCGGAGGCAAACAGACAACTTCTGATGCCTCAAAATTTATTCTGGAACTCACACAAGTACTCGAACTGGATGAACGCTTTGTAATACCCGCTTTCGAAGATGTAACCCAGATCATCGAACAGGAACAGCGCTGGCCGGAGAACCTCGATCCGTTAAACAGTGATTTGAAAAACGACGACGAGCGTCGCCGCTTGGCCAAGCTGATTGAGCGCGGAATTGGTGAACCTGTCGGTTTCGTTTTACCTTTAAAAGCTTTACCACCGGCAACCAAACAACGCGCCGGGAAAGCGATCGTACCCGAGGGGTTTTACTCAAGCCATTGGCCGCTGCGTCGCGAACACCTTTACCTGATTGCGGGTGACTCTCCACTGGGACTGCGTTTGCCTTTGGCATCACTGCCTTGGGTCGCCCCGGAAGACAAAGAAGTAGAACACGGTCGTGACCCCTTTGATGCAACCAGTGAAGCGCCAGATTCAAAAACAAAACGAAACAAAGGAAAATCATCAAGCGACTCAAACAAGAAAAATTATGATCCGCGCGAAATCGTGCATACCGCTTTATGTGCCGAAGTGCGTGACGGCGTGTTATGCATATTCTTGCCTCCCGTTCCTTTATTGGAAGACTTTGTGTTGTTACTAACGGCAATAGAAAACACCTCTGCAAAACTCAAATTACCAATTCGACTGGAAGGTTACACACCTCCATCTGATTCACGCTTAAAAGAATTTCGTATCACGCCAGACCCCGGTGTAATTGAGGTCAATATCCACCCCTCTGCTTCATGGACTCAATTGGTTCATAACACCCAAATTCTCTATGAAGAAGCGCGGTTAAGCCGCTTGGGTACCGAGAAATTCATGCTCGATGGACGGCATACCGGAACCGGTGGCGGCAACCACATCACGCTCGGCGCAGCCACCCCTGCCGACTCTCCCTGCTTGCGCAGACCTGATGTCCTGATGAGTCTCATCACCTATTGGCAACATCATCCCGCGCTGTCGTATTTATTCTCCGGTCTTTTTATCGGCCCCACCAGCCAGGCACCGCGTGTAGATGAAGCGCGACACGAAAGTTTGTATGAGCTGGAAATCGCTTTCCAGCAAATGGCTCAAAATCTGAAACCCGGTGAAGAAAATCAGCAGCCGTGGTTAGTAGACCGATTGTTGCGCAATTTTCTGGTTGATCTTTCCGGCAATACTCATCGCGCAGAATTCTGTATCGACAAATTATATTCCCCCGACAGTGCGACAGGCCGTTTGGGTTTAGTGGAGTTTCGTGGATTTGAAATGCCGCCCCACGCGCAGATGTCACTATTGCAAATACTTTTGCTGCGCGCTCTCGTCGCACGATTCTGGAAGACTCCCTACAGCACCCCGCTAATTCGCTGGGGTACGGAATTGCATGATCGCTTCATGTTGCCGGATTTTGTGGCGCAAGATATGCGTGATGTTGTACTGGATTTGCAGCGCTCCGGTTACGCTTTTGAGTTCGACTGGTTCGCGCCATTCATCGAATTCCGTTTCCCGCGTTTTGGCACGGTGGTGTATCAGGGCATTGAAATTGAACTGAGACAAGCAATCGAACCGTGGCATGTGCTGGGTGAAGAGGTCGGCACCGGCGGTACGGCTCGCTACGTTGATTCATCAGTAGAGCGTATGCAAATCAAAGTAAGACACATGAATGATAACCGGCATATTCTCACTTGCAATGGCCGTCCGTTACCGCTGACCGCGACAGGAACCAAAGGTGAATATGTTGCGGGCGTGCGCTATCGGGCATGGTGCCCGCCTTCAGCCTTGCATCCGACTATTGGCGTGCAAGCTCCGCTGGTGTTCGACTTGGTGGACAGTTGGAACGGACGATCAATTGGCGGCTGTACTTATCACGTCGCGCATCCCGGTGGACGCAACTACGAAACTTTCCCAATCAACGCCAATGAGGCAGAATCCCGGCGCGTGGCGCGCTTCTGGAATCAAGGGCATACACCGGGGAAAATGCATGTGCGACGAGAAGGCCGCAATCCGGATTACCCGTTAACCCTCGATCTGCGTCGTGCACCGGAACCCATGATGGAAGGGCTTGCCGTGCAACCTGCTGAGTTAGTCAGGCAGGCGCAACAGGAACAGCAATAAAATGATACTGACTGCGGGTTCAATCGGATGAATTTGAGACTCAAGTTTCGCAAAGAGAGCCAATTAACTTGAACTTGATGAAATACTATTTTCCCAATTTAATCATCTTGACCCTGATGGTTCTTATGACGGCATCCACTGTGGAAGCTGTGTCAAGCGAGGATATTGAAGTCGGCGTGCAAATCAACGGGGAAAACGTAATTGTTGATTTAAGTATGAATGTCTCCGCAACACCTCAGCAGGCATGGGCCGTGCTTACTGATTTTGATCACATGTCCGGCTTCATCTCCAATGTAAAGGAAAGCCGGGTGCTTAGCACGTATGCTTCGACCCAGAAAGTATTTCAACGCGGCGAGGCTAATTTCGGGATGCTGAGTTTTCCGTTTGAATCGACACGAGAGTTACAACTGACACCATTTGATAGGATTCAATCGCACATGATCAGCGGTAGCATGCGCAAGATGGACGGCTCGACACAACTGAAAGAAGAAGGCGGACTAACCAGAATTATTTTCCACTCCGAATCAATCCCCGGTAACTGGATCCCCCCGATAGTAGGAAAGACTTTCATTGAGCATGAAACACGGGAACAATTCCTGGAAATCCGGAATGAAATTATGAAAAGGAAGTTATCATCAGGCGCTGTCTCAAATCCGGCTGATAAACAAAGCGCCCCCTAAAACATCTAAAGGAGATGTCGAAATGAAGGTAAGGGCCGATAAAGTTGCAGCACTTTCCTAAAGCAAAGGCGCGGCACAATACGGACATTTCTTAGGTCTAAACGCAATCGCAAAGCTGACTTCACTTGGACTTCCGTCCTCCTTGGTGGGAACGACCACCTTCTCGCAGTCAGGGCAGCGATAATATCGTTTTGCCATTATCACAAACACCATCCCGCTTATAAACAGCAAGGCATTGGCGAATATGATGAACAGATCGTTATGTCTGGGTAAAGCCCATGACATTAACCAGCACGCCAAAAGCATCAGTAATAACATAGGCAGCAATCCGCGCAATGAAAAAGTTCTTTTGCGTCGCCTGAATTCCACTACAGTTGAAGAATCAAGTTTCATTATTAATTGCTCAAATGGTTGAGGCTTAAGATTACCATTTTTCAGACTGTTATTGTTTTAAAGAAATCTTATCCACGCTTCACTGTGAACAGCGTACCCTGCGTACCATGACTTCTTTCGCTCTTCTGTTTGTATTCGGAGTATGGCTCTTGCAACAGCAGGCCGCACTGCCCGACTTTCATCCGGCATGGTATCTCATCGGTATAATTCCTGCGCTGTGGATACCTGTTCGGTCACGCTGGCAAGGCATCATACATACGGCTCTGTATCTGATTTTTGCACTGGGATGCGGATTCTTTTATGCGGCATGGATGGCACAACATCGTCTAGCCGACGAGTTAACTCCAACATGGCAAGGCCGAGACATCAGCCTGACCGGCATCGTGGCTGAAATGCCGCGCCAGCATGAACGCGGCCTGAGCTTCATCCTCGATGTAGAACAAACAGATACCGCTTTGGTTCATGTCCCGAGACACATCATGCTGTCAACCTACCGGGATAAAACACACGAGCCGCTTGAACTGCACGCGGGTGAACGCTGGCAATTAACAGTGCGTTTAAAACAACCGCACGGAACCAGTAATCCTTACAACTTTGACTTTGAGGCATGGGCATTGGAACTTAACCTGCGCGCGATGGGGTATGTGAACAACAAAGGCGACAATCGTCGCATTGATCAATACGCTTTTTCACCCGGTTACACCATCGAACGAATTCGCGAAGCAGTACGTACCCATTTTCAACAAGTGCTTGGCAAAGCCCCGTATATCGGCGTACTGGGCGCGCTTGCCATTGGCGATCAAGACAGCATCAGCCCCGCACAATGGCAAGTATTTACCCGAACCGGTGTAAATCACCTCATGTCTATTTCAGGGTTACACATCACCATGCTGGCAGGATTTGCCTACGCAATGTGTTATTGGTTATGGCTACGCAGTGTACGCCTGACTCTCTTTATTCCCGCCCGTAAAATTGCGGCAATAGTCGGCTTTCTGACGGCCTTGTGCTATGCATTGCTGGCCGGATATGGTGTTCCGGCACAGCGCACGGTTTATATGCTGGCGACAGTAGCCGTCGCTCTGTGGTCATCTCGCAATATTGCGCCATCCCAATTGCTTGCAGTTGCGCTGATCGTCGTAACACTTTTCGATCCCTGGTCGGTTATTTCACCCGGTTTTTGGTTGTCTTACGGCGCGGTTGCCCTGATCTTCTACATCACTGCGAATCGTTTAGGTACCGGTGGTTGGCTGATTGAATATGCACGGGTTCAATGGGCAATGAGTATCGGTCTGATTCCGTTGTTACTTGCCCTGTTTCAACAAATCTCTTTGGTTTCTCCTTTTGCAAACGCCTTCGCTATTCCATTGGTAAGTTTCATTGTGGTGCCTCTCACGCTGTTGGGCGCGCTTCTGCCATTCGACTGGTTATTACAACTTGCACATCAAAGTATGAGTCTCTGCATGTTCGCGTTGGAATGGCTGAACAATCTGCCCGATGCCGTGTGGACTCAGCATGCGCCACCGGCCTGGTGCATTATTGCCGGTATGTTCGGCATTCTCTGGATGCTGCTCCCAAGCGGATTTCCTGCGCGCTGGCTTGGCGCACTCATGTTATTGCCGATGTTTTTCATCGCGCCGGAAACACCGCAATATGGAGCGCTGCGAATGGTGATCTTTGACGTTGGGCAAGGCTTGGCCGTGTCGGTACAAACCCGGAATCATGCTTTGCTATTTGATACCGGACCTGATTTCAATGGAGAGGCCAATAGCGGTAACCGAATTCTCGTGCCTGCACTACGCGGCCTTGGCATCTCACAACTGGATGGCCTCATACTCAGCCACAACGATCTCGACCACACCGGTGGAGCCGCGTCCGTGTTACAAGCCATGCCAATCAGTTGGGTAGACTCGTCACTACCGCCAGATCACGAAATACTGCGCTCAGTGCGCGATAACAGGCGCTGCGCAGACGGGCAAACATGGGATTGGGATGGCATTCATTTTGAGATACTTCATCCATCGTTGGCGAGCTACAAACAAGTTGACATCAGTGACAACAACCGCGGATGCGTCTTGCGTATCAGTAGCGGAGCGCAAACAATATTGCTAGCCGCCGATATTGAAAAAATTACCGAAAAACGCTTGCTGAACAAATATGCGGACAAACTTCCCTCGATATTACTGGTCGTGCCGCATCACGGAAGCAAGACCTCTTCCACGCCGGACTTCGTACAAAAAGTTCATCCTCGCTTTGCCATATTCACTGTGGGTTTTCGCAACAAATTCCATCATCCCCGCCCGGATGTTGTGGCACGCTATCGCACTATCGGAAGCGAAATATTTCGTTCTGATGAAGACGGAGCGATTATTGTCCAGATGGACGCTGCAAATCTAACACTAGAGCGCTATCGAAAGAGCCATGCAAGGTATTGGTATCAAAATCAAATCGGGACTGACGAGTCTGGAGGCTGATGGCTGGTTGCCAACTTAGCCAGATTATTTTGAAGGAAAGAACACTCATCACAATCTTCTTACCTGACGAGGTACGACTTTAGTGTACTGGTCTGACTATCGTCTCCCATGCGTTGCAAATAAAGAGGCCGCCTGCTTTACCTGTAGCGTGCTCTTATTGATTCGTAAACCACGCACCTTGAAAAGAGATTGATCAAAATATGAGTAGTAATACCTATATGATAATAAGGGTCTATACGGATTGTTAAGTATGGGACGAAATATACAATACCCCTTGAGTTGTCAAAGCGGGGGTACCTTGTTGTTTGGGTAGCTTTTTAATTCCTTAGCAAAGGCCAAAGTGGTGTTGCCTCAAAAACCATTTCCGGAAGCTCATTTGGCAGAAAATAGCGCTCCTGACAAATTTACTCGCGGATTATCTTCTCTTCCAACTTCGCCTAAACAGCAAAAGTTACATGAAGAGCAAAAAATCGAGCATGAACAATATTCAGCCCAAACTGATTTTGGAGGTTTGAATAGCGAATACCCTTCTGCAGAAACTGAGCTCCAGTTTGAGATATTGATTCTTAACAGGAATATTGATAAATTTAAAGAATTGGGGATGCCTACTGGAAAATTGTGCGACAGGCTAGCGTACTGTTGTGACCAACTTGAACAACTGAATATGTTGAACAAAGGATTCCATATCGAACATGATCTAAGTTCAGCCAAGCCTACATGTAGAGATTTGAATAGCTCATTACCAACGACTGAGGCTGAGCTTCAGTTTGAGATATTGATTCTAAACAGAAATATTGAAAAGTTTAAGATATTGGGGATGGATACTGAAAAATTGCGCAACAGGCTAACTGATTGCAATTCACTTCTTAGCCAAATAAAAAATAACATTTAGCTTTCTGAATCAAAGCTCTACAATGGCCGCATCAATTCGTAAAAGCAACTGCGTCGATTAACTGTAGAATTATCTCTTCAAAACCAAAAGCAAAAGTCCCATAAATGCGCAATGGATTTATATTATTAGTGTTTTCAATCGTATTATGCAGTAGCGCTCAAGGCGCTGTCGGATATAAACAATATTTCTGCAATAGTAAAGATGAAGCGCGCAGTTGCGCGGAGTCTTGTATTAACACTGATAAAATCAATCGAAGAATATCATTCATTGTGAATTCTTATACCAGCGTAGTAATGAAAAATACTTTCAATGATAGCGAGAGTGGGAAACTTGAAAGTTCTGAGATGTTGCAACAATGTATGGTTGCTGACAGTAAAAATTGGATTTGCAGCACCAGACCTTCACGGGAAGAAATCACCGATAAGGAAAATCAGGATTATTCCTGGATGTTTGATGAGACTCAATCTGTAGAGGGCCAGATTACACAATTAATTGAAACCCACCCTTCCAAAAAGCATTTGGAAGAAGGGAAAACGCCCAAAGTATCTAATTCCTGTTTCAGGGCAATTCCAGGACATAGTTCTAAAAAGTAATCATAAAGTAGCAGTCTGCAGGAACGATAATAATAACCAGCTTCCAATCGCTTTAAGTAATTTTGCCAGCAATACAGGTTGAATGTATTCAGATGCTGAGGGAAGAGTTGACAGAAGGGGACAAAATGATGGGACTATTTTCTGCGTTGTTTGGTCGCAACGACAAGAACCAGACCAACCTGCGTGAGACCATTCGTTCAGAGGTCAACATTATTGAATGTATTGATGCTCACATGAAGTGGAAAGGACGGCTGCAAAATTATCTGGATGGCAAATCCAATGAAAATCTGGATCCAATGATAATTTGTCGGGACGATCAATGTGTTCTTGGCAAGTGGATACACGGTCCTGCGCTCAAATATTTTCACGAAGATGAAGGTTTCCATAAACTACGTTCTGACCATGCCAATTTCCATTTTATTGCAGGATCGATAGTTAAGAAGGTTCAGGAAAAGAATTTCGCGGAGTCTGATTCTTTGTTGAAAAACGAGTATGCGAGAGCATCCCGTGAGGTAATCCAGGATTTGACAGAATTAAACAAGCAGATTCAACAAGAAGACGTCTAATAGACTGCAAGACCGCCATGACGGTTCTGATTGCCTCAGATTGCAAATCCCGCCAATGGTCGTAACCTAAACATTTGCTGATCAATCTTTGATTCAATAAAATCAACTGCTGCTGAAACAGTATGAAATGTATTTGCATAGAGAAATACATTTGACGGCACGTTAATTAGAAAGCCATTTGATTGATCACTAAATGTAACCTGGTTATAAAACAATTTTAAATCAACATCTCTCATAAAGCCCCGTCGTAAAGCTCACGCAATACTCACCGTACACATACCTATTACCAAGTGTGTATTACTACTCATTTTTTATTATGGTGTTGTTGAGTAAACTGCTTCCTAACGCAACTGTTGCAGCAAGCGACAATTTCTTAAACGATATTGTTTTCTTGCATGGGTTAACAGCACACAAATTGGATGTGCTGCTTGTTTGAACAATTTAATAGAAAGGTATCGACATGACACAAACTGAACTGAAGAATGCGCAACAACTTAAACTGAAAGAAGTACAAGAACAGCAAGAAAAATTGAAGGCTCTCCAGACTGATTTGGCTAAATTGAATGCTAAAGTTTCAAATCACGAGGAGCTCACACCTGAAGATACAAATTTCGTTAGTAGCCTGGGTTGGCTCAGTGCTTTGTCAGTAACCGTTGCAACTGTGGCTGCGAGTCTGTAATTTTTTGGCCATGTAATGCAAAGGGGGCTGTTTTTTCGCCCCCAAATTGAATATGTGACCTCAGTTGCCCGTCCGGAAACTATTTCTTCCCAGGCATTTCATTGTTACCAATCATTGTCTCCGTCACATCTTTACCCGTGCCTCGGTAACCCGTAAACCGACCTGAAGAATCAAACATCGGCTCTCCGCTTACCATTAGATATTGTTGCAGACCGTCCGCATTGGTGCGCGTATAAACAAAGTCCAGGAACGGTCGTCTGGCGGCCAGGTTGTCAATCAATATTTCCCGCTCGGTATTATTCCAACTTGCCCCCTGATTATCCCATACGCTTCCCTGCGCTTCATCGGCACGAATTCCAAGCATTTCAAATACAGGCCCGAAGATTTTGGTGAAGTGTCCGTTATCGTCCTGCTCCCAATACCAATCGGATGACAACTCAGTCAGGCGGCGAAAGCGCGCTTCGCTGGCGCGCAGTTCGGCGGTACGCTCCAGTACGGTCTGTTCAAGCACTTTGTTGTAATTTTCAAGCTTCTTGTAAAGTAGTCGCACTTCAAGCATGTTATGAATGCGTGTTTTGACTTCAACCAGATCAAAAGGTTTGCTGACAAAATCTTTTGCTCCGGCAGCGAGAGCCCTTAGTTTGTGCCCGGGCTGAGCGGTAATCACCAACACTGGCAGATAGCCATCCGATCCTGATTCTTTAAGACCTTCACCAAGCTCTTCCATCACTTGAAATCCGTCCATGCCGGGCATCATCAAATCCAGCAGGATCAGATCGTAGAAGTTTTTTTTATGCAGCGCGCAAACGTCGTACGGGTCATTTGTTGTCGTGATGCTAGCATAGCCGGCTTCGCGCAACATTTCTTCAAGCAGGAACACATTTGATTGTTGATCATCTACGATCAAAATACTGGCTTGTTGAATTTCTCGTTCACTTATCATTATTTTCGCCCGCCTTCCGTTTGATTTGAGTTGTCCGCACCCGTTTGAGCAAACTTTAGAGCATCGTCCAAGGCACTTAAAAATTCATTGATATTGATGGGCTTGGTGAGATACCTGAAGAACCCGGCCTCCAGTCCTTTTTCAATATCGCGCGGCATTGCATTGGCGCTGATTGCAAGCACCGGGATGCCCGCCGTAACCGGATCATCGCGTAATAGTTGTTGTGCCTGAAATCCGCTGATTCCCGGCAAATTGATGTCCATCAGAATCACATCCGGAACATGGGCGCGCGCAAGCGCGATTCCCTGCTTTCCGTCGCGGGCACTTAGCATCCTCAAGTGCGGATGATCCTCAATAATTTGCTCTACCAGCATCAGGTTGGCAGGATTGTCTTCCACATAGAGCATTGTACGGGGAGGTGCGTTTCCGTCGGTCAGCGGCGCGCGTTCTGCAGGCAATATATTTTCCTTAACCAATTGCGGCATCACGTCCCTGATAAGTTCGATCCAAAATTCGCTGCCCATGCCTGGTGAACTTTTTACTCCAATCGTTCCCCCCATCAACTCAATCAATTGCTTGGTCACGACCAAACCGATGCCCGTTCCCTCCTCGGAACCGAATTCCTGCCCGAGACGGTTAAACGGTTGAAACAATTGCGACATCTTGTCAGGGGACAAACCCACGCCGCTGTCTTTGATGGTGATACGTATGCAATCTGGCGAGCTTTCGCTGCATACTACTTCGACTGTCCCATGCTCGCGATTGTATTTGATCGCATTCGAAAGCAAATTGATCATGACCTGCTTGACGCGAGTTCGATCCGCATTGGCAAACCAGGTTGGATCGAAAGGAATAAAATCAATATGAATGCCGCTTTTTTGAGCTTGCGGTTCGATCATGGCCTGGCACTCATGCATCACTTCAATCAGTGACACCGACTCGCGCGAAAGTGAAAGTTTACCGGACTCAATCAGCGCGAGATCGAGGATCTCATTGATCAGATCAAGCAGATACCATCCTGCTTTGATAATTTGGTGAAGCCGAACAATTTGAGTCGCCGTTGGTGTCGGCGCTCCCGCCTCCAGTAATTGGGCGAAACCCAGGATAGCATTAAGTGGTGTGCGCAGCTCATGACTCATACTGGAAAGAAAATCAGATTTTGCGAGATTGGCCTTTTCAGCCAGGGACTTTGCACGCTCCAGCTCCTCATCCATGAGCTTGCGTTCCGTAATATCGCGAGCAGCGGCGAAAACCCCCTGCAGCCTCCTGTCCCGGTCATAAAAAGTTGCCGCGTTATACGACACCATCGTTTCTTTGCCGTCCCGGGCGCGTGCAGTCAGCTCGTAGTTGGTCACTGTCTTTTCGCTTAGCACTTGTTTAATGGCTGACTCGGCCCGTGCCGGGTCGGTAAAATAATTCTTGGACGGCGCACCGATCAACTCATCGCGTGTGCAGCCGGTTAGCGCCTCCATCTGCTTGTTCACATCGGTAATAATCCCTGACGGATCAGTGGTCATAATCGCGTCAATGTTCGATTCGATCAGAGAGCGTGTATAGAACTGCTGGTCGCGCAGCGCTTGCTGCACCCCGTATTCTTTGGTGACGTCACGAAATACCAGCACGGCGCCAATCACTTGTTTGTTGCGATCACGAATCGGTGCACAACTGTCGGCAATATCGCATTCGCTTCCGTCACGTGAGATGAGCACTGTGTGATTGGCCAAGCCTTGTATGGTTCCATGTGCCAGCGTATCCAATACCGGCGTAGTCGCGGGCAACCGTGTTTCTTTACTGATGATGCAAAAAATTTCGTCCACGGGGCGACCGATGGCGGAAGCTCGTGGCCAGCCTGTTAGCTGTTCGGCAAGCGGATTCAGAAGAGTCACCGCGCCTTTCGCATCGGTGGCAATCACGGCATCGCCGATAGAGTTGAGCGTAACGGCAAGTCTCTCTTCGCTGACCTGCAGAGTGAGGTTGGTTTGCTGCAGTTGTTTATTTGTTTCCTCCTGAATTTCAAGCAAATGTTGCTTTTCTGCTTCTATCTGCTTGCGCGCGGTATTATCTGTACCGATCAACAAGTACCCGATAATTCCATTTTGCGCATCCCGTAGTGCAGTAACCGAAACAATAGCAGGGAAGCGGCTGTCGTCTTTGCGAATATAGGTCAGCTCGTAGCTATCATCTATTCCACGCGAAGCTTTAAACACCAGTGCCTCGAACCCTGGCGCTATCAGAGTTCCAAGTTCTTCGCTGAGTGCTTTAGCTCGCGCGATCACTTCTTGCCGATCTGAAATATCGGCTGGTGTCATTTTGTTCAGCACGTCTGTGGCCATGTAGCCCAACATGCGTTCCGCGCCCACATTGAATATCTGAATCACCCCGTTTTCGTCCGTGGCGATACTGGAAAAGTTGACGCTGTTAAAAATAGCGTTCTGCAAAGCGCCGGTTTTGAGCAATGCTTTTTGGCGCATAACCTCAGCGATACCCTCCGCTGTACCAACAGCAGAATGGTTGTTTTGAAAATCACTAATTTCTTCCGGCATGACTTACCTCTATGCAATTCTTCATTTGGGCAGAAGGCTCATATGCTCTGGCATAGCCAAAGATGTGTACAACGACTTATACTCTGAACGGATCACAATTATTCACAAATGTATTTATCAATCCCTGTACGGATCGACATGTTGTGTCTGCAAAATACTTTTTGTGGCGGCGGCATCGTAGAGCAAGCGATGAAATTCTTTTCTGACCACCTCGTAACATTCGCAAGCCTGAGACTCTAATCCGGCCCGATCAATCACAGTAATATGCCCGCGCCGATAACTGATCAGCCCTTCGCGCTGCAATATAACGGCAGTTTCAGTGATGCTTTCGCGGCGCACCCCGAGCATGCTGGCAATCAATTCCTGTGTCATGGTCAACTCATTCGTTGGTAAACGGTCAAGTGTTAACAACAACCAGCGGCATAGTTGCTGAGCCACAGAATGATGCCGATTGCACACCGCTGTCTGCGACATCTGGGTCATCAAGGCTTGGGTATATCGCAGCATCAATCGCATCATCGGGCCGGCCCGGTTGAACTCTTCCACCATCAGACGGCCTTTGAGGCGGTAACCACTACCGGCAGTCTGCACGGTAGCCCTGCTTGGCGTGCTACTGCCGCCCATGAAAAGTGAAACGCCGAGCACACCCTCATTACCCACACCGGCGATTTCTGAAGACGCGCCGCTCTCCATAATGTAATGCAGCGATAAAATGGCGGTCGTTGGAAAATATACATGTTGTAATTGCCCGCCGGATTCGTAAACAACTTGACCAAGCGGCATAAAGATTAATTCGAGATGAGGCGATATTCGCTCAATGACTTCCGCAGGAAGCGCGGCAAGAAGATGATTCTGATTGGAAGTATGCCGGTCTGACATACAAATTATTTAGTGGCGATCATATTATTCTCTTGGCACAGGGGAAACGGTAACAAAGTATTTATTGCTCAGCAAAGGGAAGTTTCGCTACATGTCATGTGAAGTGGAATTTACACAGCCGGCTACAAAGCCATCTGTGCGTCACCGTACATAGGCACCCAGTTTGGCTTATAGCACGGGGTGAACAGCAGGGGGAAAATTTAATACAACCGGAAACTGGCGCGCGTCATTCAAGCCTGGGATTCCCGCAGACAAATTTAAAGAAATCATCGGCCGGGAGGGGACGGCTGATGAAATATCCCTGAACCTCATCGCAGCCTCGCAAACGCAGGAAATCAAGCTGTTCCAGGGTTTCCACGCCTTCCGCGATCACTTTCATTTCCAAACGATGACCGAGACTGATTATGGAACGTATGATCGCCGCGTCGCTTTCATCGGTGTCGATATCGCGCACAAACGATTGATCGATTTTAAGTTTGCTTACCGGCAGATTTTTCAGGTAGCTCAAACTGGAAAAGCCCGTCCCGAAATCGTCAATGGACATTTGAACACCCAATTGGTGCATGCGTGTCAAAAACTCCATCGCCGCTTTGGTGTCACCCATCATAATGCCTTCGGTAATCTCCAATTCAAGACAATGCGGACTCAAGCCGGTATCTTTCAGAACAGACTCCACGACGTCAGCCAGATTCGGCTGCCGCAATTGCCGTATCGACAAATTGACCGCCAGCGGAATCGCCGGCATACCCTGCTTCTGCCAGGCAGCGAATCGCCAACAGGCCGTGCGTAACACCCATTCTCCGATCTGAATGATCTGGCCTGTTTCTTCCGCAACCGGAATAAATTCCGCAGGGGCAACCAGACCTTTCTCGGGATGTTTCCAGCGTATCAACGCTTCGGCGCCGCAGACCATGCCGGAAGCCAAATCTACTTGCGGTTGATAGACCAGCATAAACTGATCCTGTTGCAGCGCCACCCGCATATCTTTTTCCATCAGGAAAACCTGGTTCGCCCGGAAATTCATTTCAGGCATAAAAAATTTATAGTTATTCCGCCCATTTTCTTTTGCGTTGTACATCGCCGCATCCGCATTTTTCATTAGCGTATCTGAATCGCCGGCATGTTGCGGATAAAGCGCAATACCAATGCTTGCAAAGGTTGAAATTTCCTGTCCGTTGAGATTAAAGGGGGTGGCCAGACTTTTAAGTAATTTATCCGAGACCACGGCCACGGCAGGTTTGTCGATCTCCCGCAATAACAGGACAAATTCATCACCGCCAATGCGTGAAACAGTGTCGCCTTCTCTTACACAATCCTGCAAGCGCAGGGCAACCGACTGCAATAGCTTGTCTCCCACCGAGTGTCCCATTGAGTCATTGATGTATTTGAAGCGATCCAAATCCAGAAACAGCAAAGCAAATTGCGTATTGTCGCGGTGTGCCGTGGCAATCAATTGGCCTAACCTGTCGCGCAATAAAGTACGGTTGGGAAGCCCGGTCAGCACATCGTAATAGGCAAGTGAATAAACATTTTTGTCATATTCTTTGCGTTCAGTAATATCCGAGGAGATCGACACGTAATGCGTGACAATGTCTTGCTCATTTCTCACCGCATTGATCGCCATATGTTTATAGAAATGCTGGCCTGCCTTATTTTTATCAATAATTTCACCCTGCCAGCATCCCAGCTTATTGATTGACCTCCACATGTTCTTATAAAAATCTGTGTCATGCTCGCCCGAAGCAAGCAATTTTGGATTGCGTCCCTGAACCTCTGCCAGAGAATAGCCGGTCATTTTCGTAAACGCATCATTGACTGCAACGATATTGTTGTCGGCATCCGCGATCAGGATAGCTTCGTTTGTGCTTTCAAACACCTTTGCAGCAAGCCGTAATTGATCTTCCTCAATCTTGTGTTGTGTAACATCGCGGATGAATGCGCTAAATATAGTTCTGTCGCCCATTCTAAAATGGGTGACAGACAATTCAATCGTCATTGCATGTCCGTCCCGGTGCATGCCCTCGATTTCAAAGCGGGGATTCAGTTCATTCGCCTCGCCGCCGGACAATATTCGCTGCAATTCATTATGATGCCCGTCCCGGTACGAATCGGAAATAATCGTTTCATACAACAAACGACCAATTACTTCTTCCTGTTTCCAGCCGAACATGGTGCGGGCCTGTGCATTCCAGGACTTTATAATTCCACTTTCGTCCAACTGCACAACCGCATCCAGCGCAGTGTCGATAATAGTCTGCTGATTCTGCCGGCTTTCAAGCAATGCGGCTTCAGCCAGCTTGCTTTGGGTAATATCGGCAACCGTTCCTAAACCAAAAAGCGCTTCCCCATTGGCATCAAAATCCAGCTCGGCCTGCTCATGCACCCATTTAATCTTGCCCTGAACAAGAATGCGATGTTCGATGTTATATGGCTCACCCTGCAACGCTGATTCCCAGGCAACAGCCACTTTACCAAGATCATCGGGATATATGCACTTGAAAAACATTTCAAGCGACAGCGGAGAATCATTAGTCATACCAAATATCCGGTAAGTCTCTGCCGACCATTCAAGTTTGTTCTTTACGATGTCCAATTCCCAACTGCCTACCTTGGCGACATGTTGTGCGCGTTTTAAGTTGCGTTCACTGCGCTCAAGATTGACCCTGGCGCGATTACGCTGATAATTAACAGCCGAGAGTATTACGCCGAGCACCCCAAAAATCAGGAGGAAGCTCCACAGATCGTATGCGTTGGAAATGGTATTGAATCCGAAAGTGCCTTGACCGCTGGCAGCACTGAGCAACGAAGCAAAAGAAACGATCAGCATCAAAAGGCCGACAACGCGTGAATTAAAGCTGAGCGCAGCCCACACGACCATTGGCAACAAGGTGAATACTCTGAATTGGCGACCGAAAAGGTCTTTGCTCAAATCAGAAAAAATCAAAAAGCACATCACCAGTAAAATGCCGAACATCAACATTGCCTGTTTTCGATACCCCGGTGTCCAGGAAAACGGGCGGTGCGACAACCACGCGATTACCATTGGTGTAAATAGCACAACGCCCAGCGCATCGCCCATCCACCAGAACAACATGGTTTGTCCATATTGTTCCCACTTAATCCCTCCAGCCCATATCAGACAGAGCACGCCTATGACTGCACTCACCAAAGTACTGACGATTCCACCGCTCCAGAACAAGCGAAAGATATCCCGCACTTCTGTCAGATTGACTGTGAAGCGCGCATGTTTATTGAGAAGATATGCACCCAGTAATGCTTCAATTGTTGAGCCCGTTGCCATGCCAAATACAGGCAGAAACGACCAACTGGAGACCCAGTTCGCACAAAGCGCGCCGAAAAAAACGCCGGGCCACAATCTGTAACCGTACAACAATAAGGCAGCAAGCGCGATCCCTGACGGTGGCCAGAACACGGTAACGGAATGTTCGAGCAAAGAAAGAGAAAGCCCGATTTGCGCAGTGACAAAATAGGCGAGAGCCAGCAAGCTGGCTCTAACCCAATCACTCTGAAGAATTTGGTTATTCAATCAAGATATCCATTTGCCGTGAACGGCTTTCTGAAAAAGAGAAGGGTTTTAGGATTAAGTGCGAAGAAGAATAATCGGGGCTGACCACTTCTCTGCTAACCATTCCCCTTCTCGCCACAGCTTTTACTCCTAGGCATTGCAGCACATCCCCTTTGCGGAATTTAAGACTTGAGCGCAACGAGCACTTCATCCAGCATCTTCTTGGCATCGCCGAACAACATGCGGTTGTTCTCTTTGTAAAAAAGCGGATTGTCCACGCCCGCATAGCCTGTAGCCATACTGCGTTTCATCACGATTGATGTTTTTGCCTTCCAGACTTCCAGTACTGGCATGCCGGCGATCGGACTAGTCGGATCTTCCTGAGCCGCAGGATTCACGATGTCATTGGCACCGATTACCATGGACACATCCGTATCCGGGAAATCGGCATTGATTTCATCCATTTCCATCACGATGTCATAAGGCACTTTGGCCTCGGCCAACAACACGTTCATGTGACCCGGCATGCGGCCGGCTACAGGATGAATGCCGAAACGCACGTTGACACCTTTCTCGCGCAGGCATTTCGTGATCTCATATACCGTGTGCTGGGCCTGGGCTACCGCCATGCCATATCCCGGTACAATGATCACGTTCTTGGCTTCACGCAGTAACTCCGCAGTTTCAGCAGAACTGATTGCAACCGTTTCACCTGCCGGTTGCGTAGCTCCCTTGGCAACAGGTTTACCACCACCGCTACCGAAGCCACCTGCAATAACACTGATAAAGTTTCGATTCATCGCTCGGCACATGATGTAGGAAAGGATAGCACCGGAAGAACCTACCAATGCACCGGTAACAATCAGCAAATCGTTGTTCAGCATAAAGCCGGTGGCCGCCGCCGCCCATCCGGAATAGCTGTTCAGCATGGACACCACCACCGGCATGTCTGCTCCACCGATCGCCATCACCATGTGAATACCAAACAGGAATGCAATCACGGTCATGACAATCAACCCGGGCATGCCGGCGCTCACTGTTTCGGCGTGCAGGAACTGCCATCCGAAGAAAATAACGACCAGCAACCCCAGCAGATTCATGAAATGACGTCCCGGCAAAAGCAGTGGCTTGCCGCCGATTTTGCCCGCGAGTTTGCCAAACGCGATGATAGAGCCGGAGAAAGTCACCACCCCAATCAGGATACCGATGTAAATTTCCATCTCATGAATGGATTTTTCTGTACTGGTTAATTGGTATGCCGCACCGGGATCAATGTAATTTGCAAAACCAACCAGTGCTGCGGCAAGACCGACCATACTGTGCATCATGGCGACCAATTCAGGCATCTGTGTCATCTGCACTTTACGGGCCGCGTAGAGCCCGACGGTGCCGCCGACCAGCATC
>Ga0364880_10075_pt1 | contig 61594 bp, 51 predicted proteins | sample ExccelJu500001D3_5_FD_206927 | JGI IMG/M metagenome (GOLD analysis project Ga0364880, IMG submission 206927) | Enriched cells from Trout Bog Lake Hypolimnion, Wisconsin, USA - BchlTB.July30.5000.01.D3 | ecosystem: Environmental > Aquatic > Freshwater > Lake > Hypolimnion/Profundal zone | place... | reverse complement strand
GCGATAGATCAGCGTTCTCTAGAAAATTACAAGATAAAATGAGAGAAGCTGAGCAGAAAACGCAATTTAATACCGCATTAACACTTGTTGTTGCCGTTAATTATGGGGGGCGTTGGGATTTATGCCAGGCGGCTCAAAAAGTCATTGATAAAATGGCTCAAGGCACTTTAGAAAAACAACAGATCACTGAAGAATTGATAAATGCCCATTTATCAACTGTGGGACTACCGGAACCTGATCTCTTTATAAGAACAGGCGGTGAACAACGAGTAAGTAATTTCATGTTATGGCAATTAGCTTATACTGAAATGTACTTTACCTTTACGCTCTGGCCAGATTTTGACCGGAGATCTCTTGAAGAGGCTGTAAAGAGCTTTAAAGGTCGGCAACGACGTTTTGGTCACACAGGTGAGCAAGTTCTTAATAAAACAGTCACTTTATAACTTTACTATATAAGCTTACAAAAATGTTATTAACAAGAATTATAACAGCAACAGTTTTGGCTACGCTGATTGCTCTTGCCGTATTTGAATTGCCAGTTGAATACTTTTCTTTATCTATTGCTTTAATCACTTTATTAGGTGCGTGGGAATGGACGCAATTGGTTAGCATTACAACCTTATACAAAAGGATATTCTTTTTAATAGCATTAATATTACCCATGGCCGGTTTACAATTCTGGACTCAAATATTAGAGCTGATTGCTACGCTAACAGATTGGCCTGATGTAAGAGATTATTCAGGTATTTTAGAGTGGTTAGTTATCCCGCCTGTGTTGTTTTGGATAACGGTGATGATCTTAATTAGAAATGTACCTACTCAGGTCTTAAATATACAGTTAAAAGTAGCTAGCAAAGCTTTAATAGGTTGGTTTGTGTTGTTGTCAGCTTGGATGTTCTTAACCCGTTTAAGAGCTTTCTATGGTCCAGAAATGACTATGTTTTTCTTGGTATTAATATGGGGTGCTGATGTAGGTGCTTATTTTACCGGTAAGAAATGGGGCGCTATTAAATTAGCACCCGAAATTAGCCCGGGTAAAACAGTTGCAGGCGTTCGAGGTGCATTATTATCTGGCGTCTTATTGTCTGTTCTGTTTATTGGCTATTACAGTCTTCGTGATGGTTTTGTATGGACAAGAGTTTTTGATTTCGTATTGCTCTCTGTATTAACAGTGTTGATTTCGGTTTACGGTGATTTATTCGTCAGTGTCGTTAAACGTCAAGTGGGTGCTAAAGACAGTGGTACTTTGTTGCCGGGTCATGGGGGTATTCTGGATAGAATAGATAGCATTCTTGCTGCCATCCCCTTATTTTATGCAGGTATCATTTTAATCGGTCTAGATTCATGAAAGGTTTATGCGTATTAGGTGCAACGGGATCTATTGGCGTTAGTACGTTAGACGTTGCTGCGAGACACAGTCATTTATACAAAGTGATCGCATTAACGGCTAACAATAATATTGATTTGTTATTTGAACAGTGTTTAGTTCATCATCCTGAATATGTTGTCGTTGTAAATGATGTTAATGCAGCGGCTTTCTCAAAAAAATTGATCAACACGCCGATTGCTGATATTAAAGTCTTATCGGGTGCAGCGTCTTTAGAGTTCGTAGCTACACTTGAAAGTGTAGATTCTGTAATGGCTGCGATTGTTGGGGCGGCGGGTCTTTTACCTAGCTTAGCGGCTGCAAAGGCCGGCAAAATAATTTTATTAGCTAATAAAGAAGCCTTGGTGATGTCGGGTGATATCTTTATGGATGCGGTTGCCGATTCGGGCGCGCAATTATTGCCTATCGACAGTGAGCATAACGCGATATTTCAGTGTATGCCTGCGGGTTATCAGTCAGGTATGCAGGCTAAGGAAGCGCGACGCATTTTATTGACGGCTTCGGGTGGTCCATTTAGACAAATGCCGGTTGAAGAGTTAGTTAATGTAACACCTGCACAAGCTGTAGCCCATCCAAATTGGGATATGGGTAAAAAAATATCTGTAGATTCGGCAACGATGATGAATAAAGGCTTAGAGATGATAGAAGCCTGTATTTTATTCGCTATGAAGCCTGATCAAATACAAGTGGTTATTCATCCACAAAGTATTATTCATAGTATGGTTGATTATGTGGATGGCACTGTATTAGCGCAAATGGGAAATCCGGATATGCGAGTGCCTATTGCTTATTCTATGGCTTGGCCTGAACGTTTTGAATCAGGGGTTGAGCCTTTGAATATCTTTGATGTGCGTCGTATGGATTTTGAGGAGCCTAATTTAGAGCGTTTTCCTTGTTTACGTCTTGCCTATAAAGCGATTAATTTGGGCGGCATTATTCCTACGGTTTTGAATGCTGCAAATGAAATTGCTGTAGAGGCTTTTTTAAATGAGACCATTCGTTTTACGGATATCCCTCTAGTGATTGAGCGTTGTATGGATAAGTTTTCAGTCACGGCTGCTAATACACTCGAAATAATTCTAGAAGCAGATAGTCATGCGCGGGTAATAGCTCATGAATTGGTCGTTGAGTTAAGCGCATAATGGATTTATTACATACACTGTTTTACTTTATCGTTGTCATTGGGGTATTAGTTTCCTTTCATGAGTTTGGGCATTTTTGGGTTGCTCGAATAGTCGGTGTTAAAGTAATACGGTTTTCTGTTGGTTTTGGTAAGGTCTTGTGGGCTTATCAAAAAGACAGTCAATCAACTGAATATGTCATTTCAGCGATTCCCTTGGGTGGATACGTCAAAATGGTTGATGAGCGAGAAGGTGAGGTCAATGTTGAAGACTTGCCTTATGCTTTTAATCGTCAATCTGTCATCGCTAGGGTAGCTATAGTGGCTGCCGGTCCTGTTTTTAATTTAATACTGGCGGCTATTTTATTTTGGAGTGTTTTGGTCATTGGTGAAATGGGTATCAAACCCGTTCTAGGTGAAGTAAAGCAAGGTACCATTGCCTATAAAGCAGGTTTGGTTGAGGGCGATGAAATCATATCGATTGATGATAAGCTGACCCCCATTTGGTCAGTTGCTATAAGTAGTATTGTGTCAACGGCCTTAGACGGTAATAAAGAAGCTAAATTGATAGTCAAGCAGACGGATGGAGTTTCTTCTGAAAGATTATTATCGTTTAGTGAGGATGATAGTAAAAGTCCAGAGGCTTTATATAAAAGTCTTGGTCTTAAGCCTTGGGCTCCAAAACTTAAACCTATTATAGGTAATATTTTACCTGATAGTGCGGCTATAGCGGCTGGGTTACAGAAAGGTGATCTTGTTGTGAGTGCCGATGGTGTATCTGTAAGTGATTGGATGCAATGGGTTGAGATCGTCAAAAAACGTCCAGAAAGGAGTATTCAATTAGTGGTTGAACGAGATGGCGCTCAATTACCAATGAGTATTACGCCAAAAAAAGTTCAATTAGAGCAGGGTGCAGAAGGCAAAATTGGTGCAGCTGTTTATGTTCCAGAAGATCTTCAAAAAAGTATGCAGGTGAACTACTCTTTGTCAGTACTTGATGCGATTCCAGATGCCATTAAAACGACTATTACTTACTCATTATCAACAGTTAAAATGCTGGGTAAAATGTTTTTAGGGGAAGCCTCTGTAGAAAATTTAAGCGGGCCTATTAGTATTGCGCAATATGCGGGTCAATCTGCTAGTATTGGGGTCGTTGCCTTTTTAAAGTTTATGGCAGTGGTCAGTGTAAGTTTAGGTGTTTTAAATTTGTTACCCGTCCCTGTTTTAGACGGTGGGCATTTAATGTTTTTTGGAATAGAAGGTTTGTTGGGTAAGCCCGTTCCAGAGAAAATACAATTATTTTTTCAACAAGTGGGTATGACTTTGTTGTTATTGTTAATGGCTGTGGCTATGTTTTTTGATGTTCAACGCCTGTTTCATTAAATATGAGCATTAGCTCCACTGAGCGATCTTTTTTGTAGTTTTAGGCTGTTCGGCAAATCATGAGAAAAGTATGAATAATGTTTTTAAGATAGTATGTTTTTGTGTGCTGGGTGCAGTAGGCGGTATTAAGAGCTTACATGCGGATGAAACTGCAATCAGACAGGCATTGGTTAAGTCTATGCCGAATCTAAAAATAGATTCTATTAATTTATCTGAAATTAAAGGTTTATATGAAGTCACGGTTGGCGTAAATATTTATTACGTCTCTGAAAACGGAAAATACTTATTGCCGGGGCAATTAATCGATTTGGCAACGAGTAAAGATTTGACTAAAGTGAAATTGAATGCGGCTCGTCAATTGGCCATTAGTAAGTTAGGCCAGTCAAAAATGATTGTTTTTAAGCCTAAAATTTCTAAACATATGGTGACTATTTTTACTGATATAGATTGCGGTTATTGCCGTAAGCTGCATTCAGAAATAGATCAATATTTAGCTGAAGGGATCACTATTCAGTATTTGTTTTTCCCGCGGGCTGGGAAGGGATCAGAATCTTATAATAAAGCCGTTTCAGTTTGGTGTTCAGATGATCGTAATGCGGCTTTAACAGCGGCTAAAAAGGACCAAACATTACCTGTTAAGACGTGTGAAAATCCAATAGATGAACATATGCAATTAGTGAATGATTTTAGATTGGATGGCACTCCCACTATCGTATCTGAAAACGGTAATGTTTATCCTGGGTATCTGCCTGCAAAACAATTGTTTCTTACACTAGAGCAAGAAAAAGCCCAAAAATAAATTGTAGTAATTAAATTAAACGTTTATGCGTCTTTAAATAGAGAGGTTGCTTTGTTAATTCTATCATTAATAGCAATCCAGTCATCTGTGTCTGGCGTTTGTTCAATTAAGATGATATCTAGTCCTTTGTTATCTAATTCACGTAAGCATGCGTATAGAATTTGTGCATAACTCTCAGCTTGTTCGGGCATGCATAACATGTGCATGAATCTGTTTTCGGGTGGATTGAATTGATAAGAAAGCAACCCTACACGTTTGTTTTGTACTCTTAAATTATTAAGTACAGTTGTTAATTTATCATGTTCGCATAGAGCAGTTGGGGTAATAGGGGCATAATGCACTGCATTCATGCCCGGCGCTCGATTATTTTGTGATGAATTCTCACTGGTCGTATCAGCTGTCATTATCTCAATCCCTAGAACGCCTTCTATTTCTGCTTTGCTGATGAGACCTGGGCGTAATAGTTTAGGTATGGGCCCCGTTAAATCAACAATAGTCGATTCCACGCCAATTTTGCAGGCCCCGCCATCTAGTATCATATCAACTGAATCCCCAAGTTCATCTTCAACATGTGAAGCTTGAGTTGGGCTAATTCTGCAGTAAATATTTGCCGAAGGTGCGGCAATTCCACCCTCAAATTTGCTCAAGAGAGCTAGTGCAACTGGATGGTCTGGCATGCGAAGTGCTATTGTATTTTGACCGCCTGTGACTTCTAGAGGGACATCTGGTTTTTTATTCAGTATGAATGTTAGAGGGCCGGGCCAAAAAGCGGAGGCTAATATTTTTGCGCTTTCGGGGATTTTTTGTGCCCAATCTTTAAGTTGTTCAACTCCGCTAATGTGCACTATGAGGGGGTGATTGGCGGGTCTATTCTTAACTTTAAATATTCGACGAATGGCTTCAGGGTTAGAGGCGTCAGCCCCTAGGCCATAAACCGTTTCGGTTGGAAAAGCGACAAGTCGTCCTTGTTGTAATAGTTTAGTCGCATGCTCAATGGCCGCGTTATCAGCAAAAATTGGTTTCATAATGTGGTTTTAACGGTAGTCTTGCGACATTAACAATTGGGTTGATGCCTTACCTTTTAATGTGCAGGTGTGAGTGCTCTTAGAGATTGTTTGCATGTATATTGTCAATTAGTCTAGGTATTCTATGGGTGACTTGATCACTAATCAAGTAGAACTGTAGCAAAATTAGAAAACTAACATATTTGATAAGGGTCCTTTATCAGACTTTGCATGACGCATAAAAAAAGGCTTTAGCATTACACATAAGCCTTTTGTTTGTATGGTGGCGATAGGTGGATTTGAACCACCGACCCCGGGGTTATGAATCCCGTGCTCTAACCAACTGAGCTATATCGCCTTAATAATCTGCTTCCATTGAGAGATGGAATTATAATTATGCAACTTATGTTTGTCAAACATTGAACCTAAAATGTACAACATCTCCGTCTTTTACGGTGTAATCTTTTCCCTCTAACCGCCATTTGCCCGCATCCTTTGCTCCTTGTTCACCTTTGTAAGTAATATAGTCTTCATATGAAATAACTTCTGCACGGATAAAGCCTTTTTCAAAATCACTATGAATGACACCTGCCGCTTGAGGAGCTGAGGCACCTACAGGAATTGTCCATGCTCTGACTTCTTTAACGCCTGCAGTAAAATAGGTTGCGAGATTTAGGAGCTCATAGCCCGCTCTTACGACACGATTTAATCCGGGTTCTTCTAGCCCCAAGTCATCTAAGAATTCTTTCTTCTCTTCTTCATCAAGCTGAGCTATTTCGGCTTCTATAGCGGCACATATTGGAACGACTGTAGCGCCTTCTTTGGCGGCTAGTGCTCTTACATTGTCTAAAAGTGGATTGTTATCAAAGCCATCATCTTGCACATTGGCAATGTACATGGTGGGTTTGAGTGTCATTAAGCATAAATCTTTGATTAATGCTTTATCGTCGTCAGAAAGAGGTAATGTGCGAACAGGATCTCCATTTTCTAACTGTTTTAAAACTTGTTCTAATACTGCTTTTTTGGCAAGTTCATCTTTATTGCCAGTACGAGCCACTTTGCTTGTTCTTAATAGCGCTTTCTCAACAGAGGACATGTCTGCAAGGGCCAGTTCAGTGTTAATGACTTCGATATCAGATAATGGATCAACCTTACCTGCAACATGGACAACGTTATCGTCGTGGAAGCAACGGACAACATGTGCAATGGCATCCGTTTCACGAATATTAGCGAGAAATTTATTGCCTAAACCTTCACCTTTTGATGCGCCAGCCACTAAACCAGCGATATCTACAAATTCAATAGTGGTTGGAAGCATGCGTTCGGGTTTTACAATTTCTGCTAATTTATCCATGCGTAGGTCGGGAACGGGTACGACACCTACATTGGGGTCGATAGTACAAAATGGATAATTTTCAGCAGCAATTTTTGCCTTGGTTAAGGCATTAAACAGAGTTGATTTACCAACATTAGGTAAACCTACGATTCCACAATACAGCGCCATAGTAATCTCTTGAGGGGGGGTGAATTACAAAGTTAATGTTTTACGAAAAGAATAATAATTCGCAAAATTGATTAATTATACTGGCTATCTTTAAATTCATATTAAATTAAATTATGTGCTGATGAGTTATAAAGTCATCATCCATAGACGAATTACCTAGCTAAAAAATTCAGCTCATCCGTTTTTTATTTTTAAAACATCACTCTGGAGATTATCAATGCCAATTAAAGTTGCAATCAATGGTTATGGTCGTATTGGACGTAATATCGTTCGTGCTTTATACGAGTCTGGCCGTACAAACGAAATTCAAATAGTTGCAATTAATGATTTAGGTGATAGCAATACAAATGCTCACCTTACACAATACGATTCAGTGCATGGCAAATTTCCTTTTGAAGTCTCTGTTGACGGTGATTACATCATCATCAACGGTGACAAAATCAGAGTTTTCTCTGAAAGAGATCCATCAAAATTACCTTGGGCAGAATTAGGTATTGAAGTGGTACATGAATGTACTGGTTTCTTTACAAGTAAAGCTAAAGCTTCCGCTCACATTACTGCAGGCGCTAAAAAAGTTATCATTTCAGCTCCAGGTGGAGATGACGTTGACGGTACTATCGTGTTTGGTGTTAACCACGACACTTTAAAGGCTTCTGATACGGTGATTTCAAATGCTTCTTGTACTACTAACTGTTTAGCACCTATTGTTAAACCGTTGAATGATGTTATCGGAATCGAAAGTGGTTTAATGACGACTATCCATTCATATACTAATGACCAAGTGTTAACCGATGTTTATCACAGTGACTTACGTCGTGCACGTTCTGCTACACAATCTATGATTCCTACTAAAACGGGTGCTGCCGCTGCAGTAGGCTTAGTGTTGCCTGAGCTTTCTGGTAAATTAGATGGTTTCGCAATGCGTGTTCCAACTATCAATGTATCTGTTGTTGATTTAACTTTCCAAGCTTCTAGAGATACCACTAAAGCTGAAATTGATGAAATATTAACATCAGCTTCTAAGGGTGCTTTAAAAGGTATTTTAGACATCAACGAAAGACCTTTAGTTTCGGTTGATTTTAATCATAACCCTGCGTCATCAATTTATGAATCACCTTTAACTAAAGTTTTAGGTGGTCGTTTAGTGAAAGTTCTTTCTTGGTATGACAACGAATGGGGTTTCTCAAATCGTATGTTGGATACTACTATTGCCTTTGTTAACGCAAAATAACGGATTTAATTCATGTTAAGAAGAACCAAAATTTTAGCCACACTCGGCCCTGCAACTGATAAGCCTGGTGTGCTTGAAGGCTTATTTAAGGCAGGTATTGATGTAGTCCGAATGAACTTTTCTCATGGTTCTGCTCAAGATCATATAGATAGAGCTAATCTCATTCGTGAATTGGGTAAAAAAACAGGTAGACGCGTAGGTATTCTTGCTGATTTACAAGGACCTAAAATTCGTATTGCTCGTTTTAAAGATACGAAAGTGTTTTTAGAAGAAGGTCAAGATTTTGCTTTAGATATTAACTTTGATCCATTACTAGGTGATAACACTCAAGTGGGTATTACTTATGAACCTTTGGCTCTTGAAGTTGTGCCTGGAAGTCGTTTGTTATTAGATGACGGGCGTATCGTTCTAGATGTTATTAATGTTGTCGATATGCGCGTAAATTGTACTGTTATAGTCGGTGGTGCATTATCTAATAACAAGGGTATCAATTTATTGGGCGGTGGTCTTTCTGCTGCGGCTTTAACTGACAAAGATAAAGAAGACATCAAAACGGTTGCTTTAATGAACTGTGATTATGTTGCTATATCTTTTCCTCGTTGTGCGGAAGACTTAAATGAAGCACGTCGTTTGTTAGAAGCAGAGGGCTGTTATGCGGGTATCGTTTCGAAAGTAGAGCGTGCTGAAGCGATTGTGCCTGAAGTGATGGATGAAATTATCTTAGCTTCAGATGCTGTTATGGTTGCGCGTGGTGATTTGGGTGTTGAAATTGGCGACGCTAATTTACCCGCTGTTCAGAAGCAATTGATTAAGCGTGCAAGAGAGCTTAATCGGGTGGCTATTACTGCGACACAAATGATGGAATCAATGATTGAAAATCCGATTCCAACGCGTGCAGAAGTATTTGACGTAGCTAATGCGGTTTATGATGGTACTGATGCGATTATGTTGTCAGCAGAAACAGCTTCGGGTAATTATCCGATTAAAGCCGTTGAAGCGATGGTTCGTATCTGTTTAGAGGCAGAAAAACAAGCAGTAGTACGTGAATCAGATCACCGTATCAGTGATCAATTTGAGCGCGTTGATGAAGCGATTGCAATGTCTGCGATGTACTTAGCTAACCATACTAAAATCAAAGGTATCGTGAGCTTAACAGAGTCTGGTTCTACGCCATTATGGATGTCTCGAATTAGTTCAGGTATTCCTATTTTTGCTTTTAGTAGTCAAGAAAAAACCCTAGGTAAAGTGACACTTTATCGAGGTGTATTTCCTGTTTATCATGAATTAGATGGTAATAATGATCACGCTGAGGTTAATCGCAGTGTGGTTGCCAAACTTAGAAAATGGTATAAAGCAGCTGATGGTGATAAATATATTATCACTAAAGGTGATTTAACGGGTGTTGAAGGTGGAACAAATGCGCTTAAAGTCATCGTTCTAGGGCAAGGTTTAACCCCTTAATGAATAAACGATTCTGCACTTAATATCTCTTGAGTGCAGAATCGTTTTATTTGCTCTAATGTTCAATTACTAGGGTAATAATCTTTGGCTCTATGTGAAATAGAGTGGGTAATCGAATTTTAATTTACCGCAAAGAAAATAAATCATATTGATGAAATTATTAATATTGCGATAGCCTCTGGCACGACGTTTAGCCAGTTGAATCTTGCAATTGATACCTTCGAGAATGCCATTAGTGATGCGTGAAGTGACGAAGTGAACTATCCCCGACCAATGGACTCTGACCGTCTTGGTAAATTTGATAAAGGCAGGTATTTTGGAATTTTCTACTTCATAGCACCATTGTAGTAGAAAAGCCTCTGCCGCTTCTTTACTAGGCATAACCCAGAGATCATTAAACAATACTTTTAAGCGGTACGCTTCGCCCAGTGTGGGATAGAGCGTAATCATTTCCGCCAATGATTGCTCTTGCTTGTCGGATAAATTCTCGCGCTTCTTCAGGAATGTGTATTTATGACCTTTTAAGGCATCATGCTCTTTACGTTCAATCATGCGTACCTGGTTCATAGCTTCATTCAATAACTTAACGACATGGAACCGATCAAAGGTAATCTGTGCTTCAGGAAATGACTCCGCAGCACCGACTATAAAAGCGGGCGAAAGATCCATGCTGATCTGTTTGACTTGTTCTTTCTCAACGCCCTTAGTTTCAAGGTGTTGTTGAATGCTTTTTAATGTTGCCTTACCTTTACCTTCAGTCACATGGATAACACGAGAGGTATCCAAATCGACTCCTAAGGTGACGTAATGATGACCTTTTTTAGTCGATGTTTCATCGACTCCCAGTTTGGTTAGAGCACTGGGGTCATCTGCCGCTCTCGCTTTACTAATCCAGTGATTGAAAATAGTCCAGATACGCTGTGGATTAACTTTTAATAGTTCGGCAACACGATTAACCGGCATTTCCCGTTCAATCAAGGCTAATGCCAACGCTTCAAATAACAAGGTAAAGCCACTGCCCGGACGTGCCCACGGTACTTCAACAGTAAGGACTTTACCATCTGAACAAGTAATGCGGGGGACCGCACAATGCAAATAACAGGTGTGCTCAAAGAAGCTCAAATGTTGCCATTGGCGCTCAACAGTATCGTGGATTGGACACAGCTTGCCTTTCTCATCCAAGAAGCGTGAGCCAGAGACAAAATCAATACGTAGATGAAGTTCACTACGGTGCTTGTCATCGGCAGAAAAGCTCACGTCTTTGACTTGCCAAGGTGTATGCAAGCCTAAAGCCATGCTAAATAAAGTTTCACTATTCATTATCTTATTATATAGTGCCACCCACTATAAATCATATAGAGCCTAATCTTTTAATTAAATTCTCTCTAAATGAGCATAAGATATCATTAACCATTTTATGCCTACTTCTATAAAATTAATTTGTATCCTTTCTTGAGCACCAGATCCTTCTAATTGTAAAACAACGCCTTCACCAAATTTTGCATGACACACACGTGAACCTAACTTAAAGGTGGGGTGTGTATTGAGTGAGGCGATATTGTTTGATTGTGGCGTCACAACGGGCCGATTTATAGCAGTGCGTACACGAATTTCTTGAATGAGGTCTGTGGGAATTTCTCTTATAAATCTTGAGGGTCTTGGATAGCTTTCACGTCCATATAACCGTCTAGATTCTGCATAACTGAGATATAAGTGTTGCATGGCTCTTGTCATCCCTACATAACACAGGCGTCGCTCTTCTTCTAAGCGGGCAATATCATCAATAGATTGTTGAGAGGGGAAGAGACCATCTTCCATACCTACTAAAAATACGGTTCTGAATTCTAGGCCTTTTGCTGAATGAATTGTCATTAATTGAACACAGTCCTCATGTTCATCACTTTTGCTTTCACCGGCTTCTAATGAAGCATGCGTTAAGAACATATCGAGTTCATTGATGCCTTCTTCATTGTTAGGGTCAAAATCGAAAAGTTTAGCGGCATTGACTAGCTCTTCTAAGTTTTCAATTTTTTCTTCACCTTTATCCATTTTTTCTTTTTGGTAAAGTTCTATGAGTTTTGATTTTTCAATCACTAACTTTATTTTTTCATAAAGATCAAGGCTTTTGGTTTGTACAGAAAGATTTTTTATTAGGTCTAGAAAAGAGATTAATGCGTTCGTTGCACGCGCAGTTAGCTTGCGTTGATTAATTAATAAAATTGCAGATTCCCATAAAGAATGATTTTGATCTCTAGCAATTAAGCGTATTTCATCAATGGCTTTTGCGCCAATGCCACGAGTGGGTGTGTTAATAATACGTTCAAATGATGCATCGTCATCGTTATTATTCATGAGGCGTAAATAAGCTAATGCGTTTTTTATTTCGGCTCTATCAAAGAAACGTAAACCGCCATAGACACGATAGGGAATAGCTGTAGCCATTAGTTTTTCTTCAAACTGTCTTGATTGGGCATTAGAGCGATATAAAATGGCTGTGTCGGATCTTAGTCCCCCCTCTTTTATCCATGTTTTAATGCGTTCAATAACAAAAAAAGCTTCATCTTGCTCATTAAAAGCTGCGTATAAGGAGCAAAGTTCACCATCACCCGCGTCTGTCCAAAGTTCTTTTTCTAAACGCCCCGTGTTATTAGATATTATTTGGTTTGCTGCTTTGAGAATGGTGCCTGTAGAGCGATAATTTTGTTCTAGTTTAACGATCTGATGATTAGGGTAATGTTTCTGAAAGTTGTAAATATTTTCAATTTTGGCCCCTCTCCAACCATAGATTGATTGGTCATCGTCGCCCACTACAAATAGATTATCTTTGTTGTTTGTTAATAAGCGTAACCAAGCATATTGAATGGTATTGGTATCTTGAAATTCGTCAACATGCACTTGTTTAAATCGTTGTTGGTAAAATTCTAGTACACCTGAGTTATCTCTCATTAATTCATGTGCGCGTAAAAGAAGTTCTGCAAAATCGACTAAACCAGAACGTTGACATAGCTCTTCATAGGCACGGTAAACCATTAGCATATGCTTTTGATGAAAGTCTTCCATTTCAAGAATATGTTTAGCTCTAATACCTTCATCTTTTTGAGCATTAATGAACCATTGAACTTCACGTGGTGGCCATTTTGTATCATCTAAGTTAAGTGTATTCAATAAGCGTTTTATAACCCGCAATTGATCACTTGAGTCCATTACTTGAAATCCTTCTGGTAAATTAGCTTCTTTAGCATGTCTTCTTAGTAGACGATGTGCTATACCATGAAAAGTGCCTATCCATAGGTTGTGAGGATTTACATTGAGGAGTTGCTCGATTCTTTGTCTCATTTCTTTAGCTGCTTTATTTGTAAACGTTACAGCTAATATATTATGGGCAGATAAACCTTCAACTTGCATCTGCCAAGCAATACGGTGAACTAATACGCGCGTTTTGCCACTTCCTGCACCTGCGAGAATCAGCATGGATTTAGATGGAGCTGTTACCGCTAAGCGTTGAGCATCATTTAAAGGTTCAATTATCGAGGTAATATCCATTTTGTATTATCACTTGCACATTCTGTAGAGCTGTGTATATTACTTGCCATTAGATAATGGCTTCAATTATCATTGCTAAGATAAATAATAACTATCACACAGTGGGGGATTAATATGAGTTTTGATTATAAACGTATGACAAAGTTTGAACACAATGTTGGCGAAAATGAAAAAAAATACCGTTTATACGGCGGTGCTGCTTTATTAGCAATTTCAATCTTTACCGCATCAATTGCCTTGTTATTAATAGGTATGGTGCTTGTTGGCACTGGTTTTTCAGGATGGTGTCCAATATACTCAGGTCTTAATAAAAACACTGCAGTAGTTGAAAACACTCCAGCTGAATAACTCTTCTAAAGAGGGCGCAATGATTTCATTATCTTTGCGCCATAACTCTTCAATTCTTAATCCTCTTTTTCAAACTCCCCTTCTAAGACGTTCGTACGAGTTGACGATTCTTCAGTAAATGAGCCGCGTTGTTGAATTAAGCTGTTTTCAATGATGTATTGCGCTATTCTTTTACGCAGTGATGGAATCAAACAAACAATCCCCAGGATGTCAGTTATAAACCCGGGTGTTAGTAGAAGGAGTCCACCGGCTAAAATAATGGGGCCCTCAATCATTTCATATGCGGGAAGTATGCCTAGTCGCAAATTTTCTTGTAGTTTTTGAAAAGTCGAAAACCCTTGTTCTTTAAGCAACAATGTGCCTATTATCGCAGTAGATGCGACTAAAAATATAGTCGGTATTGCTCCTATGAGGCCGCCAACTTCAAGTAATAAATAAATCTCTAAAAATGGAATAATTAAAATTATTATGAGTATGGTTTGTAAGGGTTTCATAGCACTAATTGTAATTTATTTGTCAGTATGACTTTGGGTTATATTGATTGGATTGTATCAACATACAGATAATTTTTTTAATTTTTTAGAGGGGCAATGATTTTATGAATTGTGAAGTACATAGATGAGTAGTCATTATCAAATAGTGATTTGTTCTTGTCCGGATAAAGAAGTCTCGGAAAAATTAGCACAGATTTTGGTGGCTAAACAATTGGCTGCGTGTGTTAATATTTTGCCAAATATTACCTCGGTTTATCGATGGCAAGATCAAGTTGAGACAGCACAGGAATATTTACTGTTAATTAAATCAATGTCGTCTCAGTATAATTTGATTGAGTTACTGATTAGAGAAAATCATCCCTATAAACTTCCTGAAATCATAGCTATCTCAATTGATAACGGATCTTTTGAATACCTTAATTGGATTGCCTCATGTCATATTTGAAAATTATATTTTTGTTATTTATTCTTTCATTTGGATTAGTAAATAACGCACTTGCAGATAATGCCCCTTTGCCAGTCGATGAGGCTTTTAAGCTTAAGGTGAAAGCTGTCAGTTCGGATCAGCTTGATTTTCAGTGGGGAATTGCACCGGGTTATTACCTTTATCAAGAACATATTAAAATTAGTTCAAAAGTTGATGCTGTCGCTATTGCTCCTTTAGTTTTCCCTGTAGGAGAAAAAAAACACGACGAAAATTTTGGTGACGTCATTGTGTTTCGACATGACTTAACTGTGCCTGCTTCATTAGTTTTATCTTCTCCAATCTCATCAGTTAAAGTTTTAGTTCAATACAGAGGGTGCGCGGATAAAGGTATATGTTATCCCCCTCAGAAAAAGATAATTGATCTTGATTTACCCGCTTCAACAGCTACAAATCATAAGGGAGTTTTATTAGAAGAATCAATTAGTGGGTTTGATAAATTAAAGGGTAATCAAGATGATTTATTATCACCTGAATCTGCTTTCAAATTTTTTGCAGAAATAAAAAATCCAAATACATTGCATGTTAATTGGGCAATAGCAAAAGGTTATTATCTTTATCGAGAAAAAATTTTATTAGAGATTACCAATATAGAAGGCGTGAAGATAGGAGAATATTCAATTCCTCATGGTGCAGTTAAGGAAGATGAGGCCTTTGGTAAAGTTGAAATTTTTCATGATGAATTGGCATTTGATTTGCCTATTAATCGGGTAAACAGTCAAGAGCAAAAAATAACTCTGGTAGCTAAATTTCAAGGTTGTGCTGAGCGGGGAGTTTGTTATCCTCCTATGACTAAAGTGATTGATTTGTTATTGCCACCATTAATGGCTTCTGAGGCTGTAACTAAAGACTCTTCTGAACAGTTATCTTTCTCAGAGCAAGATCAAATTGCAAACTCTTTGAAGAATGATGGATTTGGGATGACGTTAATCTCGTTTTTGGGATTCGGCGTTCTTATTTCATTTACACCCTGTATTTTTCCAATGATTCCCATCCTGTCAGGAATCATAGTTGGTCACGGTCATAAAATTACTACCATGAGAGGTTTTTTATTATCTTTAAGTTATGTAATTGCCTCTGCGTTAACTTATACAGTATTTGGCGTGCTTGCTGCATTATTTGGTGGAAATTTGCAAACGACTTTTCAACAGCCTTGGATCGTTTTTATATTTAGCAGTGTATTCGTATTATTATCATTTTCAATGTTCGGTTTTTATGATTTAGAGTTACCTAATTCAATAAAAACTAAATTGAGTAATTCAAGTTTTAAGCACCAAGATGGTTCATTGTTAGGGGCCGCAATTATGGGTGTTTTTTCCACGTTAATTGTGGGGCCTTGTGTTGCTGCGCCATTAGCGGGAGCGCTAATTTTTATTGGTCAAACAGGTGATGCTTTGTTAGGTGGGAGCGCTCTTTTTGCAATGGGGTTAGGGATGGGATTTCCCTTGTTGCTATTGGGTGCTTCTGCAGGCAAGTTGTTGCCCAAAGCCGGCGCTTGGTTAAACGCAACAAAAGCAATATTTGGTGTGCTTATGTTGGCTGTAGCTGTTTGGATGTTAGGTCGAATTTTGCCTAGCGCAGTGATAACAATTTTATGGGCAATGTTATTAATATTACCTTCTGTATATTTAAGTGCATTGGATCCTTTGCCAATAGGGAGTTCTGGGTGGGCTAAATTAGCGAAAGGATTAGGGTTGGTTATGTTTACCTATGGAGTCATATTGCTGATAGGGGTAAGTTTAGGTAATACCAATCCTTTACAGCCACTTAAAGGATTGGTTGTGGGTAACTCGCAAGCAGTCGAAGAAGAGGGGCTCGTTTTTGAACGGGTCAAAAGTCTAGGTGATTTAGAAGAAAAGATTAAGCAAGCTAATTTAAATCATCAGCCGGTCATGTTAGATTTTTATGCGGATTGGTGTGTTTCATGTAAAGAGATGGAATTCTATACATTTACTGACGCTAAGGTAAAGGCAGCATTAAAAGGTTATATGCTTTTACAGGCGGATGTTACAAAAGATTCTGATGATGACAAGTTGTTATTGAATAAATTTAATTTAATAGGCCCGCCTGCAATATTGTTTTTTGATGGTGGTATAGAGGATCAAAAATATAATCGTGTTATTGGGTATCAAGAGCCAAAACTATTTATTGAGAATTTAAAGGCTTTGAAGTGACAAAAAATGTTTTGTTAACGATATTTGTAGCCACACTTGCGGCTGGATTAGGCGGTTACATTAAGTTTATGAATCCTGATGTACAGTTTAATCATGATAAGAAAGAGAATCTAAATGATTTTGTACTCATGGATTTATTGAGTAATCCTCATTCGGTTAATGAATGGCAAGGTAAAATTAGGATTATTAACTTTTGGGCTACTTGGTGTCCTCCATGTCTTGAAGAGATTCCTGGTTTTATTGAATTACAAGAGCAGTATGCCGAAAAAAACATACAGTTTATCGGTGTTGCAATTGATAATAAAGAATCTGTCACGCAGTATCTCACGTCAAAAGCTATAAATTATCCGGTGCTACTCGCAGAAAATGAGGGGTTGAATTTAGCTAAAGAGTTGGGTAATACAATGAATGTTGTTCCCTATACAGTAATAGTGAATCAGCAAGGTTATGTTATTAAGCGTCATCAAGGTCAGATAAGTAAAGAAAAGTTACGAGAAATTATTGCATCACTAATTCAATAAATAACTGGCTTGATAAATTATTTTTAATCCGTAAGGGTTTAGAGCAATGTAATGATGTGGGTGCAGATTCCTCATCATTACATTGAACCGAGTTTATAATGCTTTATATAGCTTGAGAGCTTTTTCTAATTCATCCGTAGATTTTGTCACGTCCCCGAATTTAGCCTGAATTTGTCCTTGAATAACAAAGTCATTAGCTTGTTTGATTTTAGTGTCAGCGCCAGTGATTTTTACAGAAGATAAACGAGCCGATTTTAAAAGTAATTGAGCTGCAGAGAAGTCGCTTTTTGAGACTTGTACAAGAGCTTCTTCAACATATTTAATTGTCTCAGAAATACTATTAGCAGAAGGATTGTTAAATTCTTCAGCGTTGGCTGATGTGAAATTAAGTCCAAATAAAGTTGTAAAGCTTAGAATCAAGGCGATTTTTTGAATAATATTCATAATGTAAAAAATAATAAGTGAGGGATATTCGGTAAATTCTGCCGAATCAAGAGTTGAAAAATTAACTATTTTCAATCGCTATCATAATTGATTCAGGATAGATTGATATGACAGTTTCAATACAATCTTAAAGTTGATAGTTGCTCAATGGTTTAAATAGTATTCTAAGGGTTTATTAATTAGGGTTATTTGCTTAATATAACGAGCTGAAAATAATATATAATACTGCGTTTTATTTTTAATCTTTTTTATCAAAAAAATATCATTATGACTAAAAAGAAAAGCACATCGTTGTTTGAGGATTCTCTTACTGAGATAGAGCAGTTGGTGGTTCAGTTAGAGCAAGGTGAGATTTCTTTGGAAGATTCTTTAAAGTCATTTGAGCGAGGAGTTAATTTAACTCGGGTTTGTCAAAAGGCATTGCAAGCTGCTGAACAGAAGGTACAAATTTTGATAGAAAAAAACGGCACACAAAACCTGGAGTCATTTACTGATGAGTAATGCTTTAAAAGAATATCTTAGTCTTAGTCAAGCTCGTGTTGAAAAAGCTTTAGAAGATCGTCTACCTAGTGAAGCAGTGTTACCACAAAAACTGCATAGTGCTATGCGGTATAGTGTGCTGAATGGCGGCAAACGTATGCGTCCAATGTTGACTTATTGTACAGGTAAGGCTCTTGGTATACCCTTAAGTACGTTGGATGGTCCTGCATGCGCAGTTGAGTTTATTCATGTTTATTCTTTGATTCATGATGATCTTCCTGCCATGGATGACGATGACTTAAGACGTGGCAAGCCAACATGTCATGTTGCTTTTGATGAGGCCACTGCAATTTTAGCCGGTGATGCTCTTCAAGCACTCGCTTTTGAAATATTAGCTAAAGATCCGACTATTAATGCAACAGCTGAAGGTCGATTGAAAATGATAATGGCTTTGACAAAAGCAAGTGGATCGCAAGGTATGGTAGGGGGGCAAGCTATAGATTTACAATCTGTCGGCACACAGTTGAATCTTCCTGAATTAGAAAATATGCATATCCATAAGACGGGTGCTTTAATACGCGCAAGTGTTAATTTAGCGACCTTAGCTAAGGCGAATGTTGAAGAGGAAGTGGCGGTGAAGTTGGATCATTACGCTAAATGTATTGGATTATCGTTCCAAGTTAAAGACGATATTCTTGATGAGGAAAGTGATACAGCCACCTTAGGTAAAACGCAAGGTAAAGATAAAGATAATAATAAGCCAACATATCCTGCATTATTAGGGCTGGCGGGTGCTAAGCAGAAGGCTCAAGAATTACATGAAAAGGCGATAGATAGTCTGAGCGGTTTCGGAGAAGAAGCTGACTTATTAAGAGACTTGTCACTTTATATAATACAACGCTCGCACTAATAACCAACTTGATTACTAAGCATTTAAGCTGGATAATAAACAGATAAATATTAGTGCAGCCTATAAAGTGTTTATTAGCTGATTTTTACTTGATTTTGAAGGGAAATAGGCCTTCAGAATCTTATATACCGAATTATGAATTACCAAATACATGAATAAATCAGCTAACTATCCTTTATTAGCAAATATCAACACGCCTGCCGATATACGAAAGCTGACTAAAGAGCAGCTTAAGCCCTTAGCGGAAGAGTTGCGAGATTATTTAACCCATACAGTGAGTATCTCTGGAGGTCATTTTTCAGCCGGCTTAGGTACAGTAGAGCTCACAGTCGCGTTGCATTATGTATTCAATACTCCATCAGATCAGTTGGTCTGGGATGTAGGGCATCAAGCGTATCCTCATAAGATATTAACTGGTCGTAAAGACCGCATGACCACTATTCGTAGTTTAAATGGTGTGTGTGCATTTCCCAATCGTGCGGAGAGTGAATACGATGCTTTTGGCGTAGGTCATTCAAGTACCTCTATAAGTGCCGCTTTAGGCATGGCAATAGCGGCGGCCTTAAAAGGTGAAGAAAAAGAAATGGTCGCCATCATCGGTGATGGTAGTATCACCGGCGGTATGGCTTATGAAGCTATGAACCACGCGGGTGCTTTAGATGCCAACGTATTAGTTATCCTGAATGATAACGACATGTCTATCTCACCGCCCGTCGGTGCGATGAGTAATTACCTGACAAAAATACTCTCCAGTAAACTGTATTCTTCATTACGTGAAGAAAGCAAAAAAGCCCTCAGCAAAATGCCGAGCGTATGGGAGTTAGCACGTCGTACCGAAGAACACGTTAAAGGCATGGTCGTACCGGGCACCTTATTTGAAGAGCTTGGTTTTAACTATATCGGCCCCATAGACGGTCACGATATCGACATGTTGGTCTCAACACTAGAAAATTTAAAAGCCATTAGCGGTCCAAGATTCTTACATATCGTCACCAAGAAAGGCAAAGGCTACGCGCCTGCAGAAAAAGACCCCTTAGCGTATCACGGTGTTCCTGCCTTCGATCCTACACAAGAAACCTTACCTAAGTCAGCCCCATCCCCGCACCCTACTTATACTGAAGTCTTTGGCTCATGGTTATGTGATATGGCGGCACAAGATAAACGCCTATTAGGTATTACTCCCGCCATGCGCGAAGGATCGGGCTTAGTTAAATTTTCTCAGCAATACCCAGACAGATACTTTGATGTGGCTATTGCAGAACAGCATGCGGTGACCTTAGCCGCCGGTCAAGCCTGTCAAGGTGCAAAGCCTGTTGTTGCCATCTACTCGACTTTTTTACAGCGTGCCTATGATCAATTGATCCACGATGTCGCCATACAAAACCTAGATGTATTGTTTGCATTAGATAGAGCAGGCTTAGTAGGACCTGATGGACCCACGCATGCGGGTAGTTTCGACTACAGCTACTTAAGCTGTATACCCAATATGCTACTGATGGCGCCAGCGGATGAAAATGAATGTCGACAAATGCTTTATACGGGTTATCAACATGAAGGCCCTGCGGCCGTCAGATATCCAAGAGGCAAAGGTCCAGGTGCCGCTATAGAAAGCACTATGACCGCTTTAGAAATCGGCAAAGCAGAAATTCGTCATCAAGGCAGTCGCATAGCACTACTTGCATGGGGCAGCATGGTTACGCCCGCATTAGCGGTGGGCAAACAACTGGGTGCAACCGTTGTTAACATGCGCTTTATAAAACCGATAGATGAAGCCCTATTACTAGAGCTTGCTAAAACTCATGATGTATTAGTGACCTTAGAAGAGAACGTGATAGCCGGAGGGGCAGGGAGTGCCGTGAATAACTATCTTCAAGCTCAGCGTATATTGATGCCTGTGCTTAACATAGGCTTACCTGATAGTTTTGTAGAACAAGGGACACGTGAAGAGTTATTAGCTATCTGTGGCTTAGATGTAAAAGGCATTGCAGATAAAATTAATGACTTTTGTGCATAATTGGTAGCATTAAAATGCATAGATTAAGGGACAAGATTAGAGATATACCTGACTTTCCGAAACCAGGTATTCTATTTAAAGATATTACACCTATTGTTAAGGATCCTTCTAGCTTAAGGTTGTCTGTCAATGAGTTGATTCAGCCTTTTTTAGGTAGAGAAATTACTGCTGTTGCCGGCATGGAAGCCAGAGGCTTTATATTTGGTTCTTTAGTTGCATGGAATCTTGGGTTGCCTTTTATTCCTTTGAGAAAGCCCGGTAAGTTGCCTTATCAGGTTGAAAGTGTATCTTATGATTTAGAGTATGGATCTGCATCGTTGGAGGTTCATAGTGATGCTTTAGATAATACGGATAAAGTTTTATTGATTGATGATTTGTTAGCCACTGGTGGCACAGCAAAGGCTAGTTGTGAATTGGTAGAAAAGTTTGGTGCTACAGTTGTAGCTTGTGCATTTGTTGTGGAGTTGGATTTTTTGGCGGGTCGAGATAAGTTAAGAGACTACGAAGTTCACTCTTTATTGCATTACTAGTTCAGAGTTCGAGCCTGAAAAAATATTTCAGGCTCAGAATAGCTTATTTTTTAATTTCTTTCATTGGCGTACTTTCTTCACTTTCAAGATCTAAGTCAATCCCATAAGATGCTTGAGATTTCCCGTCAGTTGCCAAGTTATTACGCCATTGTAAAAAAGATTCTCTGGTGAAAATGTAAGGGTCAAGTGCGGCTTCGTCAATGAATTTAAGCGCTCCTTCAGCGTTAGCGCGAGTGTTAATCAATGACACTACGTTAACTGCTCCACCGATATACGTAGCTGGATTTGCTGCTGTATCAAATGCAGCTCCTGGTACACCTCTAACAGTAGTTGGGCCTAAAATCGGTATAACTAAATAAGATCCTGTTGGAACGCCCCATGTGGCAAGTGTTTGATCGAAATCCTCTTCGTTTTGTTCCCAGCCTATGTTTTTTGCAACATCAAAAATCCCGACTAAGCCGAGTGTTGAGTTTATAGCTAATCGGCCAGTATCTTGCGCGCCTTGTGAGAATTTTGCTTGTAATGCGTCATTAATAACTACATTTACATTTTTTAGGTTGTTGTAAAAATTATAAACACCCGTTTGAACAAATTGAGGTGTTATGTATCTGTAGCCATCAGAAATAGGTTTAGCAAGGTATCCGTCAACTTTGTCATTAAATTTAAAAGCGGAACGATTGAACTGTTCATATGGGTCTTTTTCATTTTCAACGGTTTTGGACATTGCACAACCATTCAAATAAAACACGCTTGATACTGTCAAGGTGAGAATTAATTTTAATGGCATATTGATAACAAAACGATATGGGTTGTTATTCATCCTTAAACTTACCTATTTTTACAATTTTGAATAATCGTTTATTTTATCATTAATTTTAGATACAAGTGAATCGAAGCCTTCTTGTTGTAAGATACTTGTGTACTCGGATCTTTTAAGAGCTAAATCACTTACACCATTAGCCACAATGTTTATGATACGCCAACTAGTGCCGGTTTCTTTTAACATGTAGTCAAATTTAACGGGTTTATCGTTAACGATGTTCAAATGACTATGAATTAGTATTCCACCTCTAGTGGTCTCTTCTTCAGAGTCATATGAAAAAGATTCTCCAGCATAATCTTTGAAATTATGTGCATAAGAAGAAATGCTGAGTCTTATTATAAGATCTTCCAGTTTTTTCTGTTGATCTTCAGAAAGTTTTTCCCATTCTTTCCCTACAATGACGCGAGCAATTTTAGGCAAATCATGGCTATTTGTTACGCTATTTTCTAAATTAGAATAGCGTCCAGCGTAGCCTAACTGTTTGCCGTTTTTCATGACGGAAATTAAGTCTGCTTGGAATTTTTCGACTACTTGTTTAGCGGTTGCAGTAGAGTTATCCAATGCAAAAACTTTTGTAGTGGGTAATGCCATGGAAACACAAATAATACCGAATTTTAAATATCTAAAAATCATACGTTAACCCTTACAGAAGTATTTTTTAGTCATGAAGAAACTAGCTATTATTTCGCAATTTCAACCTTAACGGGAATGCTAGAGATCGAAGAAGAAGTTGTAAATTCAGGTGTGGGCTCAGGTACCATGTCGCCTTCAGTTTTTGGTCCTCTTAGTGAAGTCAAAAAAGCTTTGATAGGGTGTTTTAACATATCTTCAACAGCAGTAGCCTCGTATCCGCAGTGAGCCATACAGCTGACGCATTTTGGGTTATTAGAATTGCCATATTTATCCCATGGCGTTGTGTCTAATAATTCTTGGAAACTACTTGCATTACCTTCGTCGGCTAACAAATAACAAGGTTTTTGCCAGCCGAAGACATTTCTCGTTGGATTGCCCCAAGGAGTGCATTCGTAGTTTTGGTTTCCAGCTAAGTAATCTAAGTATAGTGAAGAGTGATTTAACTTCCACTTGCGCGTTTTACCGATTCTGAAAATGCCCCTAAACAAATCTTTAACATCTTTGCCTTTAATGAATACATCTTGCTGAGGAGCGTGCTCATAACTAAAGCCAGGTGCAATTGTGACCCCTTCAACCCCTAATTCCATCGCGTAATCTAGGAAATCTGCAACTTCTTGTGCGTTTTCACCTTGAAATAAAGTACAGTTAATAGTTACTCTAAAGCCTTTTGAAAGAGCAAGTTGTATAGCTTCAACTGCTCTTTCAAAAACGCCTTCTTGACATACTGACGTGTCATGGCGCTCTTGCATGCCATCTAAATGGATAGAGAATGTGAGGTAAGGTGATGGTTTGTAATCATCAATACGTTTTTTTAATAACAAGGCATTTGTGCATAAATAGACGAACTTTTTACGAGCAATGATGCCTTCAACAATTTGCGGCATTTCTTTATGAATGAGCGGTTCTCCACCCGGTATAGAAACCATAGGTGCGTCACATTCATCAACGGCTTGCATGCACTCTTCAAAAGATAAGCGTTTATCAAGAATGTCATCTGGGTAGTCAATCTTACCGCAGCCAGCACAGGCTAAATTGCAACGAAATAGAGGTTCAAGCATTAAAACTAAAGGGTATTTTTTGACACCTTTAATTTTTTGTTTGATGAGGTAACTGCCTACTTTTAACTGCTGACGTAAAGGAACACCCACGTGCACATTCTCCAAAATTAATAATATTAGGTAACGATGTGTTCATAACGCATCGTTAGTAATTCAATAAAAAGCAATAATATGATTTGTATGATTAATGCAACAGCCATCTTTGCCCGCTTATTCGTAAAAAAAAGTCCCACAAACTGATTGGGTTAACGAATATTAAGGTGTGTGACCATAAAATACAATCGCTTATATATACCAGCTTAGAATACTATGTTTTAGCAAATGACTCCAGTATTTACGTAAATATAATGATATTAAAATTTGAATGTATTATTTTCGTATAAATACAACAGTAGTGTGGGAATCCAGGGTAATGTACTGATTAATCGAGGCTGTATGCTATTTATTTAGCGGTATTAACAATAAAACAACATTGCTTTGCAAAATACCAACAAACACGATATTATTGTATTAAATCCTATGACCACACCCTTTTGGGAATATTGCAAGATTAACTATGAGCGACACTCGAATATCACTTGATAATCCTAAATCATTGAGTCAACTAGGTGATGATGAATTTCAAGCTTTATTGTTAGAAGGTGTATCTAGAACGTTTGCACTGACTATCCCTCAATTACCTAACAAATTGTATGGGGCAGTCGCTAATGCATATTTGTTGTGTAGGATCGTTGATACCATTGAAGATGAGGTTTCTTTGTCTGCAGAACAAAAAAAGTTTTTTTGCTCTGGTTTTATTGATGTTGTTAAAACCGGAACGAATGCAGAGCTTTTTGCAGTCGATTTAGCGCCTTTGCTATCTGATCAAACTATTCCTGCTGAACATACGCTTATTCATGTTTTGCCCAGAGTTATTCAAATCACACATAGCTTTGAGCCCGAACAAATCGAAGCTTTAGCGAGTTGTGTTGAAACAATGGCTGCAGGCATGCCTGTTTTTCAAGCTCAAAATCTAAGTCAAGGCTTAGCTACACTGGCTGATCTCGATAATTATTGTTATTACGTTGCGGGTTGTGTAGGAGAAATGTTGGCAAAATTATTTTGTCATTATTCACCTGAGATAGCAGAGCATAAAGAAGAGCTATTAAAACTTTCTGTTTCTTTTGGACAAGGCTTACAAATGACTAACATCCTAAAAGATATATGGGATGATGCTCAACGTGGCGTGTGTTGGTTGCCTCAGGATATATTCACTGAAACCGGTTTTGATCTTAAAAATATTAATCTTCAAACAAACGACCCTGCTTTTGCCAAAGGTTTGGAGCATTTGATTAGTATTGCTCAAAATCATTTGAATAATGCATTGATCTATACCTTAAAAATCCCTAGCCATGAAACTGGCATTCGTAACTTTTGTTTATGGGCATTAGGGATGGCGGTGTTAACGCTTAAAAAGATAAAGCAAAATATTAATTTCAGGCATTCTGATCAAGTCAAAATTACTCGCAAAAGTGTAAAAACAACTATTTTGACCACTCGTATAGCGGGGAGAAGTAACATTTTATTGACGTTACTCTTTAACCTAACCAGTCGTGATTTAAAAACACCTGGCTGGCACTATTCATTATCATCCTCAAAAGCCAATTAGACCTTTAAGGACGTATTTATGTTCACTGACACGACTACTCAATCTCGAACAGAGCACTTATCAAGTTCATCATCCCCCATCTATTCTAAAGCGCATGATTTAGACACTGCAATTGCCAATGCTCAAAATAAGCTATTAAGCTTGCAAGATGAGTCTGGGTATTGGGTGTTTGAATTAGAAGCAGACTGTACAATACCTGCTGAGTACATCATGTTGATGAACTATCTTGGGGAAATTGATGAAGTCTTGCAAGATAAAATGGCAAACTATTTAAGATCACGTCAATCAGAAGATGGAAGTTATCCTCTATTTACTGGAGGTCCTGGGGATATTAGTTGTAGCGTTAAAGTTTATTTTGCACTTAAATTTGCAGGTGACTCAATTGATGCTGACCACATGGTGCGATTAAGAGCCTTTATTCTAAGCAAAGGTGGGGCGGCTAAAGCCAATGTATTTACTCGTATTGCATTAGCTACTTTTGAGCAACTTCCTTGGAGAGGGGTGCCCTACATTCCTGTCGAAATAATGTTATTTCCAAGCTGGTTTCCATTCCATTTAGACAAAGTTGCCTATTGGTCAAGAACAGTCATGGTGCCTTTGTTCATTATTTGTACACTCAAAGCAAAAGCTAAAAATCAAAAAAATATAAATATCCTAGAGTTGTTCGTTACCCATCCAGATTTAGAGCAACATTATTTTCCAGAAAGAACCTTACTCAATAAAATTTTCTTAGGACTGGATTTCTTAGGCAAGAAAACAAGACCGTTAATTCCAAAAAAAGCCCACGATTTGGCAATTAATAAAGCTAAAGATTGGATCATTGAGCGACTCAATGGGGAAGATGGCTTAGGGGGCATCTGTCCCGCAATGATGGGGGCATATCAGGCTTTACTTTTGTTAGGGATGTCAAAAGAGGATGAGATCGTTGTAACTGCTCGTAAAGCAATTGATAAATTATTGGTCATCAACGAGCATGATGCCTATTGCCAGCCTTGCTTGTCCCCTGTTTGGGATACCGGATTAGCCGCGTTGGCAATACAAGAAGTTGTGAAAAATTCTGCAACTGCCCCTGCACAAACCACACATGCCTTAACTAAGGCTTACGATTGGTTAAAAAGTAAACAATTGTCAGATGAACCGGGCGATTGGCGTATTTCAAAACCTGATTTAGAAGGGGGTGGTTGGGCATTTCAATTTGAGAATCCTTATTATCCTGATGTAGATGATACTGCAGTCGTTGGTTTTGCTATGGCAGAATCTAAACTTCCCGATATGGATGAATCCATTCACCGAGCAACCCGTTGGATTGTGGGAATGCAATCTAAAAATGGTGGATACGGTGCTTTTGATGTAGACAACACGCATTACTACTTGGATGAGATTCCCTTTGCTGATCATGGTGCATTATTAGATCCACCTACTTCAGACGTAAGTGCGCGTTGTGCTATGTTAATGGCAAGAGTCGCAAAAGACCATGATGAATATTTACCTGCCTTAGCACGAACAATCGAGTATCTACGTTCTGAGCAAGAGGCAGATGGCTCATGGTTTGGTCGTTGGGGTACTAATTATATCTATGGAACGTGGTCGGTTTTATTAGGTTTAGAGCAAACCAATGTGCCTAAATCAGATCCCATTTATACCAAAGCTGTTGCTTGGTTAAAGAAGATGCAGCGTGAAGATGGTGGCTGGGGTGAAGATAACTACAGTTACCACGATAAAGCCTTTGCAGGTAGCTACAAGTTTAGTACGGCATTTCAAACCGCGTGGGCGGTTATAGCTCTAATGGCCGCAGGTGAAGCGCATAGTCCAGAAGTTAAAGCGGGTATTGATTTCATACTACACCATCAACAAGCGGATGGGGTATGGAGCGATAAATGTTTTACAGCGCCAGGATTCCCGAAAGTTTTCTATTTGAAATATCATGGCTATGACAAATTTTTCCCTTTGTGGGCATTAGCGCGTTATCGTAACGAACTTAATAAAAAGTGATTACAGGTATCGTCGTTGCATTACCTGAAGAGCTTCGAACCTTAACAGCAAAAAAAATAGCTAAAGGTGAGGTGCTATTTATTTCAGATAAAGTTTTAGTGGCCTACTCAGGTACAGGACACATTAATGCAACTCAAGCAGCACATTTATTAGTGTCTAAGGGCGCTACTCGATTATTGAGCTGGGGCTGTGCGGGCGCCTTAGCTCAAGATATTATTTCTGGAGATTTAGTGTTGGCTGATAAATTGGTTGCAGCTGATGGTGATATATCAGTGAGTGCAAGTATCTCCTCTGATTGGCATAGCCATATCCATAGTTATCTCTCCAATTATGTGACGATTCATTCTGGGTTGTTAGCAGAAAGCACAGTTGTTGTATCGTCCAGTATTGATAAAAATCATTTACATCAGCAAACAGGTGCATTAGCAGTGGACATGGAAAGTATTGCTATCGCAAGAGTCGCCTTACAAAATGAGTATCCATTTTTAGTGATCAGAAGTATTGTTGATCCATCAAATTTAGACTTACCCCTCGCCATATCAAAATCCGTTAATACTGAGGGCGATGTGGTGTTGAGGCAGTTATTGTTATATCTATTGCGTCATCCATCAGAATTACCCGCTTTAATTAAGACAGGCCGGCACTTTAGTGCAGCCACAAAAACCTTAAAAATAATTGCTAAACAATTGGATTATTTGATAGATCATCCTCATGTTGCAGAAGCTAATATTCAGCACGTTTAGCATAGCAAACATTTAATCACCATGTCATTAACTCTAGCCACTCATTATCAACTATGACTTTTAGCATCGCCGAACTTTTTGCTCAACACAGTACTGATAAATTTGCCCTACATGAACAGCATCTCAATAATCAGATGGTCAGAATGTTACAAACTATTGGTTATGACAGACATTATCAGCGTGCTGTTGGTCAATATCTCTATGATCAAGAAGGCACAGAATATTTAGATTTGTTAAGTGGTTTTGGCGTGTTTGCTATCGGTCGTAACCATCCTACCGTGGTTAATGCACTAAAAGAAACGTTAACGCTCGAGTTGCCTAACTTAGTGCAATTGGATGTATCCATATTGAGTGGATTACTCGCAAAAGAAATTCTAAAAACAACACCTGAAAACATCAATAAGATGTTTTTCTGTAATTCAGGGACTGAAGCAGTAGAAGCAGCGATTAAGTTTGCTAGATATACTACAAAACGCGACAAAATCGTATTTTGTGATCATGGTTATCATGGTCTGACTCTAGGTGCTTTATCACTAGTAGGCGAAGATATATTCCGTGAAGGCTTTGGTAGCTTATTACCTGGATGTGTCAGTGTGCCTTTTAATGATTTAGACGCCTTGGAAGCCGCTTTAAAAAATAAAGACGTAGCCGCTTTCATTGTAGAACCTATTCAAGGTAAAGGCGTGAACTTACCGGATGATAATTATCTACCTGAAGTAGAACGACTCTGTAAAAAATACGGCACTTTGTTTGTAGCTGATGAAGTACAAACTGGCATCGGTAGAACCGGCAAGTTTTGGGCGATAGATCATTGGAATGTAAAGCCCGATATGATTTGTATGGCTAAAGCATTGTCAGGCGGCTTTGTACCGGTAGGGGGTGTAGCCATCACTGAAAAAGTGATGGACAGTGTTTTTAATCGTATGGATAGAGCCGTTGTGCATGGTTCAACTTTTGGTAAAAACAATATGGCTATGGCAGCTGGTTTAGCCACCTTACAAGTAATGGAAGACGAAAAATTGGTTGAAAACAGTTTGGCTGTAGGGACTGACATCATTAATAGCCTAAATGCGTTGTCTGGCCAATACGAGTTTCTAAAAGAAGCGCGTGGCAAAGGCATGATGATAGCTGTTGAATTTAATTCACCCAAGAGTTTAAAACTAAAAGCCGCTTGGGCGATGCTAGAGGCAGCGAATAAAGGATTATTCTGTCAAATGGTGACCATTCCATTGTTTAAAGAACATCACATCCTTACTCAGGTAGCAGGTCATGGGATGAATGTCGTTAAATTATTACCCCCCCTTAATCTAAATCAAAAAGATCGTGATCATATCGTCAGTTCTTTTGATAAAGCGATTTCAGATACGCATCAAATTCCTGGTTCAATTTGGGACTTAGGTAAAAATCTCGCGAGTCATGCGTTAAAAAACAAAAAAGGTAGTTAAGATGAAACGACACATTAAATATCTTTCAGTATGGGTTTTGTTGATAAGCACTCTGCAAACCAATGGGGTATCAGCTCATGCCGTAGTTACAGATTATTCACTAAAACTAAAACCCATTCATGCGCAGCAAGCTGATCATATTGAATTGACTTTTAACTCCAAGATTGAGTTGGGATTATCCCAAATATTCTTGGTGAGTAAAGGAGATAAACATGACTTATTAACCGCTGAAACGGGAAAGAAACAAGGTCAAATCATTATAAAAGTACCTGCCTTAGTGGCGGGTGAATATGCAATTAGGTTTAAGGTATTTGCAGCAGATGGGCATATAACTGAAGACGTTATTCATTTTACAGTTTCTTAAGTAGGAAATATTAATGGCGGGTATTGCTGATTTTCTCGACTCCTTAATCGGTGGTTTTGATCTTATTTGTTATTCATTATTAATGGGGGGGGTGTTTTGGGGGCTATTTGTTTTAAGGCCTTGGCAAAAAGACAATAACTATAATATTGAGCTGTTAAATAAGACCATTAGCCTCATCTATAAAGGTGGTTTTTTATTAGCGGCTGCACAGTTTTTTAAAATTGTACTTAAAGTATGGTTAATGACAGCTCTTTTAGGGCGTTGGCCATTTCCTGAGTTTGCTGATACCACACAATTTATCGGTGGCATCATTCGTACATTCTTTTCCATTTTAATTGCGGCCTATGTATATGGCATATTACGTAATAATGCTTTTTCACAGAAGCACTGGTTGATTGCAATAGTGGTTTCATTGCCTTTGCTAATATCAGGAGCATGGTTGGTACATGCTGCAGGACGATTTGATAATCGTGCATTATTAATGACATTAACGGTCTTTCATCAATTAGGAGCCGCAGCTTGGGTAGGCGGTGTATTTCAATTAGGTAATGTTTGGATATTACATAAACGCCAATTGATATCGACTGATAATTGGCCATTCTTATTACGTAATTTTTCAAAGTTTGGCATGATTTCCGTAGGCTTTATTCTTGTATCGGGCTTTCCGATTGCCTTTCAATATATCGACTCTTGGGATGGCTTAGTAGGCACGGGTTACGGTAATTTATTAATGGTTAAGGTTGTTTTATTAGGCTTGGCATTAGGTTTGGCTTGGTTAAATCGTAGTGCAATGCTGGCTTTTTTTAGAACGAGACAAACGGCCGCTCTATTCGGTCGAGTACCACATTATGTAGAAGCTGAAACATTAGTGCTAGTGATCTTATTGTTCACCGCAGCAAGTTTAGCCTCACAGCCGCCAGCTATAGATATTTCATCATTAACCGCTTCATGGCAAGAAGTCGTCAATACCTTTGCACCACAGATCCCACAAACAACATCACCTAGTCATGTAGCATTAATAGCAGGTGAAGCAGGTCGTGTGGCCATTATTGATCAAGTACCTTCATTAGCCGCAACGGAATGGTCAAATTATAACCACAATATCGCCGGTATATTTTTAACGGTAATGAGTTTCTTTGCTATGTTGTCCTATAGCCATAAATTACCTTTCACAAAATATTGGCCCTTAGGCTTTGTAGGTTTAGGTATTTTCTTATTTTTCCGCAGTGATGCAGAAACATGGCCTTTAGGCCCGATTGGTTTTTGGGAAAGTACTTTTAATAACGGCGAAGTGCTTCAGCACAGAATTGCGACATTATTAGTGCTGGTTTTAGGTTTATTTGAGTTAACAGCGAGAATTACCAAAAATCCTGACAGTAAGTTACCTTTTGTGTTTCCAGTATTGGCGGCCTTTGGTGGACTTATGTTATTAACGCATTCTCATGTTGGCTTTCAAGCTAAAAGTGCATTTTTAATACAAGTGGGCCACACAACTATGGGTATCTTCGCGCTGATACTGTCTTGTGGGCGTTGGTTGGAATTAAAACTGGATAAGCCGGGTAAAGAAATTGCAGGGTTCACTTCAGTGGCTGCTTTATTTTTGATCGGCATCGTATTGATGTTTTATCGCGAACCTCTTTACTAAAATGAAAACGATGAATCAATATCCGCTCTTACATACGATCAACACGCCTGCCGATATACGAAAGCTGACTAAAGAGCAGCTTAAGCCCTTAGCGGAAGAGTTGCGAGATTATTTAACCCATACAGTGAGTATCTCTGGAGGTCATTTTTCAGCCGGCTTAGGTACAGTAGAGCTCACAGTCGCGTTGCATTATGTATTCAATACTCCATCAGATCAGTTGGTCTGGGATGTAGGGCATCAAGCGTATCCTCATAAGATATTAACTGGTCGTAAAGACCGCATGACCACTATTCGTAGTTTAAATGGTGTGTGTGCATTTCCCAATCGTGCGGAGAGTGAATACGATGCTTTTGGCGTAGGTCATTCAAGTACCTCTATAAGTGCCGCTTTAGGCATGGCAATAGCGGCGGCCTTAAAAGGTGAAGAAAAAGAAATGGTCGCCATCATCGGTGATGGTAGTATCACCGGCGGTATGGCTTATGAAGCTATGAACCACGCGGGTGCTTTAGATGCCAACGTATTAGTTATCCTGAATGATAACGACATGTCTATCTCACCGCCCGTCGGTGCGATGAGTAATTACCTGACAAAAATACTCTCCAGTAAACTGTATTCTTCATTACGTGAAGAAAGCAAAAAAGCCCTCAGCAAAATGCCGAGCGTATGGGAGTTAGCACGTCGTACCGAAGAACACGTTAAAGGCATGGTCGTACCGGGCACCTTATTTGAAGAGCTTGGTTTTAACTATATCGGCCCCATAGACGGTCACGATATCGACATGTTGGTCTCAACACTAGAAAATTTAAAAGCCATTAGCGGTCCAAGATTCTTACATATCGTCACCAAGAAAGGCAAAGGCTACGCGCCTGCAGAAAAAGACCCCTTAGCGTATCACGGTGTTCCTGCCTTCGATCCTACACAAGAAACCTTACCTAAGTCAGCCCCATCCCCGCACCCTACTTATACTGAAGTCTTTGGCTCATGGTTATGTGATATGGCGGCACAAGATAAACGCCTATTAGGTATTACTCCCGCCATGCGCGAAGGATCGGGCTTAGTTAAATTTTCTCAGCAATACCCAGACAGATACTTTGATGTGGCTATTGCAGAACAGCATGCGGTGACCTTAGCCGCCGGTCAAGCCTGTCAAGGTGCAAAGCCTGTTGTTGCCATCTACTCGACTTTTTTACAGCGTGCCTATGATCAATTGATCCACGATGTCGCCATACAAAACCTAGATGTATTGTTTGCATTAGATAGAGCAGGCTTAGTAGGACCTGATGGACCCACGCATGCGGGTAGTTTCGACTACAGCTACTTAAGCTGTATACCCAATATGCTACTGATGGCGCCAGCGGATGAAAATGAATGTCGACAAATGCTTTATACGGGTTATCAACATGAAGGCCCTGCGGCCGTCAGATATCCAAGAGGCAAAGGTCCAGGTGCCGCTATAGAAAGCACTATGACCGCTTTAGAAATCGGCAAAGCAGAAATTCGTCATCAAGGCAGTCGCATAGCACTACTTGCATGGGGCAGCATGGTTACGCCCGCATTAGCGGTGGGCAAACAACTGGGTGCAACCGTTGTTAACATGCGCTTTATAAAACCGATAGATGAAGCCCTATTACTAGAGCTTGCTAAAACTCATGATGTATTAGTGACCTTAGAAGAGAACGTGATAGCCGGAGGGGCAGGGAGTGCCGTGAATAACTATCTTCAAGCTCAGCGTATATTGATGCCTGTGCTTAACATAGGCTTACCTGATAGTTTTGTAGAACAAGGGACACGTGAAGAGTTATTAGCTATCTGTGGCTTAGATGTAAAAGGCATTGCAGATAAAATTAATGACTTTTGTGCTTAAGGATGCTTTTTTAACTGACTTTTATAATGAGTAAAATCGAATAAATTAATTGATTTTTACATTATTTAAGTTACAATAGTTGGCTTGTGGAGAGGTGGCTGAGCGGCCGAAAGCGGCGGTCTTGAAAACCGTTGAGGGTTGATCCCCTCCCAGGGTTCGAATCCCTGCTTCTCCGCCATGAATATTAAAAAACCGATTGATCTTTTGAAGACAATCGGTTTTTTTATGGCTGCAAGACGGATTTTAATTTCCTGTGCTTATTCGATTCTACTGGACGATCTAATGTTTGATCGCCAAATATTCACCACATCGGTTAAATATCGCAGATATCTGTCAAGACGGTCGAGCTTTCCAAACTATCAAAACATCATCTTCACGTAATGACTTGAAGCATTGCTATAATTAAGTCTGGTTCTATACTAGAAGTGTCAGTTTTAAACAGACTACTAGCCGTAAAAATAGCTCTAAGCTTTATACTTGTAATAAAACATTTATCTATGGATCCCAGTATTCAAACTTGAGGGCCAACCTTTAGGCTTTAGGTCCAACATTTAGATTTGAGGTTCAATGTTTTTTTCTTTTACCGTGTACTTATACCTAAATATCAGATATTAAACTCGGGTGCCAACGTTAAAACCTATATGCCAATCGCCAAACTTTTAGGCTAATGCTAAAACTTCCGTACCAAAACCAAAACTTGTGCTCCAGTATTCAAATACAAAATTAAATTATGAAGTTAAAAGTTCTGCTGATAAATTTGGGGTTTAGCCATAAAATCATTGGGCTAGCTGTAAAACTTGCGACCCAAGACTGAAACACAAGTCTCCGTCTTCAAACTTAATTTTAATTGCCAGATCTCAGGTGCTAACACGCGACTAAGAGTTTTAAAGGCCGAATAATGGCTCTAATAAAAAAACTCAGGTTTAAACACGGGCACTCATATTTCAGCAAGGAGACACGTTTTATAACTTAGATGCCAAAGATTTAGAAATCTCTCCAAATGATAATGATGTGTCTTGATTATTTGAGGTACATCTTAAAATTACAGACAATTGTTAATGGTGAAGGATATATGCTGTCTTTTTAGATTCTTACCTGACTGTGCACACTATTTGCTAATTGTATTAAGCATAAGAAAATTGTATTCTTTGGACAATATTTTTATTAATGGAAATAGCATGAATAAAACGTCGTTACTTATTTTTTTGATGCTTACTTTTTCCGTGAGCGGATGTTCCTATTTTTGTAATGAAGATGCTGTAACTGACTTAGCAGCACCCTTAGTCTCTGCACCGGCACCATTACCCCTTCCTGTTCTTAAGCCTCTTGTGCCAAAAGCTTCATTGTTGTCATGTGAAGAAGTTTGCTCAAATCAAACGGGTATAAAGAAGAAGTTTTGTGTAAAGAAATGCGAGTTTAAAATAAAAAAAGCGGAGCGAAAGGCTTTGAAAGAAGCCTGTATCGCTAAGAAAGCTGAAATATGGTCAAGAATATTTCCTAAAGCAAATGACAGTTCTAGTCTTGATTGCCGAGATTATATTGATTGATGAAAAGGTGCTTTAGGTTTTAACTTAATGAGGGTTCAATGAGGATTTATGGTTTCTAGGCGTAAGTTTCTACTGCAGATGGGTTTATTAGCCTCTACCAGTGCTATTGGATTTTCTGGATTTAACAGGCGTGCTTTAGCTTTAACCCGTGATTCGGTCAGTCAACTGCCTATTGCGCAAGGATATGGGGAGTTATCTCCAGTCGCTACTGAAAATACAGGTGAGGTCTTTTTGGCGTTACCCAAAGGCTTTAAATATAAGGTATTCGGTAAGCAAGGCTCTGTGATGTCTGATGGTAATAAAACGCCCCCTTTACATGACGGTATGGCCTGTTTTTCTGTGGGTAATGAGTTGCGTTTGATTCGAAACCATGAAGTGTCAAATGGTCGAGTGCCTAAACAAGGTTCGGCTATTGGAAATAATGCTTATGATGAGACCGCGGGTGGGGGTACTACGACGCTTGTTGTTAATCCTAAAACGCGTGAATTAATAAAAGATTTTGTCAGTCTCAGTGGTACATTAATCAATTGTGCAGGGGGTATAACCCCATGGGGTAGTTGGATTTCATGTGAAGAAACTACCTTAGGTCAATCTATTAGAAAGGATGAAGCGGGTAAGGTAACCGGGGGTTACAGTAAACCTCATGGTTATTGTTATGAGGTTTTTGCGAAAGCAGATTGGGTTTTGCCCGCCGAACCCCTCAAGGTAATGGGTCGTTTTAAACATGAAGCGGCAGCCGTTGATAAAAACACGGGCATTGTGTATCTAACAGAAGATGCTAATACAGCAGGTTTTTATCGCTTTATACCGAAACAGAAAAAACATCTTGCAAAGGGTGGTGAGTTGCAAATGTTGAAAGTGATCAATCAAGATGGTTTTGATACTAGAAAAGGTTTAAGTGTTGGGCAAACGTTTCAAGTGTCTTGGGTGACAATCGATAACCCTGATCCTATTGAAGCGGATTTTGATGACAGTGCTGTGTATAAGCAGGGACTCGCTAAAGGCGCGGCTACTTTTGCGCGTTTAGAAGGCGCTTATAGTCATCATAAAGGACAGATCTTCTTTGTCTCGACGAATGGTGGAAATAATGCAGGCGGCCAAGTTTGGCGTTATGAGCATAAGTCTAAAACACAGGGAAAATTAACGCTGGTATTTGAGTCCCCCAGTCGTGATCTGTTAGACATGCCGGATAATATTTGCCTTAAACCCCATTCTGAACTTGTGTTTATTTGTGAAGACAGTGATTACTCTGAAGCAGGGGGCACATCGGATAATCATATGCGTGTGTTAGCACCGAATGGCAAGATAGCTGATTTCGCAAAAAATGTAACGCCAGGGTTCGAGTCGAGTGAGTTTGCGGGTTCTACATTTTCTGAAGAGGGTAAAACGTTGTTTGTAAACCTACAAGCCGTTGGGGTCACTCTGGCTATTTGGGGCGATTGGCAAGCTTTTAAGGCGGATTGATAATTCTCTACGAATTCTCTACGAACTGCAAGATAACATAGAACAGCCCGCGCGTTGTCTTGCCCAGTCTGGACGTTTTGCTGAATAATGTGCTTTACCGTCTTTTTCAGTATAGGGATGTCGTAATGCGTCTAATAATTCGTGTATGCCAGCGAAATCACCTTGTTCCGCTTTATCAATAGCCAATTGTGCGAGATAGTTTCTTAAGACATAGAGGGGATTGACTGCGTTCATTTGGTTTAATCTTTCACTATGCGATCGTTGATCATTTTGAATACGTTGCCCATACGTTTTAAGCCATTGCTTAAGTCGTAGTTGGTAAGTTGGGGTGATTTGTTCTGGTACATAATAAGCGGGTGATAGCCGATCGACTGCACTATCAATTTGCGTTTCTTCAAGACCTTGACTGCAATCAATTTTAGCGAGTTGTCGGTAAAATAAAGTCATATCCGTTTCAACTAATTGCATAATAATCAGTAATTCCGCACATAAATCGTCGTCTGTACTGGGTTTGAATGCTTGTAAACCGAGTTTATGAGCCATCATAGTCTGCCAACCCGTCTCAAAGGTCTCAGAGTAGCAATCCATGGCGTCATGTAAGGCTTGTTCTTTTTTTATGAGTGGGAAGAGTGCATTAGCTAGTTGCCCTAAGTTCCAAAAAGCTATCTGGGGTTGATTGCCAAAGCGATAGCGTTTTTGTTCTGCATCGGTGGTGTTAGGTGTCCAGCCCGGATCATAGTTTTCTAACCAGCCATAGGGGCCATAATCAATGGTTAAGCCTAAAATGGACATGTTGTCTGTGTTCATAACGCCATGCACAAAGCCTACGCGTTGCCAATGCACGATCATTTCTGCCGTTTTTTGACAAACTTCTCTAAACCAAATGCTATAAGTTTGGGGTGAGGGTGCTCCCAAGTGCGAAAAATCAGTGATTATCGTGTAATCCACTAATTGTTTTAATAAGTCTAATTCTCCACGCGCCGACAATATCTGAAAGTGCCCAAAACGCGTAAAGGAGGGCGCTACTCTGCATACAACGGCTCCCGGTTCGGCTTGTGGATTGCCGTTGTAAAACATATCTCTGATAACAGTTTCACCGGTAGTGATTAAACTTAATGCGCGCGTAGTGGGTACACCTAAGTGATGCATAGCCTCACTGCATAAAAATTCTCTGACGGATGATCTTAATACGGCTAAGCCATCTGCGGTTCTGGAGTAGGGGGTGGGCCCCGCGCCTTTAAGTTGTATTGCCCAGCGTTGATTTTGTTGGTTTACTATTTCACCTAAATTAATAGCTCTCCCATCACCTAATTGTCCGGCCCAATGACCAAATTGATGGCCGCCGTAGCAAGTTGCATAAGGATTCATGCTGGGTAATATCTGATTACCTACGAAGGTGTCTGTAAATGCTTTAGATTTACAAACAGTAGGGTCCAAATCTAACAGATCAGCTACTTCTTCTGAATAAGCGACTAGCGTCGGGTTTGTTACTTGTGATGGCGTTACGAGTGAATAACAGGCGTTGAAAACTTGGCGGCGGTTGTTAATGGTTTCTGCGTCGGCAGGGAGTTCTTTTGTAAATCGATTATCAAACTTTAAGTCAATTAACTGTTTAATCTTCATTGCTGTAATCAATGTCTTAAGTTGGAAGTCCCTGCCAAATTGTGATGTTACATTTACGCTTGGCTGTTTAAGTAATCTTCATAATTACCATTAAAGTCCACTATACCATTAGGTGTTAATTCAATAATACGTGTCGCTAAAGAAGATACAAACTCTCTATCATGACTTACGAAAATTAAAGTACCTGGGTAGTTTTCGAGTGCTGTATTGAGTGATTCAATAGATTCCATATCAAGGTGATTGGTGGGTTCATCCATTACCATAATGTTATTTTTTTGCAGGATCAATTTGCCAAACAACATGCGGCCTTGTTCCCCACCGGAAATGACTTTTACTGATTTATTAATATCATCAGCTGAGAATAATAAACGCCCCAATGTGCCGCGTATGGCTTGATCATCATCAGATTCTTTGCGCCATTGCCCCATCCATTCTATGAGCGATTCACCTTGCGCAAAGTCTTCTGCGTGGTCTTGGGCAAAGTATCCTACTTCGGAGTTTTCTGACCATTTGACCGTGCCAGTATCCGCTTCCAAATCACCTACTAGCGTTTTAAGTAAAGTCGATTTACCAATACCGTTGGGGCCAATAACAGCAATACGTTCGCCTACGGGAACCAGTAAATTAAGATTTTTGAACAGGGGGTCATCACCATAACCTTTACTCACATTTTCAACTTCTAAAGCTAAACGATGAAGTTTTTTAGTTTGATCAAAACGGATAAAGGGATTAACTCGACTGGAGGGTTTAACTTCATCTAGTTTAATTTTATCAAGTTGTTTAGCACGCGATGTTGCTTGTTTAGCTTTAGAGGCATTCGCAGAGAAGCGGCTTACGAAGGTTTGTAATTCAGCTATCTGGGCTTTTTTCTTAGCATTACCTGCCAGCAATCGCTCTCTTACTTCAGTGACAGCGACCATGTAGTCATCGTAATTACCTGGATAAACGCGTAATTCACCGTAATCCATATCAGCCATGTGGGTGCAAACACTGTTTAAAAAATGTCTATCATGCGAAATGATAACCATGGTGCAGTTGCGATCATTTAAGACAGTTTCTAGCCAACGAATGGTATTAATATCAAGGTTGTTGGTGGGTTCGTCTAAGAGCAGGATGTCTGGATTTGAGAATAGTGCTTGAGCCAATAAGACGCGCAACTTCCAACCGGGAGCCACGGCACTCATTAAGCCTGTATGTTGTTCTAGGGGAATATCTAAGCCTAATAAAAGTTCTCCTGCTCTTGATTCAGCTGTATAGCCATCATACTCAGCAAATACAGACTCTAGCTCTGCTGCTCGCATGTAATCGTCTTCTGAGGCTTCTAAATTGGCATATATGCCATCACGCTCAGACATGGCGGCCCACATTTCTGCGTGGCCCATAAGTACTACGTCGAGTACGCGTTTGTCTTCGTAAGCAAATTGATCTTGGCGTAAATTACCCAGTCTTTCGTTGGGAGTGATGCTCACGTTGCCAGCAGAGGGCTCCAAATCACCGCTTAAAATCTTCATGAAGGTTGATTTTCCGCAGCCATTAGCACCAATTAATCCGTAGCGGTTACCATCCCCAAATTTAACGGATACATTTTCAAATAATGGCTTTGCGCCAAACTGCATGGTTATATTAGCTGTAGAAATCAAAGTGTTGTTCTCGATGTAGGGTAAAAATTAATGGGTTGGTCTTGATAATAAAACTAGTTAAAAAATTGGATGATTAAGTTAACGGCTATTTGATCGAAACTCTAGTTATAGGCTTATTTTAACAGATTTTGAAATCAGCGTATTTCATACCTACTTAGACAGGTGAAGTTGTGGTATGGGTGACAATTTTTTCAAATATTAGTCAACTGATCGGGTAATATATGTACATCTTAAATTATAGATTGTCTTCGCTGTTATATCTAAGGAGGTTATATGCTAAATAAGGTTACATTAATTGGTCGATTGGGTGGGGATCCCGAAGTGCGTTATATGCCAGCGGGAGGTGCCGTTGCAAATATTACCTTAGCCACTAACTTTCGTTGGAGAGATAAAGCAGGGGAAAGAAAAGAATCTACAGAGTGGCATCGTGTGGTTTTCTTTAATCGATTAGCTGAGATTGCGGGTGAATATCTTAAAAAGGGGGGGCAGGTATACGTAGAAGGTCGTCTGCAAACGCGTAAATGGCAGGGTCAAGATGGTCAAGATCGTTATACAACTGAGATTATCGCTACAGAAATGCATATGTTAGATAGTCGTACAGGTGGCACCGCAAATTTTGGTGAACAACCTTCAAGTAGCGGACCAGTCGCTGCTAAACCCAATTATCAAACTAAATCTTCTGCGCCTAGTAGTTCGCCTGAAGGCATGCCACCACCACCTCCGCCATCTTATGATGATTTTGATGATGATATTCCGTTTTAATGAGTACCTGGTTGATAAAAAATACTAAATTTTTTACTTTTTTAAATGTCCATTATGTTAATTAAACGATTTATTTTGATTTTTACCTTCTCCTCATGGTTACTAGGTTGTGCAACGGTTTCCGATTCGCAAGAAACTGTTCCAGTCTATAAAAATGGTGCAAAAGTACAGAGTAAACCAGGTACAGCTGCAAAAGGGAAGAAATCAAAAAAATCAAAATCAAAAGTTGTTCAACCCGCAGTTGAGCAACCTAAATCAGCAGCGCCCGTTGGTCCAGACATTGTAGAAGTTAAACCCTTGGGTGATAGTGCTGCTTCGGGGCCCCAAATACAAGCATTAGCACCCGAACCATTAACACCAGAACAACAAGCTTTTATTGCAGAACAAAATGGGGTTTCTTCTCCTCAGGGACAGCCTCAAGTACCGCAAGGAGCATCGTCTGCAGAAGGTCAAGTAGCACCTATTGTCGTTGATAATGTTAATGGGCCCGTTGTAGTAGATCAGAAACCTGAGCTGGCGACTGTTCAGGTATATCAACCCTTTCAGCCTTTGGATGCTTTTGCTCCGCTCTCTCCAGCGGTTAATGCATTAGTCTTATCTGCTAATCAGAGTAATCAGTCTGGTAACGTTGAGTCTGCAATGACCACAATAGAAAGAGCTATCAGAATAGAACCTCGTAATGCAACGCTGTATTACAAATTGGCTGTATTAAAATTGAAAAGCCTGAAATTTCGAGAAACGGAAGATTTAGCTAAAAAAGCGGCTCTGCTAGGCGCGAATGATGTCGCAATTAAAAAGCACAGTTGGTTGTTGATTGCAAAGTCTAGAGAATTACAAGGTAATGTTGAAGGTGCTAATGAAGCAAGAGTCAAAGCGAGTGGATTTTAACTGATTGTCCTCTGAAATAGTGTGTTACGGTAGATTGCAGTTTCTTGAGAACTCTTGAGTATTTGATAATAAATCTCACTACCCGAAGCTATACGTCTATGTGATAATAATTGCATGAGATATGACTAGGTATTTTTTAAACCTTTAAGGTATTTATAATGGATGAGAATAAAAAGAAAGCATTAGGTGCGGCATTAATGCAAATAGAGAAGCAGTTTGGTAAAGGCTCTGTTATGCGCATGGGGGATGTGGCCGCCTCTCGTGATATTGATGTGGTTTCTACAGGATCCTTAGGTTTAGATATTGCTTTAGGTTGTGGTGGGTTACCTAGAGGTCGGGTTGTTGAAATTTATGGCCCTGAATCTTCAGGGAAAACAACATTAACTTTGCAAGTTATTGCAGAAATGCAAAAGCTGGGTGGGACTGCCGCTTTCGTTGATGCTGAGCATGCTTTAGACCCGGGTTACGCCGAGAAAATTGGTGTTAATGTAGATGAGCTATTAGTTTCACAACCCGATACGGGTGAGCAAGCTTTAGAAATCACAGATATGCTAGTTCGCTCGGGTGCTGTCGATATCGTCGTGGTTGACTCAGTAGCCGCTTTAACGCCTAAAGCAGAAATTGAGGGCGATATGGGAGATTCTCATATGGGCTTGCAAGCTCGATTGATGTCGCAGGCTTTAAGAAAATTGACCGGTAATATCAAGCGTTCTAATACCTTGGTTATTTTTATTAACCAAATTAGAATGAAAATTGGCGTTATGTTTGGTAGTCCAGAAACGACAACTGGAGGTAATGCCTTAAAGTTTTATGCATCTGTTCGTTTAGATATTCGTCGTATTGGCTCTGTTAAAAAAGGCGACGAAGTGATTGGTAACGAAACCCGTGTGAAAGTAGTCAAAAATAAAGTGGCGCCGCCTTTCAAACAAGCAGAGTTTGAAATTTTATACGGTGAAGGTATTTCATTTTTAGGTGAGATAGTTGACCTTGGCGTTGTCTATGGCTTTATTCAGAAGGCGGGTTCTTGGTACAGTTACAATGAAGAAAAAATTGGCCAAGGCAAAGAGAATGTGAAAGTTTTCTTAAAAGAACACCCTGAAAAAGCCAAAGAAATTGAAGAAAAAATTAGGGCAGAGGCTTTTAGTAAATTACACCCTATTGTTGAAAATATTGATATTGCAGATCTAGATATAGATTAAGTTTTAATGTGAAAAAGTGAAGATGGACAATGCAAAAACAGGTGATAGTCAATCGTCGGTTATCAAGCAAGTGTGCATCAGATTATTGGCTAATAGAGAACATAGTAAGAAAGATTTATTAAATAAACTATTAGCCAAGGGCTTTCAGGAAGAAAGCGTTTTACCCGTGATAGAGCAGTTAGTTAAAGAAGGTTGGCAGTGTGATTTACGGTACGCTGAAAGTTACACAAGATACCGGCTTTTGAAAGGTTATGGCCCCAGCTACATTAACTATGAATTGCGAAAAAATGGCGTTAATCATTTTGATTTAGAGCCAGTTGTGATTAAAAATGTTGGAAGTTGGCTGGAGTTGGCTGAAAAAGTTTATCTAAAAAAATACGATGATGAGGTTTTTTTAGAGCGTAATGAATGGGCAAAACGAAGTCGTTTTTTAATGCAACGTGGATTTACCAGCAATACAATAAATACCTTATTTGATCATTTAAATATTAAATTCTTGGGCGCTCATCGGTAGTGCTTTTTTAAATTACACACTTAACATGAAAAAAATGACTAGCGCAGAGTTGCGCACCTCCTTCTTAGAATTTTTTCGTCAACGCGGCCATTCAATAGAACCTTCCAGTTCACTTATTCCAGGCAACGACCCCACCTTGTTATTTACTAATGCGGGGATGGTTCAGTTCAAAGATGTCTTTACAGGCAAAGAAGCGCGGGACTTTACTAAAGCGGTTACCACGCAACGTTGTGTAAGGGCTGGGGGTAAGCATAATGATCTAGAAAATGTGGGTTACACGGCTAGACACCATACTTTTTTTGAAATGCTGGGTAATTTTAGTTTTGGAGACTATTTTAAAAAAGAGGCTATCCATTATGCATGGGATTTTTTAACTAAAGAATTAGAGATTCCTGCCGGTAAATTATGGGTCACTGTTTTTGAAGAAGATTTAGAAGCAGAGAACATTTGGCTACAAGAAATTGGCGTTCCAGTTGATAGACTTTCAAGAATTGGTGCAAAAGATAACTTTTGGTCTATGGGTGATGTGGGTCCTTGCGGCCCTTGTTCAGAGATATTTTATGATCATGGTGAAGATATCCCAGGTGGACCTCCAGGCTCTCCCGATGAGGATGGAGATCGATATATTGAAGTATGGAACTTGGTTTTCATGCAATATGATCGTTCGGCTGATGGCACTTTAACACCTCTACCAAAGCCTTCAGTTGATACAGGGATGGGCTTGGAGCGAATCAGCGCAGTGTTGCAGCATGTTCATAATAATTATGAAATTGATTTATTCCAGCCCATTATTAAAGTAGCCGCTGAAATTGTCGGCACAACAGATTTAACTAAAAGCTCTTTGCGCGTTATTGCAGATCATATAAGATCCTGCGCTTTCTTAGTCGCTGATGGTGTGTTGCCTTCTAATGAAGGAAGAGGCTATGTGTTAAGGCGAATTATTCGCCGTGCAATTCGTCATGGTTATCGATTAGGCATTCAAGATGTGTTCTTTTATAAATTGGTTGCGCCTTTGGTGAGTGAAATGGGAGGTGCTTTCCCTGAATTAAAAGCGGCACAGGCTAACGTAGAAAAAATTCTAAAAAAAGAAGAAGAGCGATTTGCTGAGACCTTGGGTCAAGGCATGAAAATTCTTGAAGCTTGTGTAGCTAAATTGGAAGGTACAGTCATTCCAGGTGAAACTGTTTTTCAACTTTATGATACCTATGGTTTTCCTGTTGATTTAACTGCTGATTTTGCCCGAGAAAATAATTTAACTGTAGATCATGCTGGCTTTGATGTAGCAATGACTGCGCAACGAGATAGAGCGCGTTCAGCCAGTAGCTTTAATAACGAGCATACTCAAGATATTAAATTAGATTCACAAACTGAGTTTACGGGTTATGAGCATTTAGTGAATCAAGCGCGCATTATTGCGCTGTATAAAGAGGGGCAGTCTGTGAGTAGCTTAAAAACAGGCGAAGAGGGATTGCTTGTTTTAGATAAAACGCCATTTTACGGTGAGTCAGGTGGACAAATTGGTGATTGTGGTCAAATTGTAGTTAATGGTTCAGTGTTTGAAGTCACTGACACTCAGAAACAGGGTGGCGATTTATTCTTACATAAAGGTAAAGTCGATCAGGGTTCTTTGAATGTTAATGACGCATGCGATGCGTTGGTTAATCAAGTGGCTAGAAAGGCAACGGAATTAAATCATTCGGCAACCCATTTACTTCATGCTGTATTGCGTAATGTATTGGGTGAGCATGTCAGTCAAAAAGGCTCTTTAGTTAATACGGAACGGTTGCGTTTTGACTTTTCCCATTTTGAGGCGTTAACGGCTGAAGAAATTGTGACGGTTGAAAAGTTAGTCAATGAACAGATTAGACTCAATAGTCCTGTGTCTGCTCAAATTATGGCTAAAGATGACGCTGTGCAAGCTGGGGCTATGGCTTTATTTGGTGAGAAGTACGGTAGTGAAGTTCGCGTTTTGAAGATTGGAGATTTCTCAACAGAATTATGTGGTGGAACACATGTTGAAAGATCTGGAGATATTGGCGTTTTTAAAATCATCAGCGAAGCGGGTGTTGCGGCTGGCGTAAGACGTATTGAGGCGGTGACAGGCAGCGCATGTGTGGAATGGATTATTAACAGAAATAATGCGATGAGCGCTGTTTCCGGGTTATTAAAAAGCTCTGCTGATAAGGTGCCTGAAAAAGTAGAGCAGCTTTTAGAAAAAACCAGAGTATTAGAGAAGCAGATTGAGAGACTTAACTCAAAATTGGCTAGTTCAGCAGGTGACCAGTTGTTAGCTCAAGCAGTCGATGTTGCTGGATTAAAAGTTTTAGCAGTAAAGTTAGAGGATGTGGATAGTAAAACTTTACGAGATTTAGCTGAACAATTGAAAAATAAATTAGGTCGATGTGCATTGGTTTTAGCCGTGGTTGAAGGTGAGAAAGTCAGTTTGATTGCGGTGGTATCTAAAGATGCTATTGGGCAGATAAAAGCGGGTGAGTTGGTTAACTTTGTAGCCACTCAAGTCGGCGGTAAAGGCGGCGGTAAGCCTGATTTAGCAATGGCAGGAGGGAATAATCCTTCGGGATTAGCGGCCGCTTTAGCTGCAGTTCCTGCATGGGTCAATGGCCAATTGGGCGGATAGACAGGTTTAATTGAATGGCATTATATGTATATAAATTTGGCGGTACTTCAGTAGGTTCTGTTGAAAGAATCAAATCTGTCGCTGAAAAAGTAAAAAAAGCCCATGATTTGGGCGACCAAATAGTGGTTGTTTTATCTGCGATGAGTGGTGAAACAAATCGCTTAATTGATTTGGCAAAGGAAATGCAATCACAGCCCACGGCGCGTGAATTGGATGTATTAATTTCTACGGGTGAACAGGTTGCCGTTGCATTACTAAGTATGGCCTTGCATCAATTGGGTTGTGATGCAACTTCATATACAGGTGGTCAGGTAAGAATTTTAACGGATAGCGTACATACTAAAGCAAGAATTCGTGAGATTGATGACGCTAAAATACGAGCTGATCTTAATGACGGAAAAGTAGTTGTTGTCGCTGGATTTCAGGGCGTTGATGAGTTTGGAAATATTACGACTTTAGGTCGTGGTGGTTCTGATACATCAGCAGTTGCTTTAGCTGCAGCGCTAAAAGCAGATGAGTGTCATATTTATACGGATGTCGATGGTGTTTATACCACAGATCCACGTGTAGAGCCTAAAGCTCGTAGACTTGATCACATTACTTTTGAAGAAATGCTAGAAATGGCCAGTTTAGGTTCAAAAGTATTGCAAATAAGATCGGTAGAGTTTGCTGGAAAATACAATGTTGCTTTACGCGTTTTATCATCATTTCAAGAAGGGTGTGGTACGCTTATCACCTACGAGGATTCACAAATGGAAAGTGCTTTAATTTCGGGGATTGCTTTTAATAGAGACGAAGCAAAATTAACGATTACGGGTGTACCCGATTTACCCGGCGTTGCTCATAAGATATTAGGCCCAATAGCTGACGCTAACATTGAAGTTGATATGATCGTGCAAAATATTGCTGATGATGCATCGACTGATTTTACTTTTACAGTTCACAGAAATGAATATTTACGTGCAAAGACTATTCTAGAGCAAACCTGTTCAGAATTAGGCGCAAGAAAAGTTACAGGCGATGACAGTATTGTTAAGGTGTCAATTGTAGGTGTCGGTATGCGTTCTCATGCGGGTATTGCAAGTACAATGTTTAAGGCATTAGCAGATGAAGGTATTAATATTCGAATGATAGCCACTTCTGAAATCAAAATATCAGTAGTTGTTGATGAGAAATATCTAGAGCTAGCGGTGAGAGCTTTGCATAGTGCGTTTGAATTAGACAAAACTATTGAAACACTTTAGGGCTTTTGGTCTGTTTAGATTAATTCACTTTAAGTGTTTGTGTTGATTAATTAGTTTGAGCGTTATGGTATATAGCCATAAGGCTTTTTTGTTGCGTGAAGTGTTTAATTGGTCAATAACTTTAGGGTGATATGTATGTCTGAGAAAATAGGTAATGCTGCGGGTGAGATTTGGCGATTTCTTGATAAGAATGGTCCAATTAGTGTGTCTAAATTAGCTAAAGAGTTAAGCGTTGATGAAAAGTACTTGCAAAGAGCAATCGGGTGGTTAGCTCAAGAAGGGAAGATTTCTATTGATATCGTAAATAGAGCTGAAACTATAAGTCTTGTCTAGTTGAGTTCTGATTTTATAAACATTGCCTAGGTTTAAATAATCTAGGCAATGAGCCCTTTGCTTTAATAAAAGCCTTGATTAATTTCAATAACTCTTTATAATACGCTGAATCAATCGCGGGGTGGAGCAGCTTGGTAGCTCGTCGGGCTCATAACCCGAAGGTCGTAGGTTCAAATCCTGCCCCCGCTACCAAAATTAAAGACCCCTTATTGGGGTTTTTTATTTTCTGGGCTTCGGTGAGTTGGGGCTTAAAATTAGATTGTTAATGGAAGAGCCTTGGGCTCTTTTTTTTTGTGTAAAAATTTAGTGAGGAAACCATGAAGCAGGCGCCAGAGCATTTGCTTAATTTAATCGAACCGATCGTTGAAGGTTTAGGTTATGAATGTGTTGGTATCGACTACAATCCACATCCGAAACATGGCTTACTAAGAATTTACATAGATAGCGAGAATGGTGTTTTAGTAGATGATTGTACTAAAGTCAGCCACCAAGTGAGCGGGGTCTTGGATGTTGAAGATCCAATTCAAGGTAATTACCAATTGGAGGTATCTTCTCCAGGTGCTGACAGACCATTCTTTAAGATTAGTCAATTTGAGCGTTATATTGATAGTACTGTTTTAGTTAACTTGTTCAAGTCGATTAGTGGCAGAAGAAAAATAACTGGTCGAATTGTAAAAGTAGCTGATGAAGTTATTACCCTTGAAGAAGGTGAGCAGACCTATGAGGTACCTTTTGAGGCGATGAGTAAAGCGCGCCTAGTACCCGAGTATTTAATTGAAAAAGGAGGCCGAGATGGCAAATAAAGAAATTTTGTTAGTAGCTGAAGTTTTTTCGAATGAAAGGGAAATAGAAAAGGAAATTGTTTTTCAAGCTATAGAGTCTGCATTAGAAGCTGCAACGGTTAAAAGACATGCTAATGTTATTAAAGTGCGTGTCGAAATTAATAGAAAAACAGGTGATTACATCACTTATAGACAATGGGAAGTTGTTGATGTGAATCCGACTTCTGCGGGTGATGTTGAGTTTCCTACCACACAAGTATTATTGGAAGTTGCGAGACTGGATGATGCAAACATTCAATTAGGTGACTTTGTCGAAGAAGAAATTGAGTCTGTCGATTTTGGACGTATCGCTGCTCAAACTGCAAAACAAGTGATCATTCATAAAATCAGGGAAGCAGAACGCCTTAAAATTGTTGAAGCCTATAAAGATAGAGTGGGTGAACTTATAACAGGTATCGTTAAGCGTATTGAAAAAGGCAGTGTGTATCTGGATTTGGGTGGTCATATAGAGGCTTATATCGCTAAAGAAGATATGATTCCAAGAGAAGCTATTCGAGTAGGAGATCGTGTTCGCGGTTACTTGAAGGATGTTAGATCTGAACCGAGAGGTCCACAATTATTTGTGAGTCGAACTGATCCACAATTGTTAGTAGCATTGTTTAAGCTTGAAGTGCCTGAGGTAGGCGAGGGATTAATCTCTATCATTGGTGCGGCACGTGACCCGGGTTCTAGAGCTAAATTAGCTGTTAAGAGTAATGACCCACGATTGGATCCTGTTGGAGCCTGTGTCGGTATGAGGGGGTCAAGAGTTCAATCAGTTACTAATGAGCTTGCCGGAGAGCGTGTGGATATCATTTTGTGGAATCCAAGCGAAGCACAATATGTGATAAACGCTATGTTACCCGCTGAAATCCAATCTATTGTGGTTGATGAAGATAAGCACAGTATGGATTTAGCTGTGGGTGCAGATAACCTATCCCAGGCTATTGGTCGTGGTGGGCAGAATGTGCGATTGGCGAGTCAATTGACTGGCTGGGAGTTGAATGTATTAGATGCTTCTAAAGCAGAGTTAAGTGCAGAAGCAGAAGTAGGTAAAATCAAACAACTATTCATTGATCAGTTAGATGTAGACGAAGATATTGCACAAATTCTTGCTGAAGAAGGATTCATTAGCGTAGAAGAAATCGCTTATGTGCCGGTGAGTGAAATGCTAGATATCGAAGGATTTGATGAAGATCTAGTGAATGAATTAAGAAGCCGCGCAAAAGATGCTCTATTGATTAGTGCGATTGCGTTCGAAGAAAATATTGATTCAGCTGAACCTGCACAAGATTTATTAGAAATGGAAGGTATGGATTCAGATTTGGCTCATGAATTAGCAGGTCAGGGTATTGTTACTATGGAAGATTTAGCTGAACAAGCAGTTGACGATTTAGTCAGTCTTTTAGGTATTGATGAAAAGCGGGCGGCAACATTAATTATGAAGGCGCGTGAGCCTTGGTTTGCTTAAGGCACATGGCGAGTAATTAAGGGGTATAAGATGAGTGATAAAACAGTACGGCAGTTAGCCGAGATAGTAAAGATTCCTTTAGAGAGATTGTTAGAGCAATTGAAAGAGGCAGGCTTGTCCGCCAGTACGCCAGATGATTTGATTACGGAAGATGAAAAAATGCAGTTGTTAGCGCATTTACGTAAACGTCATGGTAAATCAGACAGTGATGCAGGTAATTCACCCAGAAGAGTTACTTTGGAGCGCAGAAAAGTAACAGAGATGAAGCAGGCCTCTGTGCCAGGTAGTACTACCAAAACAATTAGTGTTGAAGTTCGTAAAAAGAAGACTTATATCAAACGCAGTGAAGTTGAAGAAGTTGAAGCCAAGAAAGTAGAAGAAGCTCCTGAGGTAGTGGTTGAAACTATAATTGAGCCAGTTTCAACTGAAACCATAGCAGATGCATCAACACAACCTGAAAAACCTGTTGCTGAAGTAGTTTCTGAAGAAAAAACCGAAACTGAGACAGTATCAGATGCCGATGTTACTAATGATGCAGTTGTAGACGATGATTTAGAAATTGAGCCTGTCGAGTTGGTGGAATCTGTCGCTAAGTTTGAGGCTTTAAAAGTAAAAGAAGAAAAGAAAAACAAACAAGAGAAATCTAGCAAGTCAAAAGAAGATGAAGAGGCTAGAAAAAAACAATTAGAAAAAGAAAGTAGATTAGAAGAATCTATTAGAAAAAATGCTGATAAAGTCAGGCAGCAAGCTGCTGCAAAACAAGAAACTTTACATCGTAAGTCTAATGAAGACGGTGATCGTTCGGGTGGCAGGGATGCAAGAAAAGGTAAGAAAAAAGGCAAGCAACCTGTTCGTAATAATATTCAATCTGATGGTAAGCATCAATTTGAAATGCCCGTTGCGCCTATCGTTAAAGATGTAACGATACCTGAAATGATCATCGTTTCAGATTTAGCACAAAAAATGAGTGTTAAAGCGGCCTTAGTTATTAAGCATTTGATGAAACTAGGCATCATGGCGACCATCAATCAAAGTATTGATCAAGAAACTGCCGTTATTCTTGTAGAAGACATGGGTCACAACGCAATTATGCAAAGTGAAGATGATCTTGAACAAGAAATGTTAGCTGAGGCTCAAGAAGAAGATAATCGTGTTGAATTACCCCGTGCGCCAATTGTGACCATTATGGGCCACGTTGATCATGGTAAAACATCGTTATTGGATTACATTCGTAAAACACGTGTTGCTGCGGGTGAAGCGGGGGGGATTACTCAACATATTGGTGCTTATCAAGTAAAAACAGACCACGGCGCTGTTACGTTCTTAGATACTCCGGGTCACGCTGCGTTTACTGCGATGCGTGCTCGTGGTGCTGATATCACCGACGTTGTAATTGTTGTAGTAGCAGCTGATGATGGTGTGATGCCACAAACAAAAGAAGCTGTAGAGCATGCTAAAGCAGCGAACGTGCCTATTATTGTTGCCGTTAATAAAATTGATAAGCCCGATGCAAACCCTGAAAAAGTGATGCAAGAGTTATCAGTTATTGATGTTATCGCTGAGGAGTGGGGCGGTGATGTTCAATTCTTAAAGATTTCTGCAAAAACGGGTGAAGGTATCGATGATCTTATTGAAGCGCTAATCGTTCAAACAGAAATTTTAGAACTTAAAGCACCTATTGAAGGGGCTGCATCTGGTTTAGTTATTGAATCAAGACTTGATAAAGGTCGCGGTGCAGTGGCGACAGTGATGGTTCAAAAAGGTACTTTGGAAAACGGTCAAATGGTTCTTTGTGGTCAAGAATATGGTCGTGTTCGAGCTATGTTTAATGAAAACGGTAAAGCGATTAAAGAAGCTGGTCCTTGTGTTCCAGTAGAGATCTTGGGTTTATCAGGTACGCCTAATGCCGGTGATGAGTTCTTAGTGGTACAAAATGAACGTATCGCTAAAGATTTAGCTAAACATCGTGAAGATCGTAAAAAATTCACTAAGCATGCTGCACAACAAGCCTCTAAGCTAGATGAAGTATTCTCTAGAATGACAACAGGTGAATTAGCGAGTGTTAACTTGGTAATTAAGACTGATGTACAAGGTAGTTTAGAAGCATTACGCGGTTCATTAATGGGCTTGTCAAATGACGAAGTAGAAGTTAAGGTTGTATTTGGTGGCGTGGGTGGTATTAATGAAGGGGATGCTAATTTAGCATTGGCTTCGGGTGCTATCTTAATCGGTTTTAACGTTAGGGCCGATGCAACTGCTAGAAAGTTAATTGAAGAAAAGAACATTGATCTTCATTACTACAGTGTTATTTACGACGCTATTGATGAAGTCAAAAAAGCCATTAGCGGTATGTTGGCGCCCGAAATCAAAGAACAAATTGTCGGTCTTGCAGAAGTTAGAGACGTATTTAAATCACCTAAGTTCGGTGCTATTGCAGGCTGTATGGTTGTTGATGGTTACGTTAAGAGAAGTCTACCAATTCGTGTTTTACGTGAAAACGTGGTTATCTTTGAAGGCCAGTTAGAGTCATTACGTCGATTTAAAGATGATGCGGCTGAAGTCAAGATGGGTATGGAATGTGGTATTGGTGTAAAGAATTACAACGATGTTAAGCCAGGTGACCAAATCGAAGTGTTTGAGCGTATAGAAATTAGACGGGAATTATAGTCATTATGGCTAATGAGTTTGGACGTAATGCGCGCGTATCTTCGCAGATGCAAAAAGAACTATCGTTGATTTTTCAGCGAGATATTGATGACTCAAGATTGGGGTTTATTACCATCAATGAAGTTGTAGTCACAAAAGATCTCGCTGTGGCGAAAGTTTATGTCACAGTATTAAATGCAGATGACGCAGGTAAGCGGGCCAATGTAAAAGTGCTTAATGAAATGAGTCCGGTTATTCGTCATCAGTTGGCTAAGCGAATGCGTTTAAGACATATCTCAGAGTTACGGTTTTATTATGATGATTCCTTTGATACAGGCATGCGTGTTGCTGAGTTATTAAGTGACGTAGTAAAGCATAACTTGGATTAATTGCGGGTATGGCAAAACGCAAATCGGGAATTAATGTCCACGGTATTATATTGCTAGATAAGCGTTTAGGTGTTTCATCAAACAAAGCTTTACAAGAAGTTAGACGACTATTTAATGCTAATAAAGCAGGGCATACAGGGAGTCTTGATCCATTAGCAACAGGCTTATTGCCTTTGTGTTTTGGAGGGGCAACTAAAGTTTCTGCTTTAATGCTTGATGATGATAAGCGTTATCAGGTAGTCGCTCAGTTAGGTGTTATGACTGACACTGGCGATGCGGAAGGTCAAATTATTGAGACGAAGCCTGTTCCTGAATTATCACTCAGTGACATTCATCATTGTTTGGACGGCTTCAAAGGTGAAATTGATCAAGTTCCCCCAATGTATTCCGCTCTAAAGCTCAATGGAAGAAAATTGTATGAGTTGGCAAGGGAAGGCCAAGTTGTTGAAAGAAAAGCAAGGCGAATAACAATCTATGACTTGGTGCTGTTAGGTTTTAATGGCTCCAATTCAGAAGCTCCAAATCAATTCAAGCTCGATGTTTCCTGTTCTAAAGGAACTTATATTAGATCCTTAGTAGAAGACATTGGTCATCAATTGGGTTGTGGTGCCACTGTAACTGAGTTACGTAGGATTGAGGCGGGTCAATTTAGTATTGACCAAGCTTATACTTTAGAGCAATTAACTGCGATGTCAGAGTTAGAAATACATCTAGCACTCATTGACGTGGATAAGCCTTTAGAGTATTTGCCGTTAGTGATGTTATCGAATCAACAGGCAACAGCCATCAATTATGGGCAATCAATAGATTTTGATATGTCTATAATTCAAGAGCTAATTACTACGCAAGCCACTGTAAGAATGTATCATGATGATGTTTTTTTAGGCTTGGGTGAAATGGGATTAGATGGTAGAATAGCACCGAAGAAGTTGTTTAATATGACGACTTCAATTATCTGATTAATATCAGTTAACACAAATATTGATTTCTACACCCTAACGTGGAGATCAGTTAGTAATAGTTGCAATAGCAACTTTAATTTTAATTTAATCTTAGGGATTATAAATGCCATTTACAGCAGAACAAAAAAAAGCAGTCGTAGAAAAATATCGTCAATCAGAGACTGATACAGGTTCACCAGAAGTACAAGTTGCTTTATTAACCGCTCACATTCTACATTTAACACCGCACTTTGCTGCACACAAAAAAGATAACCATTCACGTCGTGGTTTATTACGTATGGTTAATCAACGTCGTAAATTACTTGATTACTTGAAAAATAAAGATAGCGATCGTTATCGTGCTTTGATTGAGAGCTTAGGTTTACGTAAGTAAAGAATCATCGATCTTATAAGCTGCATTAGAAAGCGCTATACATTAATATTTTGTATAGAGTTGATTTAATGCAGCTTATTTGTTCAAGCTTTCGATATACCTTGGCTAATGTTTAGCCAAACGCCATAGCTGTGAATTAGGATGTTTTAAAAACCTAATATAAGCCTTTTAATAACCTTAAGACTAAGGAACCCTATAGTGAATCCTATTAGGAAAGAATTTCAGTACGGTGATAATCTCGTTACACTAGAAACTGGTGAAATTGCGCGTCAAGCAGATGGTGCAGTTATTATTGATGTTAATGGTACCTCTTTACTTGTTACTGTAGTAGGTAAAAAAGACGCTAATGGAGGGGATTTCTTTCCCTTAACAGTTAATTATCAAGAAAAAGCTTATGCTGCAGGTAAAATTCCTGGTGGCTTTTTTAAAAGAGAAGGTCGTCCTAGCGAACAAGAAACTTTGATTTCAAGGTTGATTGATCGTCCTATCAGACCCTTATTCCCAGAAGGGTATACAAACGAAGTTCAAATCATTGCCACAGTTATCTCTTTAAATCCTGAGGTTGATACAGAAATTCCAGCATTATTAGGGGCTTCAGCGGCATTAGCTGTTTCTGGATTACCTTTTAATGGTCCAATTGGCGCAGCTTGCGTAGGTTATAAAGAAGGTTCTTATTTATTGAATCCGTCGCCAGCATCTTTAAAAGAGTCAGATTTAACTTTGGTTGTAGCGGGTACTTCTCAAGCCGTGTTAATGGTTGAGTCTGAAGCAAAAGGCCTTTCAGAAGAAATTATGTTAGGTGCAGTGTTATTTGGTCATGAACAAATGCAAGCGGCTATCAATGCTATTAATGAATTTGCAAGCGCTGCAGGTGCAGGTGTTGTTGAATGGGTAGCACCTGATGAAAACTCTGAATTAGTAGCATTAGTGACTCATGAAACAGAGGCTGGTATTAAAGAAGCTTATACAATTCCAGAGAAACTAGTTCGTCAAGACAAGTTGAAAGCGATTCGTACAGCGGTCGTTGAAAAATTATCAGAAAATTATGCCGAAAATGATATTCGTAACATCATTGAAAACTTGGAATATCGCATTGTTCGTAATGCTATTCTTAACGAAGGCAAACGTATCGATGGTCGTCCATTAGATAAAATTAGACCTATCAGTATTAGAACAGGTGTATTACCAAGAACACACGGGTCTGCATTATTTACACGTGGCGAAACACAAGCTTTAGTTGTGGCTACATTAGGTACGGCTCGTGATGCACAAATTATTGATGCATTAGCAGGTGAGTATAAAGAACCTTTCATGTTGCATTACAACTTCCCTCCATACAGTGTGGGTGAAACGGGTTTTGTGGGTTCACCAAAACGTCGTGAAATTGGTCATGGTCGTTTAGCTAAACGGGGTGTGGCAGCTGTTCTTCCAAATATGGAAGAGTTTCCATACACGCTACGTGTAGTTTCAGAAATCACTGAATCTAACGGTTCAAGTTCAATGGCCTCAGTTTGTGGTAGTAGTTTAGCGTTAATGGATGCAGGTGTGCCTCTATCTGCGCCAGTTGCAGGTATCGCAATGGGCTTGATTAAAGAAGGCGACAGCTTTGCTGTATTATCTGACATCATGGGTGATGAAGATCACTTAGGTGATATGGATTTTAAAGTAGCAGGATCTGCTAATGGGATTACTGCCTTACAAATGGACATCAAAATAGATGGCATTACAGCAGAAATTATGAAAACGGCTTTAGCTCAAGCTAAAGACGGTCGTTTGCATATTTTAGGTGAAATGAACAAAGCACTAGCTAACACTCGTGACGAGATGTCAGACTTCGCTCCACGCATCATTACCTTTAAAATTGATCCAAGCAAAATTCGTGAAGTGATCGGTAAAGGTGGCGCTACTATCCGTAGTATCACAGAAGAAACCGGAGCGAGCATCGATTTATCTGACGACGGTATCGTAAAGGTTGCATCAGTTGATAAAGCAGCGGGTGAAGAAGCGCGTCGTTTAATTGAAGAAATCACTGCTGAAGTTGAAGTAGGTAAAACTTACGAAGGTAAAGTAGTACGCTTAATGGACTTTGGTGCATTTGTAACTATCTTGCCAGGTAAAGACGGCTTAGTTCATATCTCACAAATTTCAGATGAACACGTTGATAAAGTCAGCGATCGTTTGAACGAAGGTGATATCGTACGCGTTAAGGTACTTGAAATTGATCGACAAGGTCGAGTCAGATTAAGTATTAAAGAAGTAGAAAAAGAAGAAACAGCTGAATCTGCAGAATAAGCGTTTTCTTTATCAAAACTAAAAAGGGCCGAAAGGCCCTTTTTTTATGTTGTATGGCACTCAAAAAGTGCGATTTAATTAGATTGAATTATATTGGTGCGGGTTTAATTAAATTTAGTAATATAAGCCCCATATAAGACGTAAGTAATGCGTCATAATGCCTATGCTGGCGCAGTATGTGCTTAAATTTCACTATTAGTAATATATTTTGTCTTTAAAACGGTGTTCTAATTTAAATGAAATCGACTCATTCTTCTGCCAAGCTTGATATTTATTATCAACAAGTTCAAGACATTATCTTAAATAGACAAGATTGGGTAACAGGATTGTTACCAGCGAGTACTGCCGTTACTGTGCATGGGAATTACACAGATGCTTGGGTTAGAGATAACGTTTATAGCATTCTATCCGCTTGGGGGTTGGCGTTAGCCTACCGAAGGGTAGAGGGTGCACAAGATCGTAGTTATGTCTTAGAGCAAAGTGTAGTTAAGTTAATGCGTGGATTATTGACGTCAATGATGCGCCAAGCACCTAAGGTAGAAAAGTTTAAACAGACTCAAAAACCGATCGATGCTTTACATGCCAAATACGATACTAAAACAGGTGATTGTGTCGTAGGAGATGATGAATGGGGGCATTTGCAATTAGATGCTACCTCATTGTATCTACTCATGTTGGCACAAATGACAGCCTCGGGTTTACGTATTGTCTTTACAATTGATGAAGTTAATTTTGTCCAAAACTTAGTTCATTACATAAGTCGTACCTACAGAACTCCTGATTACGGTATTTGGGAGCGCGGCAATAAAATTAATCATGGTATTGCCGAACTAAATGCCAGTTCCATTGGTATGGCCAAAGCCGCTTTAGAAACATTATCAGGCTTTAACTTGTTTGGAAAAGACGGCGGTCAAGCTTCAATAGTTCATGTTATCAGTGATGATATTGCGCGTACTCGAATCACTTTAGAATCATTATTACCCAGAGAGTCCATCTCAAAAGAAGTCGACTCTGCCGTATTAAGTGTTACTGGATTTCCTGCTTTTGCGATAGATAATGATGAAATTCGTTTAAAAACAGAAGCCTTAATCTGCCAGAAATTAGAAGGTCGATATGGGTGTAAACGTTTTTTATTAGATGGTCATCAAACCGTTATAGAGGATCATAATAAATTGCATTATGACCCCCATGAACTTAAACAGTTTATGGATATTGAATGTGAATGGCCGTTATTTTTCACCTATTTATTACTCAATAATCTCTGTGCAGACAATCAAACGGCGGCTCAAGATTATCGACAAAAACTTGAATCGTTATTGGTTGAACAAAACGGGCAATATTTATTACCTGAGTTATTCACGGTTCCTGCTGATTTAATTGCGGCTGAAAAAGAAAATCCTCATAGCCAAGACCGTATACCCAATGAGAATGTGCCACTCGTATGGGCGCAAAGTCTATTTATGTTAGGGTGTTTAATTCAAGATGGCTTGCTTAGTGTGGATGATATTGATCCACTCGGGCGTCATAAAAAGATTAAGAAGTCACAAAATTACACTATTCAAATCCAGTTGGTTTCACAAGACGAAGAGGTACAACGCCGTTTACGTGAACACACTATTGATACGCAAACCTTAGCAGAACTAGCGCCTTTCCAGATACGTGAGGCCATTGAGTTGTCAATGGCTTACACGCAAGTGGGTAGAAATGATCGCATGGGTTTAACAGGTCGACCTTTAAGACAGTTGCGCAGTTTGGCTACCTCTAAGTTATATACCTTAGCGGGTGAGCCTTTAGTATTTACGCCACAATGCCTTAATCAAAAAGGTTTCTATCTCGCGATGGACAATCACCTATTGATTCAGCGCCTACGCGTCGAATTGTCTTATATTTATAAACACTGGGATAGAGAAGGTAATCCCGTGGTAGCGATTACTATTAAACACAATATGTTAGATAGTCGTCACTGCGATATTCTTTTCGATTTTATCAATGAGCTACAACAGGGAGTGACTAAAGGCATACCCGTAAAAGTGGGTACCTTATTAGATTTTGCAGAAACCTCTAATTACGAAAAGATTAACCAACTTCATGGGTTTCAGTTTTCAGAAGCAAAATGGGAAGATACCGAACGTCCTTTTTATCAACTGCTCCCGATCAATGACGAGCCCTCATTTCCTTTAGACACTTTATTATTAACCGAGTGGGAAATAGCGAGTGACAGTGAGTTATTTATTCAGTTGAACTTGCATGCTAACTTATATGCTCAACTAGAGATTTTGATGTTGTTAAGTCAACGTCATGATTTAAGCTATGAAACAGGGTTGGCAAATGCAGAAGGTAAAGTGGCAACTGTCGCTGATTTATTAGCTGAATTGTATGAAAGGGCTGGGGATAGACATGAGTGGTCAATCGTCAGACGCAGTGCCGGTTTACTGGGTAAATATGATATTAACTTAGAACAAGCCGCAACAGAAATAATAGTCAGACAACACGCCTTAACATTGGGTCGTGCATACAGTGGAAAAGCGACCCTAACCGGGCCAGCGGATTCATTTGAAATCTTACATTTAATTAGAACCTACAATAATAATGATGCCAGTGAGCATATTATTATTCAAGAGTTGATTATTTATTTAGGACTCTTAATCAAGGCTAAGCCACAACTATTTACAGATATGCATACCATAAGAGTAGGACATATCATGCAATTGCTTATTGTTAGACAAAAAAGAGATACGGGTTGTGACACCTTAGATCAAGCTTTTAATGCTTTGTTAAGTTTGTCACCGTTTTCTTTATCTAAAAAATTAAAAGAAACCTTAGAAGATATTAGCAATACAGAAGAAGAACTAGGCTTAGCAGAAAATCTTCATTACGATGATAATAGTCGTAAATTAAATCATGTCCGTTTTTCGGGTGCCATAGATCCAAAAGACAGCCAAGAAATTATTAACTGGTATGATTGGCGTGAGCAACAAGGCAGTGTAGGCCGAGAAACCAAAGCTTTTTATGATAGTGTTTGGGAGATATTGCATCATTGTAAAGGTTTAATGATGGGTGGAAAGCTCAACAGTAAAAACCGGTTAGACAGCGAGAATACCTTGTCTCAAATGACAGAAGGTGAGCAGAGCTTTAAGCTGGTTGTAAACCATTTATTAAATAAAATACAAGCGCCCGTTTATCGTCAATTAACCGTAGAGGCATTAAAAGCGCTAGCTTTAATTTTTAAAGAAAATAAAGACATACAAATTGACGATACTTTATTAACCGATATTTTAATCGGTCATGCTGTAAGACTGAGTTGGTTACAATTACATCCAGCGCATGCTGAGTCATATGATGAACAGGTTTCTTCCGCATGGCAGGCGTTTTATCACTTACCACCTCATAAAGTGGCCAATGGCATTTTAGATGCCTTAATCTATTTACTTGATAATAACCAAGAGGTGTAATCAATGATATTAGCGGGAGATATTGGGGGCACAAAGACGGTTTTATGTCTTTTAAATACAGCACCTGATGGCAGTAAAATAAGTGTTAAAGAAGTCACCTATGCTAGCCAACACTATTCAAGCTTTGATGCAATTTTGGCAGATTTCTTGACGGATGGCGCCGACATTAGTTCCGCTTGTTTTGGAGTAGCCGGTCCTGTTGTTAATCAAGTCTGTAAAACAACCAATTTGCCTTGGTTATTAGAGGGTCATGTTTTAAAAACAAAATTCAATACCCCAAACGTAAAGTTATTAAATGATTTAGAGGCGATGGCTTTGGGCATGTTATATCTGCCAGAAGCTGACTTAATAGAGTTAAATCCCAATGCGGTTCCCCAATTAGGAACCTGTGCTGTTATAGCAGCCGGTACTGGCTTAGGTGAAGCCTTACTCTATTGGGATGAAGAAAAACATCACCCTATGGCAACAGAAGGGGGCCATACGGATTTCGCCCCGCAAACAGAGCAACAAGATGCTCTATTAAGTTATTTAAGACAGTTAACACCCGGACATGTGAGTTATGAACGTATTTTATCAGGTGTAGGCTTTAGCAATCTTTATGATTTTTTGTGTTCTCAAGACTATGCTGCACCCAGTGAAGCAGTCGCTCAATTAAAAACGGATGAAGATAGAAATGCGGTGATATCAGCACTGGGTCTTGCCGGTAAAGATGCGATCTGCGTAGAAGCTTTAAGACTATTTGTAGAAATTTATGGAGCAGAAGCCGGTAATTTAGCTTTAAAGTCTTTATCGACAGGCGGTGTGTTTATTGGAGGTGGTATTGGGGTAAAGATATTGCCTGCCATGCAATCTGGTCAATTTATGGCTGCGTTTAAAGCCAAGGGACGCTTCGAACCTTTACTGAACACGTTGTCTGTTAAATTATCAACTAATCAGCGTACACCGTTAATAGGCGCTATAAATTATTACAACGGTTAAAGTCGGCAAGCGTTGCCGTTAAAATTGAATTTTTTTAAAAAATAATTCGCAAATTTTAAGGCCTTTTGATTGTAGTATTTATACAACGAACAAGGGGGTAATGAGTCATCATGACTTTTTAAGTCGGCACTCGGTGTAATTTCATGCTTTTTAGTACCTGAATAGGCCTGTTGCAAAGTGGCAACGGAGGTAAAAATGTTAAATTTCTTGTATCCTTGATAAAAATTATTTGCTTGATATAGTCCTTTAATAAGAGGATTATTCGCGCTCAAGTTAAATATTTGTACGGGAGATAGAACATGAAAATTATAA
>Ga0364880_10080_pt1 | contig 61736 bp, 66 predicted proteins | sample ExccelJu500001D3_5_FD_206927 | JGI IMG/M metagenome (GOLD analysis project Ga0364880, IMG submission 206927) | Enriched cells from Trout Bog Lake Hypolimnion, Wisconsin, USA - BchlTB.July30.5000.01.D3 | ecosystem: Environmental > Aquatic > Freshwater > Lake > Hypolimnion/Profundal zone | place... | reverse complement strand
CCTTAGATACCGCACGTGGTAAGCGCTGTGTGCCGCCAGCGCCGGGAATAATTCCCAGCTTAATTTCTGGTTGACCAAATTTCGCATTATCAGCAGCCATAATCATGTCGCACATCATGGCCAATTCACAACCGCCACCTAGCGCATATCCCGAGACCGCCGCAATCACTGGCTTGCGTACTTTTCTGATTTGCTCCCAATTACGAGAAATGTAATCATGACGATAAACCTCATGAAATTCATACTTTGCCATCTTGGCAATATCCGCTCCTGCAGCAAAAGCCTTTTCACTGCCGGTGATAATGATGCAGCCAATACTGTCATCAGCGTCAAACCCAATCAACGCCGTGCCCAGCTCATCCATCAGCTCATCATTTAGGGCGTTCAATACTTGAGGACGATTCAAAGTGATCGTGGCAACCTTGCCATCTACTTTGGTCAAAATGGTGTTGTAGCTCATAAAACCCTTTCAGCATTAATTTTTAACGCGGCAGTAATACCCACATCTTGCCATTTTGTTTCATACGACCAGCCATTTCTGCTGCGGCATCTCCAGAACCCCAATAGTAATCAGCTCTGACGGCTCCCACAATGGCGCTTCCCGTGTCTTGGGCCATGACTAACTTCTGCAGGGGTTGATTGCTGAGGGGTTTGGTTGTGGCCAAAAAGACTGGCGCACCTAAAGGCAGAGACCTCAGATCAATCGCAATACTTCGCTCACCAGTCAGAGGTACGCCAAGCGCACCGTTAGGACCTAACTCTGCACTCACGTTACCTGGCAACTCTTTAAAGAAAACAAAACGGGGGTTGGCATTCAACATATCATCTACACGACTGGGGTTGCGTTTTGCCCATTGAGAAATACCTTGCATCGTTGCTTCACTGCGTATGATCTCTTTGCGATCTAATAACCATTGGGCAAAAGATTTGAACGGTTGATCATTTGTGCCAGCGAACCCTAAACGCAAAACACGTCCATCCTCAAGACGAATTTTTCCGGAGCCCTGGATTTGCATAAAGGCTGCTGCAACAGGATCTTGTACCCACGCTAATTCCTGACCCTTCAAGGCGCCTGAGCTCATGAGCTCGGCACGAGTCGGCGCTGGACTGGGCTTGGCGTTTCGCCATGCTTTTGGATAAGCGTACAGGGGAACGGCATAAGCACTGGTGCGCGTCAGAGAGCCATTCATCACCGGTTCGTAATAGCCAGTGACTAAACCTGTTTCAACTCCACTCGAGCTACTTCGCACTTCATAAGCCTGAAAGTAATTCTCAAAATATCGACGGATAGCTTGTCCATCTCGCGGGGAAATATTACTTGCCTGGGCACATACCTCGCGCCAATTGACTTCACTACTGCGCTTACGTAAAGCGTCACAGCTTTTAAGCCATGCTGGCCAAGCCTGAGTGAGTTCGTCGTCTTGCCATCCTTGCAAAGCCTGCCATGAGACGGCAGTAAAGCTAGAAATGGGAGAGCTAAATGGGGCCGCAGAAGTTCCACTGGATCGGGAGCTAGACCGGCCTGTAGGTGGGGTCGAACAGCCTGCCAGAAGAGCGGCAAACAACAGAGCGAATACACTAGCGCAAGCTAATCGCTTTGCCACTATTTGGAAGTTAAGAATCATGATCGCCAATTTACTCGATGAATACCCAATGCTGCTCTTTGTCTTCGAGGCAGTCATTGCCTTAGGTCTGCTGCTATTTATCGTACTTTGGACTGGTGGCGGCAAAAAATAAGCTGTTTTTGCCACAAGACCATCTAGTGAAGGGTTCTGGGCATTACTAGTGCAAATTCTGGAATGGGGGCCTGGAAAAACTGTGCTTCCTCGGTCACACAGAAATACTCCCCCCGCATAGTCCCTGCAGGTGTGGGTAAGGTAGCCCAACTGGTGTACTCAAAATGCTCGCCAGCGCGCAATAAAGGCTGCTGACCAACCACCCCAAGACCCCGTACTTCCTGGACATCGTTATCCCCATCGGTAATGAACCAATGGCGGGCTATGAGCTGAACGCTAGCCGTCCCGGTATTGCGGATGGTGACGGTATAAGCAAAGGCAAATTGACTGTTATCAGGCTCAGATTGCTCTGGCAAATACTGGGCTTTGACCGTAATAGTGATTTCGTGGGGATTCATGCTCGAATTCTGCTCTATCCGGAAGCCAACTGCAAGCTAGAATCTAGGGATGGATAGCCAGAAATCACCCCAATTTGTTATCGCCCCCTCTATTTTGTCGGCTGACTTTGCCTGCCTAGGTAAAGAAGTTCAGGACGTCCTAGCTGCTGGAGCTGATTGGATTCACTTTGACGTGATGGATAACCACTACGTTCCTAACCTGACGATTGGCCCTTTAGTCTGTGAGGCGATTCGTCCTCATGCCATCAAAAATGGTAAGCCAGCGATGATTGATGTTCACCTGATGGTGGAGCCTGTAGATCGCATCGTTCCTGATTTTGCAAAAGCAGGTGCCAATCTCATTAGCTTTCATCCTGAGGCGAGCCCTCATGTCAACCGCACCATCAATCTGATTCGAGATCAAGGTTGTCAAGCTGGTCTCGTATTCAACCCTGCCACGCCATTAGATTACTTAGATCACACGCTGGAATTGCTCGATCTAGTTTTACTCATGTCAGTGAACCCTGGCTTTGGTGGGCAATCATTTATCCCGAGCACTCTGCACAAGATTGCTCAAGTTCGTGCACGCCTAGATCGCTATCAAGCAGAGACCGGCCGTCACATTCGGCTTGAAGTTGACGGCGGAATCAAAGTCGATAACATTGCAGAAGTTGCCAAAGCGGGTGCAGACACCTTTGTTGCTGGCTCAGCTATTTTTGGTAAAGAGAATTACGCCGCAGTCATTGAAGCGATGCGCACAGAATTAGGAAAGTCAGGAAAAGCCTAATGCAGCGCGAAGAATTTCATGCCCTAGCTAAGCAGGGTTTCAATCGCATTCCTCTGGTGAAAGAGGTATTGGCTGATTTAGAAACTCCTCTCTCCTTGTATATGAAACTCACGCAAGAGTTTGGCAAGAAGAATACCTATCTTCTCGAATCTGTTTTGGGTGGTGAGCGCTTTGGCCGCTTCTCTTTTGTTGGCTTACCAGCCAAAACCTTGTTGAGAACTGCCGGTACACCTGATGCACCTTTAACCGAAGTAGTGACAGATGGCAAAGTGGTTGAAAGTAATCACGATAACCCGCTTGTTTTTGTAGATGCTTATTTCAAACGCTTCAAGGTTGCACTCCAACCCGGATTGCCACGCTTTTGTGGTGGACTTGCTGGTTACTTTGGCTATGACACCGTTCGCTATATTGAATCTCGTTTAGCTAAGCACAGCCTTCCTGATGAGTTGGGTGTGCCCGACATTCAACTGATGCTGACTGAAGAGTTGGCAGTCATCGACAACGTCGCTGGAAGAATTTACTTAATTGTTTATGCCGACCCAAGCCAAGACGATGGTTTTGAAAAAGGCCAAGCTAGATTAAAAGAATTGCTTGCCTGCTTAAGTAAGCCCGTCAGCATTCCAAGCTCCAGAGCCAGCACTAAGACTGAGCTCATTCGCAAATTTAAAGCAGAAGATTTTGAGAATGCTGTGCGCAAAACCAAGGAATACATCTTGGCCGGCGATTGCATGCAAGTGGTCATTGGTCAGCGTATCAGCAAACCTTTTACTGACTCTCCATTGGCGCTATACAGGGCCTTACGCTCGCTAAACCCATCACCTTATATGTACTTCTACGACTTTGGTGACCTCCAAGTGGTTGGTTCTTCACCAGAAATTTTAGTTCGCCAAGAAAAGCGTGGCGGTGAAAAAATTGTGACGATTCGCCCATTGGCTGGCACGCGCCCTCGCGGCGCAAATCCAGAAGAAGATGAGCGTCTTGCCAAGGAGCTACTGGCTGATCCAAAAGAAATTGCTGAGCATGTCATGTTGATTGACCTTGCTCGCAATGATGTGGGTCGTATTGCCAAGACTGGTACAGTCAAAGTGACTGACTCTATGTCAATAGAAAAGTATTCACATGTTCAACATATCGTCAGTTCGGTTGAAGGTGAGCTGCTCGACAATATGAGCAATATGGATGTTCTGCGAGCAACCTTCCCTGCCGGCACTTTATCTGGCGCCCCAAAAATTCGGGCAATGGAAATTATTGATGAGATGGAAATTGTGAAACGCGGCGTCTATGGTGGTGCCGTAGGCTACCTCTCATTCTCAGGAGACATGGACGTGGCGATTGCGATTCGCACTGGTGTTATTCGCGATGGCATATTGCACTCGCAAGCAGGTGCTGGAGTTGTTGCAGACTCTGATCCGACAGCAGAATGGAAAGAAACTGAAGCCAAAGCACGTGCTGTCTTGCTTGCCGCTGATTTAGTACAAGGAGGACTCGATGCTCCTCATGATTGATAACTACGATTCGTTTACTTATAACTTGGTTCAGTACTTTGCTGAACTGGGCGAGGAAGTAAAGGTATTTCGGAATGATGAGATTGCCGTTGAAGAAATCGGCAAGCTCAAGCCTGCGCGCATTTGTATCTCACCGGGACCATGTAGTCCTGCTGAAGCTGGTATTTCGGTTGAGACCATCAAACGCTATGCGGGCCAAATTCCGATCTTGGGAGTTTGCCTAGGGCACCAAGCAATTGGTGAAGCTTTTGGTGGGAAAGTTGTACGTGCGCAAAAAGTAATGCATGGCAAAACGGATAGCATTCACCATACTGGCGTTGGCGTCTTCAAAGGCATCCCCAACCCATTTACAGTAACGCGCTATCACTCTTTGGCAATCGAAAAGAGCAGCATTCCTGCAGTGCTAGAAATTACCGCTACTTCTTCAGATGGTGAAATCATGGGAGTGCGTCATCGCGAATTCGCGATTGAAGGAGTGCAATTCCATCCAGAGTCGATTCTGTCTGAGCATGGACATGCGCTTTTGAAGAATTTCTTGCAGTCTAAATAAATACAAAGCATCCAACAGAACGCCATGACTATTACCCCTCAAGAAGCCTTGCAACGTTGCATAGAACATCGCGAACTATTTCATGATGAGATGGCTGCGATGATGCGCCTGATCATGAGTGGTGAAATGCCGCCGACTATGGTGGCTGGTCTATTGGTTGCGCTACGCACGAAAAAAGAAACTGTTGGTGAAATCGCAGCAGCTGCTCAAGTGATGCGTGAGTTTGCGACACCAGTTCACGTGGAAGATAGAGCGCATTTGGTGGATGTTGTCGGTACCGGAGGTGATGGAGCCCACACCTTCAATATCTCGACTGCGGCAATGTTTGTTGCCGCAGGAGCTGGCGCAAAAATTGCCAAGCATGGCAATCGCAGTGTCAGCAGCAAATCTGGCAGTGCAGATGTTCTAGAGGCGCTTGGTGTCAATCTTGCACTCTCTGCAGAACAAGTCGCCAACTGTATTAGCAATGTAGGTGCTGGCTTTATGTTTGCGCCCAACCACCACCCTGCGATGAAAAATGTTGTGCCAATTCGCAAAGAACTCGGTGTGCGGACTATTTTTAATATTCTGGGCCCCCTCACCAATCCTGCTGATGCACAACATATCCTGATGGGAGTGTTTCACCCCGATCTGGTTGGTATTCAGGCACGGGTACTGCAAGCTCTTAATATGAAACACGCTTTAGTGGTCTATGGTCGCGACGGGCTAGATGAGATCTCACTAGAAGGACCCACCCTAGTTGGAGAGCTGCAAGTTGGCGTAGTGCGTGAGTATGAGATTCATCCAAAAGACTTTGGCCTAAGCACTGCACCAACGAATAGCTTCAAAGTTGCCAATGCGCAAGAGTCCAAAAAAATTGTTTTGGATGTACTCAACAAGAAAGCTGGCCCCGCTAGCGATATCGTCTGCCTGAATGCTGGAGCGGTTTTATATGTTGCTGACCTATGCAAAGATATTGCCTCCGGTATCACCATGGCGAAGGCCGCCATCGAAAGCGGCGCTGCCCGTCAAAAACTGGATGCCTTTGTGGCGGCCACGAACACCAATTAATCCATGAGCGATATTCTTGACAAAATTGTTGCTACCAAAAAGATTGAGGTGGCTAGCAATTCAAAGCAAATCTCCCTTGCTAACCACCGCGAACGTGCTGAAGCCAATAATCAAGATGTCGTATTCAAGCCGCGTGAGTTTATTCGAGCCATAGAGCGAAAAATTGAATCCGGCAAAGCTGGCGTCATTACTGAAATCAAGAAAGCGAGTCCTAGTAAAGGAATCTTGCGCGAAGATTTTCAACCAGCGGCCATTGCCCGCTCTTATGAAAGCCATGGTGCAGCCTGCTTATCCGTCTTAACTGACGCGGATTACTTTCAGGGTTGCAACGCCTACCTACAAGAGGCACGTGCAGCATGCAACATTCCCGTTTTGCGCAAAGATTTCACCATCGACCCCTATCAAATCTATGAAGCGCGTGCGATTGGTGCAGATGCCATTCTATTGATTGTTGCTGCACTTGAACTCAAGCAAATGCAAGATTTAGAAGCGTGCGCACATGACTTAGGTTTAGATGTTTTGGTTGAAGTGCACAACGCTCAAGAATTAGAACAAGCGCTGGAATTAAAAACCTCGCTGCTGGGAATCAATAACCGCAATCTCAAGACCTTTGAGGTGACACTGCAAACCACACTTTCGCTATTACCGATGGTCCCAAACACCAAGACGCTAGTAACGGAATCTGGAATTATGAATCTCGCAGACGTTCAACTCATGCGTGATCACCACATCAATGGCTTTTTGGTAGGGGAGGCCTTTATGCGGGCACAAGATCCAGGGCTAGCATTAAGTGAACTATTTTCTTAAAGCGCTATTGTTCTAGTCTTCTTTAATAGATCTAAGCCGTACTTGATGACGGCAATCAATAAGATTGTCCCAAGGACGTCCCCAATAAACATCACGAAGAAATGATTCAGACTGCCTGTGTTATCTAAACCTCTGATCGCAAACCACCACTGATGCATGCCTGAACTGAGAAAGGCATAAATCAAGATACACATCAATAATTTTGGCAGACTTAAATCACTCAGATCTGCAGATATTGGCAAGTTAGCCAATACAAAAATGCGCGCGATATATGGCGCAAAACCCGAGACCAATCCAATCCCTATACAAGTAACAAGATCTTGAGGAAAATCGCCCAACCAACAAATCAACATTGAAGCAACGGCAATCCCAAGAGCACCAGGCAATGCAAACACTAGCGTCAGAAATAAACGCAAGCCTGCAGGCAGGTAAATCCAATTAACCCCTAAGCCATAAACCAAAGTGCTAGTGAGCCAATCGTTTGCATAAAACAGGGCACCATAGGAAGCTGCGCTAATAAGGAATGATTTAGACCATTCGGATATATTGTTAGTCATCCCGTAAGTATGGTTTAATTTTATAAAGTCCGTACAAGTTGCAAACAAGTGATTATGGGATATAGAATCACCCCCTCTTAAGGTGATTCCCCCTAAGGCTAATACTTAACATTATCAAATGCCCACTAATAAACCATCCCCCTATCTACGCTTCCTAAACTTGCTCGATGCGATCGATCGCATAAACCCAGGAAAGAAACTTGATTCCATAGAAGAAAGTCTCCTGAGTAAAATCGTCTTAGCCTCTGTTGCAAAACAATCCATCTTGGTTGGTGATTTAATCTCTCTATCGGATCTTGGCTCGCAAGCGACGCTCCATGGGCGAGTGAAGAATCTTAGCGCGATGGGTTACATCAAAATGGCTGCCAATGAGGATGGTCGCAAAAAGCAAGTGCTGCCAACTAAAATGGCTCTTAAGCGCTACGAAGACATCTCGAAATGTTTAGAAAAAGCAGCTAAAGCAGCCTAGTCCTTTTTTGGTCAATGCATTGCTATCACCAATAAAAAAGCCCTTAGTAACTAAGGGCTTTTTCTTTAGCGCGGAAGTTTTTTATTAAACATTAAAGAGGAAGTTCAAAACATCACCATCCTTGACTACATACTCTTTACCTTCTGCGCGCATCTTGCCAGCTTCTTTGGCACCTGCTTCGCCTTTAAACTGAATAAAGTCTTCATAGGAAATCGTTTGGGCACGAATAAAGCCACGCTCAAAGTCCGTATGAATCACGCCGGCAGCCTGTGGAGCAGTATCACCCTTGTGAACAGTCCAAGCACGGACCTCTTTTACACCAGCTGTAAAGTAAGTCTGCAGGCCCAACAGGTCGTAACCTGCACGAATAACGCGGTCTAAACCTGGCTCTTCCATTCCAAGATCAGTCAAAAACTCGAGCTTGTCGGCATCATCCAAGTCAGCAATTTCTGCTTCAATTGCAGCGCATACCGCGACGACTGGAGCGCCTTCTTTGGCAGCATGTTGCTTCACTGCTTCCAAATGGGGGTTATTGCTAAATCCATCTTCTTTGACATTAGCTACATACATCGCTGGCTTTGCGGTAATTAAACAAAGTGGTTTCAGAATGAGCTTTTCATCATCGGTTAATTTCATACTGCGCACAGGTGCAGCAGTATCCAAATGCGCCTGAACCTTAGTGAGTACTGCAACCAAAGCCGCAGCCTCCTTGTCATTGCCTGACTTAGCGGCCTTAGTTGAACGATTTAAAGTCTTTTCAACAGTAGCTAGGTCGGATAAGGCTAGCTCGGTATCAATCACGCCGATATCAGCAATGGGGTCGATCTTGCCTGCTACGTGAATCACGTTCGCATCTTCAAAACAGCGCACCACATGGGTAATTGCATCTGTTTCACGAATATTCGCTAAAAATTGATTTCCGAGACCCTCACCCTTGGAGGCGCCCGCTACTAGGCCGGCGATATCGACAAACTCGACAGCCGCAGGGAGCACACGCTCAGGACTCACAATCTCAGCCAAACCGGCCAGACGAGGATCAGGGACCTCAACCACACCAACGTTAGGCTCGATCGTGCAGAAAGGATAGTTTTCCGCCGCGATTCCAGCCTTGGTAAGCGCGTTAAAGAGGGTAGATTTGCCGACGTTAGGCAGGCCGACGATGCCACATTTCACAGACATAGCGATATTGTAAGGGCTTGGTTTCGATATCATCGAGATATGTCAAAAGCTAGCCACAATTCACCCCTTCACACCCCAGGCAGTAATGCCAAAATTCGCACGGTAGATGTCGTAGTAATTGGGGGCGGTATTGCTGGCAAAGCATGCGCCCTAGGGCTTGCGCAACTCGGGCTGCAAACCCTTGAGATTGCCCCTGACTTAGGCAATTTAGTGCCAGCTCCCAAAGGGCCACAGTGGGGCCAAAGAATCTACGCCTTCTCGCCTAGTACTCAAAAATTACTGGCCCATTTGCAAATTTGGGATGCTCTGGACCACTCTCGCTTACAAGCTGTTCGGGATATGCGAATTTTTGGTGACCGCGGTGAGCAAGCCGATCAACTTCACCTTTCTGCTTTCGAAGCGGGTACGCCTCAACTAGCCTGGATTGGCGAATCGAACCTCATCGAACATACTTTGGATCAAGCGGCACGTTTCCAAAATAAATTGGAGCAAATTGCCGATACAGTAGAAAAAATTGAAACCGATGCGGATGGCGTAACCCTCCAGCTAAAAAATCATTCGTCCATAAAAGCCTTGCTGGTTGTTGCAGCAGATGGCGCCAACTCCCCGACTCGTGCCAGTATTGGAATTACTGCTAGCGAAGAAAGTTATTCGCAGAGCGCAGTGGTTGCTAATTGGAACTGTACTAAAGCACACTTGGAAACTGCGTATCAATGGTTTTTACCCGGCGGGGATATTGTGGCCATGTTGCCACTTCCAAACAAACAAGTTTCAATGGTGTGGTCTACCTGCCCAGAAAATGCTTCCGACCTACTCGGCCTTACACAGGCGGACTGGGATAAAAAATTAGGTCTGATTGCAGATGGTGCTGTGACGAAGCAACTTGGAACACTTACTCTGAATTCAACTCCAGCGGCTTTTCCATTAAGGAAAATTCGGGCGGCACGCTTTATTGGCCCTGAACATAATCCAAAGATTGCCCTCATTGGTGATGCGGCCCACGTCATGCATCCACTGGCTGGACAGGGCCTTAACTTAGGCCTCAGAGACGTGTCCACCCTCTTAAATATATTAAGCAAACGAGAGTCTTTCAGGTCTCCAAATGATTTAGTGCTGCTGCGTCGCTATGAGCGTCAACGTCAAGGCGACACAAGTGCTTTATTGTGGGTAACCGATCGCCTGAAGAAATTATTTTCTGGCTCAAGCAATACCGAGCGCCACTTACGCAACTTTGGCTTAGGATTTGTTAATCGCAGCCATTTCATTAAGCGGCGGCTCATTGAGCGCGCCCTTGGAGATATTGATTTTGAATAAATATATAGCAGCCATCATTGTTGCTTGCGCCTCTTTCTTTTCTATGCAACTCGTTTATGCGCAAGCAGAGCAACAAGTCAAAACCGACTTACAAAAAAAGTTGGGGGCTACGGTCAAGATTAAAAGCGTGTCTGCCTCACCGCTGAATGGGATCTATGAAGTACAAGTTGGTAATGATGTGTTTTATACCGATACCAAAAGTCAATATCTCATTCAAGGTGAGATTATTGAATTAGCCACAGGTAAGAACATTACCGAACAAAGGCAGAATGATCTAAACCGCATTAAATGGAGCGACTTGCCTCAAGCAAATGCAATGAAGCAAGTTCGCGGCAATGGCGCTAGACAACTTGCAGTCTTTTCTGATCCTAACTGCGGTTACTGCAAGCGCCTTGAAAAATCCATGCAACAACTTGATAACGTCACCATCTACACCTATCTCATCCCAATCCTTGGCCCTGACTCAGTTCAAAAATCTAAACAAATCTGGTGTTCTGCTGATCCAGCCAAGACCTATATCGACTGGATGGTCAATGGCACAGCTCTTGGCGGAAAGACTGACTGCACAACTCCCGTAGATAAAAACATGGCGCTTGCTAAAACTTACGGTATCACAGGGACTCCTACACTGTTCTTTACTGATGGCAGTCGCTTTCCGGGTGCAGTTCAAATCAGCGACCTTGAAAAGAAGCTCGCAACACTGAAGTAATTGACTAAGAGCGCTATTGATATGAGTCCTGCAAGCAATTCCGATTTACCAGCCATTCAATATACGATTTGGCCTGCGGATCTGCATGGTCATCGCTTCCAGGTGAAGCTGCATATTGGAAATCCGGATGTGCATGGACAGATGCTACAGATGCCGGCATGGATACCCGGTAGCTATTTAATTCGGGATTTCAGTAAACACATTGAATCTATTGAAGCCTATGTAGTTGGTGCTCGCAACAAACCCCTTGCTCTGGAGCGCATTGATAACGATCACTGGCGCCTACCAAAAATCAGTGGGCCTGTGGAAATTTTAACGACGGTCTATGCATTTGACTCTTCCGTTCGTGCAGCCTATCTCGATAGTGAACGAGCATTCTTTAACGCGAGTAGTTTATGTTTGGCGGTTGTGGGCCAAGAACATCTGCCGTGCGCTTTAGCTATTGCGGCACCAGAAGCAGCTTTGGCCGATCATTGGACTGTTCAAACAACCCTTCAGTCAGCTAAAACCGATGAACGCGGCTTTGGTTTTTATCTCGCCAAAAATTATGATGATCTATTGGATCATCCAGTCGCTATGGGTGAATTCCAGATCATTGCATGGCAATCAAACGGTGTGTCCCACGCTATGGCAATTCAAGGATGCTTACATTCAGTGGATACGCAGCGTCTGGCCAATGATCTTCAAGCTATCTGCACATCAACCATTAATCTTTTTGAACCCACCAGCAAAAAAGCGCCTTTTAGGAACTATCTGTTCTTAGTAAATGCCGTGCTATCTGGATATGGCGGCCTTGAACATCGCAACAGCACCGCCCTACTATGTCGCCGAGATCAGATTCCACAAAAGAATATTGCGCTAGATGAAACGAGTTACCGTGAATTTTTAGGCTTGTGCAGTCATGAATATTTTCATGCATGGCTGGTTAAACGTATTCAACCCAAGGCATTTCAGCCCTATCAACTCGATCGCAGAAACCATACACGCTTACTCTGGCTCTTTGAAGGCTTCACAAGCTATTACGATGACCTACAGCTCTTTCGCAGCAAGCGCATTGACCTGAAGACTTATCTGAAGTTGGTTGCCAACAATTGGAACGGCATCTTACGCGGCCCAGGAAGAGAAAAGCAAAGTTTGGCTGATAGCTCCTTTGATGCCTGGACTAAGTACTACCAAGCCGATGAGAACACCCCCAATGCCGTGGTCAGCTATTACGGCAAAGGCGCCCTTCTAGCGCTAGGCCTCGATCTCAAGATTCGTGAGTACTCCAAAAATCGTCAATCCCTTGATGATTTGATGCGCCTCATTTGGCAAAAACATGGCGTCCCTCTTGATGGCATTGCCGAAGATGGCTTAGATGTATTAATGCATGAATTACTGGGATCTGGTTTTAATAACACTTGGAATGCATTCAAGTCGCGCTACATCTTTGGAGTGGAAGATATTCCCGTGCAAAAATGGTTCGACTCTCGTTTTATTAAAGTCCAACGCAAAGCCCAGTCTCAAACTGAAAATATCAAATTGCAATTTGGCATGCGACATGCCGATGCTAATGGTTGGCTAAAAGTAAGTCATGTCTTAAACGGCGGAGCAGCCCAAGCAGCGGGACTGGCCCCCGGGGATCTTCTTGCCAGCATCAATGGACAGCGCATCACCCCAGCACGCTGGGAAAAGATTTTAGGTGGTCTTACTGAGGATCAGGCAATCATCATTTGCTTTTATCGGGATGATCTAGAACACGAGTGCATGACTTTCTTGCGTAAAGAACAGGCACCCGTGCAATATCAACTCGAACCTGCTCAATAAATTTTTTGCCTGCTTCTTTAATGCACAAGTTCTCTAAAGACGATATCCCCCAGGATTGGCATGCATTACTAGGGGATTACTTCGAGACTGCCCAGTGGGATCAACTGCAGAAAAATTTGCAGGCAGAGCTTGATCTTCACTCTGAACATATCCGTCCAGAGCCTAAATACTTTTTCAAAGCGCTACAGCTCACCCCCTTAGACTCAGTACGCGTTGTGATTATTGGCCAAGACCCTTATCACTCTCCAGGCCTTGCACAAGGCTTAGCATTTTCTATTCCGGCAGATATCCCTACAAACTCACGCGAGTTTCCGAGCTCGCTTCGCAATATCAGCAAAGCGTTGGCACTAGAAGATTTTGGGAATTTATCCAACGGCGACTTGCGGAACTGGGCCAAGCAAGGCGTTCTACTTCTGAATACCGCTCTGAGCGTAAGGCTTGGTGAAGCCGGAAGCCACACAGGCCTAGGGTGGCAATTCTTGATTGATAGATTGATTTCGGCCCTTGCACAGGCTAAACCCAATTTAGTTTGGTTACTCTGGGGTGGACACGCCCAATCTAAATTACCTCTCATAGAATCCGGCACCAATCAGCTGATTTTGCAATCCTCGCATCCCTCGGGTTTAGGGGTCTACAAAACCAGTAGGCCCTTTTTACAACCAGGAGGGGTCGCAAGCTGTGGACACTTCACCAAGACCAATGAGTGGCTCAGACAACACAGTAAAGCCGAGATTCAGTGGATTAATGCACCCAATAGCATTGGACAACCTCATAAGGATGGTATCTACTAGAGCAATGCAAAATCCCCATGATTCTTCAAAAAAGATTGGCACTCAAGCACTTCAGACGGTAGACATAGACGCCCAATTACCAGTCACCCCCGAAGAATGTCTGCGTCAATCCCTATTGGTAGCAAAAGCAGATCAATTAGACCAACAATTGACAGATATCCTAAACGAGGCCTTAAGCGATCTGCTCAAGTAATAAGGTACATTTATCAGTAAATTAGGTCCAGTTTAAATTGACCGTCTAGATACAACAGCATAAACACAGCCAGCTAAACACGAAACAATAATGGCGCTGAGCCACTCCAGCATTTGGCCAGATTGGAAAAAGTTGGTGTACTGGCCTAGATATGAGGCAGCAAAGGCAGCGAGGAAACCGATGAATCCTGCTGTGAGAAGCTTTTGAAGGCCTTTCTGACGTGACTTACTGCCTGGGTAAAACCCCCAAGCGCACGCCCCTGAAATACCGCCAATCACCAGAAAAGCCAAAAACCCCATTCCTACCCCCATTGATGCTGTCATCAAATCTATAATCACCATTATGAAGTTGTTGACACTCGGCATCAATCATCACACAGCGCCGGTCGCCATTCGGGAAAAAGTCGCCTTTGACCCTGAATTTCTTCAAGAAGCGTTGCACGATCTTCGCCAACATTTAGTTGGCGCGAATCATGCTGGGCTCCCAGAAGCCACGATTTTGTCCACTTGCAACCGCACTGAGGTTTACTGTGCCGCCAATGATCCCGATGCTGAAAATATCTTGCATGAAGCGACTTTTGATTGGTTAGCAAAAACCCAAAAATTAGCTCCAAGCAGTCTTCAGCCTCACATCTATTCATTGCCGCAATCCGATGCCGTACGCCATGCCTTTAGAGTAGCCTGTGGCTTAGATTCGATGGTGATTGGGGAAACCCAAATTCTGGGTCAAATGAAAGATGCTGTACGTACCGCAAATGATGCGGGTGTTTTGGGCACTTATCTCAATCAGCTGTTTCAGAAAACATTTTCTGTCGCAAAAGAAGTACGCGGTTCTACCGAGATTGGAGCACATTCGATCTCCATGGCAGCTGCTTCGGTTCGTTTGGCTGAACGTGTCTTTGGGTCTATTTCGGACCAACGTGTTTTATTCATTGGTGCAGGTGAAATGATTTCTCTGTGTGCCACTCACTTTGTCGCACATAAGCCAAAATCGGTTGCTATTGCAAACCGCAGTAGTGAACGCGGCCAAGAGTTAGCCGACTCTATTGCCAATGAAAACATTGAAGCCGAGTCATTCAGACTCTCTGAACTGCCTAGCCGCCTACATGAGTTCGACATCATTGTCTCTAGCACTGCATCATCGCTCCCCATCATCGGCTTGGGTATGGTTGAAAGTGCACTCAAGCAGCGTCGCCATAAACCCATGGTCATGATTGACTTAGCGGTTCCACGTGACTTTGAACCAGAGATCTCTCGCTTAAATGATATTTACCTCTACACCGTAGATGACTTGGGTGTAATGATTCAGACTGGTACTTCTCTTCGCCAGGCAGCTGTCAGTCAAGCCGAAGCCATTATCGAAGATCGTGTTGGTAATTTCATGCACTGGATGCAAGGCCGTAGTGCTGTGCCTATTATTCAAGATATTCAGCAACAAGGTGAACGCCTAAGGCAGTTAGAGTTAGAGCGCGCCATGAAACGCCTGATGCGTGGCGATGATCCCCAAGAAGTCCTGAATGCGATGGCGCAAGGATTAACCAATAAATTTCTACATGGCTCATTACATGCTTTGCAACATTCCAATGGCGCTGAACGTGATGCGCTTATCAAACTATTACCGAAGTTATTTACCTCACACACTAAGCCAGAAGACCATTAGATGAAGCCCAGCATGCGGGCTAAGCTAGACCATCTAGACACACGCTTAGCCGAACTCAATGCCTTATTAACCACTGAAGAGTCCACGAAGGATATGGACAACTATCGCAAACTCACTCGTGAGCATTCCGATATCGCGACAGTAGTTGAACAATTTGGCTTATATAAACAAGCCGAAGCGGATGCTGCTGCTGCCGAAGACATGCGCAAAGACCCTGATATGAAGGACTTTGCGGATGAAGAACAGAAGCAAGCCCTTGCAACGATGGAAGAGCTTGAAGGCACACTGCAAAAGCTTTTGCTGCCTAAAGATGTAAACGATGAGCGCAATGTCTTCCTAGAAATTCGGGCAGGCACTGGCGGAGATGAGAGCGCATTGTTTGCGGGCGATCTACTGCGCATGTACACCCGCTTTGCAGAACGTCAGGGCTGGAAAGTGGAAGTGGTGAGCTCTGCCGAATCTGATTTGGGTGGCTATAAAGAGGTTGTCCTGCGCCTTGTAGGTCAATCAGTCTACTCACGCCTGAAATTTGAATCCGGTGGCCACCGTGTCCAACGCGTTCCCCAAACGGAAACCCAAGGGCGCATCCATACTTCTGCGTGCACAGTTGCAGTAATGCCTGAAGCAGATGAGCTAGAGGCAGTCAAAATTAATCCTGCCGAGTTACGCATAGATACCTTCCGTGCATCTGGCGCAGGTGGTCAGCACATTAATAAAACAGATTCCGCAGTTCGTATCACCCATTTGCCTACTGGCACTGTTGTGGAATGCCAAGATGATCGCAGTCAGCACCGCAATAAAGATCAAGCAATGAAGGTACTCGTATCACGCATCATGGACGCCCGCGAGCGTGAGAAACATCAGTTAGAAGCGCAAACCAGAAAATCTCTGGTTGGCTCTGGTGATCGAAGTGATCGTATTCGGACGTATAACTTTCCTCAGGGTCGCATTACCGATCACCGGATCAATCTAACGCTGTATAAGATTGATGCCATGATGGATGGCGATCTCGATGATCTATGTAATGCCCTGGCATCTGAGCATCAGGCCGATCTGCTTGCTGCTTTAGGCGATAACTAAGCTCATCCGCTATGAGCACAAATACCTCTTTGCGCTCGTTATTGCGTGGTAGCGCACTTCCACAAAACGAAGCAAAAATCCTGCTCGCTTTTGTTATAGAAAAGCACTATCAGTTACCGCGCTCAGCACTGCTCTCTCGTGACGAGATGGAGTTGAGTCTTGAAGCCCTCGAACAATGGCGAAACCTAGAGTCAAAAAGATTATCTGGGGAGCCCATTGCCTATCTTGTTGGCAAGCGGGGCTTTCATGACATCGAGCTTTATGTTGCGCCTGGGGTTTTAATCCCGCGCTCAGAAACCGAAATCTTGGTAGAAATTGCCCTGCGTGAAATACAGGCACTCAATAGACCAGCGAATATCCTCGATTTAGGAACCGGCTCTGGGGCGATTGCCCTGGCCATAGCCCACTCAGCCCCACAGACCATCGTTACTGCCACAGATCAATCTCTGGAGGCCCTGGCTATCGCCAAAATGAATGCTGAGCAACTGGGTTTCTCAGATCGAGTGCAATTTACCCAGGGCAGCTGGTATAAAGCCCTTAAAGAAGCGACCCAATTTGATGTCATCCTTAGTAATCCACCCTATATTGCAGCGGGCGACAGTCATCTATCTGAAGGTGACTTACGCTTTGAGCCTGCCTCAGCCCTAACTGATGGGGCCGGTGGCCTATCCTGTTTAGAGGCAATTATTTTACAGGTCCATCCCTATCTAAAACCAGGTGGCTTAGTGGCTGTAGAGCATGGTTTTGATCAGTCAGATGCTGTAGTCAATTTAATGAAAGCAGCCCAACTGCAGGAGATCCAAGTTCATAAAGATTTGGCAGGGCATTGCCGAGCGGTATCAGGCCGCAAGTCTAAATCCTAATAACCCTTTTCTACGTAAAGTCTTAAAATCTAAGAATACTGCAATTAATCAACTCCGATAATCAACTTCATTAATCAATTCCTTCAGCCAATACCGTCCCTCAAGAAAGATATTTATGGATTCTCAAGCAAAAATTAAAGAAATCGTTACTAGCCATCCTGTCGTGTTGTTTATGAAAGGCACAGCGCAATTCCCACAGTGTGGCTTTTCCGGCAATGCTATCAATATTCTCAAAGCTGCTGGCGTAGAAGACCTTCACACCGTCAATGTGTTTGACGATGAAGGTATTCGCCAAGGTATCAAGCAATTTGCAAATTGGCCTACGATTCCTCAGCTTTATATCAATGGCGAATTCGTCGGCGGATCAGACATCATGACTGAAATGTTTCAGACTGGTGAATTGCAGAAATTAGTGAAGTCTTAAGCTTATCTTTATTTCACAGCAAAGCGGACATCTGTGACATTTGATCTAAGCACTCTCTTACTTTCGGGCCTACCATTCGGAATATGCGTAGGCCTTTTGGTCTATGTCTTCAATTTGAGATCTGCTTTAGCGCGTGCTGAATTGCAAGCCCAGTCTGAATCAGCGCTAAGTATTGGCTTGCGTACCGAACGAGATCAGGCTCTGCAAAAAGCCATTCGCCTGGAAGCAGAACTCGGTTCTGAACGCAAACAAGGTCTTGGTCGGATAGAATCTTTAAACGAAGCTAAAGAAGCCCTTACTAGTCAGTTTAAAAATTTAGCCAATGAGATTCTGGAAGATAAATCCAAGCGCTTTACAGAACAGAATGCTGCCAGCCTAGATGCTTTACTGAAGCCACTACAAACAAAGCTGACAGAATTCAAAGAACAAGTTAGCAACTCGTACGGCAATGAAGCGCGCGAACGCTTTGCTCTGAAAAGTGAAATTGAGCGCCTTGCTAATCTTAATTTGCGCATGTCTGATGAGACACGCTCACTTACCCAAGCCCTCAAAGGTGATTCAAAAGTTCAAGGTAATTGGGGTGAGCTCGTTCTTGAATCCATCTTGGAGTCCTCAGGCCTACGTAAAGGCGAAGAGTACCTCGTGCAAGATAGTCATACTCAGACCGATGGCTCTAGACTTCAGCCTGACGTTGTCGTAAAGCTTCCCGAGGGAAGAAGTCTGGTGGTAGATAGCAAAGTCTCTATCACCGCCTATGCAAGACATGCAGAGACCACAGATCCCATTGTTGCTGAACAAGAATTGGCTGCGCATATCCAATCTCTGCGCCAACATATTCAAGGACTTTCAGGGAAAAACTATAGCTCCCTCTATGGGATTGGCTCTGTAGATTTTGTGTTGATGTTTGTGCCGATTGAGCCTGCATTCTTATTGGCGCTGAAGACTGCCCCTAATCTGTATCAAGAAGCCCTAGCAAAGAATATTGTGCTGGTATGCCCGAGTACGCTGATGGCAACACTTAGAACGGTTGCGCACCTATGGAGACAAGACCATCAAAATCGCAATGCTCTAGAAATCGCAAAGCAATGCGGCACGCTTTACGATAAGTTTGTTGGCTTTGTAGAAGACCTAGAAAAACTCGGCCAACGTTTAGACCAGGCTCAAACTAGCTATCACGATGCCTTTAATAAACTCAAGTCTGGTAAAGGTAATTTGATTCGTACTGCTGAGAAAGTTCGTGAGCTTGGCGTTAAGCCTAGTAAAAATATTTCTACTCCTCTGCTCGATTCATCAGACTCAGAGACGGATTAATTTTTCACAATCAATACTCGATTAGTAGCAAAGCAAAACCCCGCCGTAGCGGGGTTTTTAATACGTGATACTTGAATCTAAAAATTAAGCAGCTTTACGACCGCGTGATGCTGGAGTTGCAGCTTTCTTAACTTGAGCGATTTGACCTTGAACTGCGTCAACTGCTTGGTCAGCAGTTTTTTCTGCAGTTGCAAAAGCTTCTTTGCTAGCAGCGCGGAACTGTTCGAAACCTTGCAATGCGCTACCGTATGCAGTTTTGAAAGAAGAAACAAATGCATCAGAACCAGCAGGTGCGTTAGCAGCTACAGTGTTGATCCAATCTTGGAAACCATCTTGCAACTGGTCAATGCTTGACTCAACAACATTTGCGAATTCTTTGTTGCCATCGCGCAATACTTTAGTTACTTTCTTTTGGTAAGCAACAGCTTGGTTACCAGCAGCTTGCAATGTATCAGCACTGAAAATTTCTGTAACTTGTTTTGGGTCTTTAGCTGTCAACACTTGTTGAATGCCGTCTTGAGCATTTACCAAAGCATCTTTAGAGGCAGCGTAGTTCAACTCAGCTAATTTTTGAGCATTTTCTAAAGCAGCTTCGCTTAAAGAAAACGAAGCCTCGAGGCCTTTGCTGTTAATTTGGGACAATTTAGCGGTGATTTGATCTTGGTTCATGTATTTCTCCAGTAATTAAGTGGTACAACTAGTCAATTAAGCGCACGATTTAAAGAACAAGAGACATCAAAGACTTTAAATATTGCACTGCACCATGAAACTTTAACTGAAGCAATATGACAAATCAAGAGCTTTTTGTTGCTATGCAACATATTTTTACTGAAATTACATAATATTGAATATTATCAATAAGTTACAAATAATAATAAAGCCTCATTCCTATCGAAAAGTAGCTATTGCCGCATGTTTTGGCACCTTTTTGGAATGGTATGACTTTCTGACCTTTGCCACCTTAGCAGTGGTATTTGGTCCACTTTTCTTTCCATCAAATGATCCAACGTCAGGCTTATTGGCCAGCCTAGCGACTTTTGGCGTTGGTATGGTGGTTAGGCCGCTTGGAGCAGCTCTCTTTGGCTCTATGGGGGACCGTATTGGGCGTAAGCCTGTATTCATGATCACTATTACCCTCATGGGGATTGCTACCGTGGGCGTAGGCTTTCTACCCACCTTTGAGCAAGTAGGCATTTGGGCGCCGATTTTTCTAGTTAGCCTACGGTTGTTGCAAGGGCTTTCTGCAGGAGGCGAGATTGGTGGAAGCGCTATTTACCTAACTGAGCATGCAGGAGAAAAAAATCGAGGCTTTAAAACCAGCTTCCTACAATTAATGGGCCCTTTGGGTATTCTGGCCTCAACCTTGCAAATCGCACTCCTAGAGTACTGGCTCACTGCAGAAGAATTTCAGTCTTGGGGGTGGAGAGTGCCGTTCTGGGTTTCGTTAGGATTATTGCTGCTTGCATTTCAGGCTCGCAAAGCGTTAGAAGAAACACCCGTCTTCTTGGAGTTAAGTAAGGTCGGCCGACCATCCCAATCTCAACTAGCCAATAATTTTAAGGATCCAGAAATTCGTAAGAGGATGTTCTTGCTCTTCTTTTGCGTCTCATCAAGCGGGGCAATTTTATTCTTTTGTGTCCAGGTCTATACCGCTATATTCCTCAAAACCACACTCAAGCTCCCATTGGAATTGGTTGATCAACTGAGCATCTATGGAACTCTCGTATTATTTCCACTCACAATATTTGCAGGCTGGCTGTCAGATAGACTCGGGCGCAGGCCAGTGATTTTGAGCGGCCTACTACTTGGCACTGTTTTGATACGGCCGGCATACCGGGCCTTAGAATATTTTGGAACTGCATTTATGCAGACTCATGATCAGTACAATATTTTTGGAATCCTATTCATGTTGACGGCACTGTCATTGGCGCTCTCACTAGTGGTTGGGCCGCAAACAGCATTGCTTGCTGAACTATTCCCGGCCAAGAATAGAAATAGCGCGGCAACACTTCCACATAATCTTGCAGCCGGATGGATTGGTGGACTACTTCCCCTGATCATCACTTGGTTAAATCAGGCCTCGGGGAATTCTCTTGCAGGACTTTGGTATCCAACTATTTTTCTATGTTGCGCTTCGGGCATCGCCGTTGCCGCCCTTCCAGAGACAAGCAAAATAAACTTACTGAAGTAGCTGACAGATAGCAGCCAGAAAAGAAAAAAGCCTGCATTGATTTCCAATTCAGGCTTTTATTAACTTGGTGCCCCTTGTCCGACTCGAACAGACCACCTACTGATTACAAATCAGTTGCTCTACCAGATGAGCTAAAGGGGCAACGTCCATATTTTAACCTATTTCACTACCTTTAAGAAAGATCGCTTTGCACTCTTGATTTCTGAAGCCTCAGCCTTTTGAGGTGTTAAATCCTTAATCTCAGTTGAGTCAAATGGGAAAGACATGCCTTGTCCATTCTCTCTCGCATAGATAGCCAAAATATGCGTAACTGGAACCAATATTTTTCTGGGCACGCCGCCAAATCTCGCCTGAAAACTAATGTAGTCATTCTCGATCTGGAGTTGATGGCAAGCCTCTGCAGATAAATTAAGAACGATTTCGGCATTCTTAACAAACTCCATTGGGACTTCAACTGTTGAGTCTACAAATACGGCCATGAAAGGCGTAAAACCATTATCCGAGCACCACTGATGTAGCGCTCGGATTAGGTAGGGTTTATTGCTTGGAACGTCAGACATACTTGAAATCATGTTGCCTGGATAATGAACCGCTTAGCGGCGCATTACCTTTTCTGAAGGCGTCAAAGCCTCAATGTAGGCAGGTCTGCTAAAAATACGCTCTGCATACTTCAGCAAGGGTGCCGCATTGCGTGAGAGATCAATGCCGTAATGCTCAAGGCGCCATAACAATGGAGCAATGGCTACGTCCAACATTGAGAACTCTTCGCCCAGCATGTATTTGTTCTTCACAAAAATGGGTGCGAGTTGAGTTAGGCGATCACGAATAGCTAAACGAGCCTTTTCATGAGTCTTCTCAGCAGCTTTACCTTTTTCATTCTCTAATGCAGAAACGTGAACAAACAACTCTTTCTCAAAATTAAAGAGAAAGAGGCGAGCGCGAGCGCGTGCAACTGGATCAGGTGGCATTAACTGTGGATGAGGAAAACGCTCATCAATATATTCATTGATGATGTTTGACTCATACAAAATTAAGTCGCGCTCAACCAAGATTGGAACTTGGCCATAGGGGTTCATCACCGAGATGTCTTCTGGCTTGTTAAACAAGTCCACATCACGGATCTCAAAGTCCATGCCTTTTTCAAAAAGCACTAGACGGCAGCGTTGCGAGAATGGGCAGTTAGTACCCGAGTACAACACCATCATAAATTTATTTCCTTAAATTTCTACTTCAATACAACAAACGCACAACAGCGTTAAATCTTTTTACTAATGAGTCCTAACCTCAGGACCCATCAAATTCAATTAGTGAATATCTTTCCAATAGGCCTTATTCAAGCGCCAAGCCAAGAGGGTGAAGATAGCCAAGAACAAGAGAACTATTACGCCAAGACGTTTACGCTCCAACTGCACTGGCTCAGCCATCCATGACATGAAAGCAACTAAGTCGGCGATATTGTCGTCATACTCTTGTGTGCTCATTTTGCCGGGAGTTAACTGCTCAAAGCCAACAAAGACTTCTTCTGTTCTGCTTGGGTCATGTGGGTCTTTGTGCTCTTCAAACTTAGCAGCACGCTCACCTTGCAACTGCCAGAGAACGTGTGGCATACCGACTTTAGGGTATACCAAATTATTCCAACCGGTCTGTGTGGTGTCGTCTTTGTAGAAAGTGCGGAAGTAGGTGTAAAGCCAGTCCGCTCCACGAGCACGCGCCTCAACTGATAAGTCAGGCGGAGTCTTACCAAACCAAGCTTTAGCTTCTTTTGGTGTCATCGAGATGGTCATCAAATCACCCACTTTGGCATCAGTCAAAATGAGGTTGTCTTTGATTTGTTGATCGGTCAAGCCAATGTCGCGCAAACGGTTGTAACGCATGCTTGCCGCTGCATGGCAGTTCAAGCAGTAGTTCACAAATAACTTTGCACCGTTTTGCAATGAGGCATTGTTACTAACGCGATTAGGGGCTTGATCTAAAGGAAAGCCGCCTTCATTTGCATTGGCATTCACGCCAAAGCTCAGGGCCGCAACCAGTACTGTTGCTTGGCAGGCGCCCATCAAAGTTTGCAGAATTTGTTTCATACTAATTCCTAATTTCTCTTTGCCAGTATCTCAGGCGTGAATTAATGGGACTTAAAAGTAACGCGTGTTGGAACTGGCTTAAATTTACCAAGCGTGCTCCAGAACGGCATTCCTAAGAAGAAGCCCAGATAATAAATAGTGCATACCTGAGAAATCTTTTCAAACACTGGTGATGGTGGTTGAATACCTAAGTAACCCAAGATCACAAAGCTCACCACAAATACGCCATAAATATATTTATGAAAATCTGGGCGATAGCGGATAGATTTCACAGGTGAGTGATCAAGCCAAGGCAAGAAGAACATGATCACAACAGAGCCGCCCATGATCACAACACCCCAGAACTTTGCATCAAACAAGTAGAAGCCAGCCGCCAACACCAAAGCGATTGCAGCACATGCGCCCTTCACCTTGAGATTTTTACTCTTCAGAGCAAACATTCCAAGGATGACTGCCAAGAAAATCCATAAAGGCAGCAAGAAGTTCGTTGTAGTTGCGCGCAACATTGAGTAGAACGGAGTGAAATACCAAACAGGGGCAATGTGCGGGGGTGTTTGGAATGGGTTCGCAGGAACGAAGTTATTTGCCTCAAGGAAGTAGCCACCCATCTCTGGCGCAAAGAACACAATACATGCAAACACCATCAGGAATCCACCTAAATACATTACATCATGCACGCTGTAATAAGGATGGAATGGGATGCCATCAACTGGATGGCCATTCGCATCTAAGTTCTCTTTAATTTCAACGCCATCAGGATTGTTTGAACCCACTTCATGCAGAGCCAAAATATGGGCTGCAACCAAGCCAACCAATACCAATGGGATTGCAATGACGTGGAATGCGAAGAAACGATTGAGGGTTGCATCACCCACAACATAGTCGCCACGCAACCATAAAGATAGATCTGGGCCAATGAATGGAATTGCGGAGAACAAGTTCACAATCACTTGAGCGCCCCAATAGGACATTTGACCCCATGGGAGCAAGTAACCGAAGAATGCTTCACCCATCAAACACAAGAAAATTGCGCAACCGAAGATCCAAATGAGTTCACGTGGTTTGCGATAGGAACCATAAATCAAACCGCGGAACATGTGCATGTAGACCACAATGAAGAACATAGAAGCGCCGGTAGAGTGCATATAGCGAATCACCCAGCCCCATGGAACTTCGCGCATGATGTATTCAACCGACTCGAAAGCCTTTGCAGCATCAGGCTTGTAGTTCATGGTTAAGAAAATACCGGTCAGTATTTGATTTACTAAAACTACGATAGCTAATGCGCCAAAAATATAGAAAAAATTCAGATTTTTTGGAGCGTAGTACTCGCTCATGTGACGCTTAAATGCCTCTGTTACGGGTAGACGTGAGTCAACCCAAGCCATTAACTTTTGAGCTGCGGAGGCGTCTGCTGGGACTTGTTTTTCTTGGAATGCCATTTATCTCTCCTTAGGCCTTCTTATCTTCGCCAACCAGAATCTTGGTATCGCTCAAATACATGTGTGGCGGCACTTCAAGGTTATCTGGGGCTGGTTTATTCTTAAATACACGGCCTGCCATATCAAATGTGGAACCATGGCATGGGCAAAGGAAGCCGCCTGGCCAAGTGTTTGGTAGGGATGGCTGAGGACCGGCCTCAAACTTAGCATTAGGAGAGCATCCCAAGTGGGTGCAAATACCAACCACCACCAGGTACTCAGGCTTGATAGAGCGCCACTGATTCTGGGCATAAGGAGGCGTGAATTGGGATGGGTCACGCAATGAATTCGGATCGGCCAATTCGCTATCAATTTTGGACAACTCGGCAACTTGCTCAGGTGTACGACGAACCACCCAAACAGGCTTACCGCGCCACTCCACCATTCTCATTTCATCTGGCTGCATACCAGAGATATCGATTTCAACAGCAGCTCCAGCGGCTTTTGCACGCTCAGAAGGCTCAAAACTGTCTACAAAAGGGTAAAGGGCTGCGGCTGCACCTACGCCACCAACCGCCGATGTGGCGATCAACCAGTTACGGCGATCCTTGTCCATACAGGGCTTGTCACTCATTTACAAAATTCCTAAAAAGGGTATTTATGGGTGGAAATTGCTTAAAGGTAGGATTTTAAAGTAAAAAGTGGGGTAAGCAAGAAAGTTATGGGGTTAATCTCGGGTTAATCTGTATCTATAAGAAAAAGGGAGCATTTATGAGCGTTTTAAAGGAGTTTCGCGACTTTGCCGTAAAGGGCAATGTGATTGATTTGGCAGTCGGTGTCATTATTGGCAGCGCCTTCGGGAAAATCGTTGACTCCCTGGTGAACGACATCGTTATGCCCGTAATTTCCACCCTTTTAGGGGGTCATATCGACTTTACCAACCTTTTTATCGTACTGGGCCATGTTCCAGACGGCGTTCCCAGAACCTTTGATGCCCTGAAAAAAGCCGGTGTACCCATTTTTGCCTATGGCAACTTCATCACCATTTCAATCAATTTTGTCCTTCTAGCATTCGTCATTTTCCAAATGGTCAAAGTGGTGAATAAAGTTCGCTTAATAGATGCACCTCCTCCTCCGCCAGTTCCGGAAGATGTTGTTTTGCTGCGTGAGATTCGCGACAGTTTAAAAAAATAATTTCTTACGTGGAATAGAAAATGTTGAATCGGCTCTGGATACTATTTGCACAGTCAGTAACAATGATGTTGGCTGCGTGGTTCGTTGTTGCTGCGCTCAAGCCTGACTGGATATCGGGTTTACAAATAGGGTCCATGGTTCAGAGCGTCACACTGAGCGAGGGTGCTTACGATAACTCTGCACTTAGTCCCGGCTCGTATCACGATGCTGTAAAAAAATCTATGCCTGCTGTCGTCAACATTTTTACAAGCAAGGCAAATACAAAACCTAAAACTCGCAAAGAGAATGGCAATAAGTCTGCAGATCCTTTATTTAAATTCTTCTTTGGGGATCAGCCGCCAGACGCCGAACCCATTTCTAGTCTAGGTTCTGGGGTGATAGTCAGCCCAGAGGGAATTATTCTGACCAATTATCACGTCATTAGTGATGCGGATGAAATTGATGTAGCGCTATCTGATGGCAGAAAAGTAAAGGCCAAAATTATTGGCGGCGACCCCGAAACAGATATTGCTGTATTAAAGATTGATGTTAAACAATTACCAACGCCGATCACCTTAGGAAAAATTGAATCGATTCACGTTGGTGATGTTGTACTTGCTATTGGCAATCCATTTGGCGTTGGTCAAACCGTTACCTCTGGAATTATTTCTGCCCTGGGTCGTGATCATGTAGGCATTAATACTTTTGAAAACTTTATTCAAACTGATGCCGCCATTAATCCTGGAAATTCTGGTGGCGCCTTAGTTGATACACGAGGTCATTTGATTGGAATTAACACGGCTATTTATTCCAACAATGGAGGCTCTATGGGAATTGGTTTTGCCATCCCAGTTAACCTGGCAAAACAGGTGATGGAATCGATTCTTGCTAATGGCAGTGTTACTCGCGGCTGGATCGGGGTTGAGCCTCAAAACTTATCCAAGGAGCTCTTGGAGTCATTGGGGCTGCCTCAAAATACGGCCGGCGTTCTACTATCAGGCGTTCTAGAGGGTGGGCCTGCTTCCAAGGGCGGAATCAAGCCTGGGGATGTTCTGGTTGCCGTTAATGGCAACGCCACTAAAGATGTAAGACAGCTATTGAATCAAATTGCACAAATTGGTCCAGGTAATGAAGCAACGCTCAAAATCTTACGCAAAGATCAAGAATTGGAGCTGAAAGTTCAAGCCGGAAAAAGACCAAAGCCAAAAACCATGAATTAGCACAAGTGCTGATTCGTTAAATCTTATCCGGCCAATATTTTGGATAAGAAGTCCTTAGCTCTAGGCGAACGTGCTTCAGGATTGCCAAAGAATTCATCTCTGCTGCAATCCTCAATAATTCGGCCTTGATCCATGAAGATCACCCGATGACTAACCTTGCGAGCAAAACCCATTTCATGAGTCACACAGCACATAGTCATACCTTCATTGGCAAGCTTGATCATCACGTCTAAAACCTCACCAACCATTTCAGGATCAAGCGCAGAGGTAGGCTCATCGAACAACATCACAATCGGGTCCATACTCAATGCGCGCGCAATAGCTACCCGTTGTTGTTGACCACCAGAGAGCTGTCCCGGATATTTATCTTTTTGAGCACTCAAGCCAACACGCTCTAAATATTTCAATCCATGCTTTTTTGCTTCATCAGCTGATCGTCCTAATACCTTGATTTGAGCAAGCGTGAGATTCTCAGTAATACTTAAGTGCGGGAAAAGTTCAAAATGCTGGAACACCATTCCCACGCGAGCGCGCAGTTTAGGCAGGTTAGTTTTAGGGTCATGCAGATTAATGCCATTAACGGAAATTTGACCAGATTGAAATGGTTCCAACGCATTAATAGTTTTAATTAACGTTGACTTGCCTGAACCCGAAGGACCACAAATAACTACTACCTCCCCCTTTTTGATTGACGTTGTGCAATCAGTCAAAACTTGAAAGGAGCCATACCATTTAGAAACGTTTTGAAGTTCAATCATGATGGTCTATGTAGTATGTAGCGATCAAAAAAATAATTAGCGAATAATGGCAACTTTTGCCTGAATAGCGCGCACTGCTTTAGACAGTGAAAAACAGATGATGAAATACGTAGCGGCAGCCAATATATAGGTTTCGATTGGACGGCCATAATTTTTTCCAGCAATCTCAAAACCTTTTAAGAGATCGTAAGCGCCAATCGCATAAACCAAAGAGGTATCTTGGAACAAGATGATGGTCTGCGTCATGAAGACAGGAATCATATTTCTGAATGCCTGCGGCAAAACGACTAAGCGCATATTTTGCCCGTAGGTCATACCCAAGGCTTCGCCTGCATAAATCTGGCCTTTTGGAACCGATTGAATACCTGCCCTTACGATTTCAGAAAAGAAAGCAGCCTCAAACGCAATGAAGGTAATAGTGGCAGATAAGTCCGCACCAATGGGTCTGCCAATCAACATCGGTATAAGCAAGAAGAACCAAAGAATCACCATTACCAACGGAATGGAGCGCATGGTGTTGACATAAAAGGTTGCGGGATAAACCAAAGCCGGTTTTCCTGATAACCGCATTAAAGCCAAGAAAGTGCCAACCACAATGCCGCCAACAGTAGCAATGACAGTGAGCTGCACGCTAAATAACAGCCCCTTCAAAATATAATTTGTGAAGAGTTCCCAATTATAAAAACTTAAGTCTAAGCTCAACATATCATTCCTTTAATGAGCCAGACTTGCATCATTCGATGCGGCAATAAAACCCGGGATACGACTTCTTTTTTCGATCAAAGCCATCACACGATTAACGGCAAACGCAGATAAGGCATAGAGCGCAGTAACCGCTAAATAAATCTCTACGCCGTGAGAAGTTTCCTCTTGCGCCTGCATCGCAAATAAAGTGAGCTCAGGTACAGATACTGCAAAGGCCACTGAAGAGTTTTTGATCACATTCATACTCTCAGATGTCAGGGGCGGAATGACAATACGTAATGCCATAGGCAATATGACATAGCGATAGGTTTGCGGGGTAGTTAAGCCCAACGCAGTTGCAGCAGCTCGTTGCCCGCTAGGTAAAGACTGAATGCCAGCGCGTACCTGCTCCGCTATACGGGCAGACGTAAAAAAGCCTAAGGCGATACTGACCAACCAATAGGATGGCAGCGCCTTTAAAGGTAAAACAAAAGCAGGAATAACGTGGTACCAGAGAAATACCTGCACTAAGACAGGAATATTTCTAAATAACTCTACCCAAGCTGTAGAGAGTCGAATCAACACCCTACTCAGTCTGCCGTTATCCGGTAGGGTTCTCAGGGTTCCCATCACGGCGCCCAAAATCAAGGCGATTGCAAGACCTAGGGCCGCTACCGCCAAGGTCCAGCCCCACGCCTTCATCAACCAGTCTAGATAACTGGGATCTGCATTTTGACTAAGCCCAAATATAGAGGAGAAGCAGTGATCAACCGCTTCTCCGTCTAAGGTGCTTTTACAAAAAACACCTAAATCTAATGCCATATTGAAAACTTATTTAATTGAATTACTTCTTGTTGTAATCTTCTGCAGGTTTGTCATTCAAATTAGCCCATGCATTTTTAGTTGCTGGGGATAGCTCGAGACCAACTACGATATTTTTTGGAGGAATTGGTGACAAGAACCACTTATTCCAAAGCCCAGGCATTTTGCCATTGGCAACAATCTTTGCAATAGCAGTATTCACCGCGGCCTTAAATTCTGGATCATCTTTTCGAACCATAATTGCAATTGGCTCTGTAGACAGGACTTCGCCAACAATTTTGTAATCTTTTGGATTCTTAGAGTTGGCAATATTTCCCGCCAAAATAGAGCCATCCATCACAAAAGCATCTGCGCGACCAGACTCAAGTAATAAGAAGCTGTCAGCATGATCCTTACCAAACACTTCGTCAAAGTTTACGCCATTGGCTTTTTCATGCTTGCGCAAGAGCTGAACCGAAGTCGTTCCTGTTGTTGTGGCAACCTTCTTGCCGGCCAATTGAGAAATAGATGTAATTCCTGAATTCGCCTTAACTGCAATGCGCACCTCTTCAACGTACAAGGTGTTGGCAAAGCCAACATCTTTAGCACGCGCAACATTATTCGTTGTTGTGCCGCACTCGATATCTACTGTGCCGTTTTGCACCAAAGGCACACGATTTTGTGATGTCACTGGTTGATAGTTGATCCGTATAGCGCTCATGCCTAGCTTATCTTTGATATCCGCCAAAATCATGCGGCAAATTTCAACATGGTAGCCATCAAAACGACTATCGCCGGTAGTTTAGGACATCGGGATTGAGGACTCTCTGACCCCCATAGTGACCGCGCCTGTAGACTTGATTTTATCCATAGTGGCGCTAGATGCGTATACGCCGGAGCTTGCCAAAATAAATGCGATAGCTAAAACTGCTGAGCTTTGGAGTCTTCTTAAAAAGTAAGTATTTTTCATGGTCAATTCTAAAAGTTAGCAGATATGTGGTTAAATAAAAATTCCACAATTCTTGTAGTTTTAACAGATATTTATGGAATAGCCAATAAAAAGCACTGGATTAAAGGCACATGCCTGCAGAAACGTAGTTCAAGCCCTTAAAGATCCTCTGCACTTTTGAGTTAAAAGACTCTTCAACCCTCTGAATTACCAATACCCTCCGAGCGCTTTGATCAGTAAAACTCGATCAATCAACAATTGAGTTTGGTAGTCAACCTGAACCGTCCGAGCTCTAGATTGATCAATGGCAGCATCGACAATTTCTAGGTAGCCAGCAACACCCTCTCGATATCTGACCGTAGAAATCTTATAAGTTTTTTCTGCATACATTAAGCCATTTTCGACGTTCACTAAAGATTCTTCACGATTCCTTAATTGAACCAATACATCCTCTACCTCTTTAATAGCTACAAGCACAGTATTTTTATAGACGGCTGTATTTTCAGCGTTCTTCGCGATTGCCTGATCAACAATAGCAGATCTTCTACCGCCATCAAAAATTGTTAAAAATGCTAGCGGTCCTATTGTCCAGAAAGCATTAGGAGCGGCAAGAATATTAGCTTGATTTGCAGTTTGATAACCGCCAAAGGCGGACAAAGATAAAACTGGGAAAAAAGCACTTCTTGCGACACCAATTTCTGCATTACTAGCGGCCACTCTTCTCTCGGCAGATGCAACATCGGGGCGACGCTCAAGCAAGGTCGAGGGAATAGATACAGCCACAGGAGCAAGTTTTAGATTATTAACACTCCCTCTTGGTAAGGAGAATGAAGAAGGAGACTCTCCCACCAGAACAGCAATCACATGTTCTAGTTGTGCGCGGCGGGTTTGTAGCGCCTTCTCACGAATACGCCCGCTTTCAACCAAACCCTGCACCCTGTAAAAATCGACCCCAGGGTTAATGCCTTCTTTGTAACGCTTTTGCATTAAATCGGCTTGTTTTTGATACGTGCTTAAATCTTGCTGCAAAATATCCTGCTGAGATTCAACGCCTCGCATCGCAATGTAACTGCTGACGAGGTCAGCCTGAATAACTAAGCGCACCGACTCTAAATCCTCTTGACTAGCCTCCGCCAAGGCCGATGCTGAATCAATGCCGGACCGAACGCGACCCCATAAGTCGACCTCATAAGTTGCTAGGCCCCCAAAAAAATTATTGTCGTAAATATTGGGTTGATTCGCACCCCGAAGCGGCCTTCCCACAGACTGTCTATTCTCCGTTGCAGCACCAGTCACTGCAATTTGCGGATAAAGCCCTGCATTATTAACCGCTAAAAATGCACTTGCATTTTCATATCGAGCCACTGCAGCAGCAATTTGAAAGTTATTGGTCTCAGTTTTTGCAACCAATTGATCCAAAATCGGGTCGCCGAAATTTTTCCACCAAGAGCCTCTTTTCATCTGATCAGCAGGTTTAGCAACTACCCAATCCTGAGAAATCTCCTTAAAGTTATTTGGCATTTGCATTTCAGGGCGCTTGTAATCGGGAGCAAGAGAACATCCATAGCAAACGCTGAGCAGTCCAACCCCTAGGAAACGTCGAAATTTAATTGACATACTATTTCGCCTTATTTCCGTTCGACTCTTTTGCAAGCACTACTACCTCGCCAGCAATCAATGAATCCGGTGGATTATTTATGATCTTAGACTGATTCGTAATTGGACCAATCACCTCAACCTCTTGGCCAAAATCTCTGCCAATCACGACCTTGGTAAATACCGCCTTTTGATCTTTACCAACCTCTGCCAAGAATGCTCCGTTCTTACGAATAATTAAAGCCGAAGACGGCACCCGCGGAATATTCCGATCAGAAGGCAGATCAATATTAACTTGGGCAAACTCGCCAGCAGTTAAGACGTGTTCTTGATTATCCATTTCAATCTCTATGAGGACCGTACCAGAATTTTCATTTACTGCACCAGCTGAACGGACTACCTTTGCTTCAAATACTTTTTCCGGAAACTCAGGAACACGAATTCTTGCCGGAATGCCAGGCTGAATATCATTCATAAATACCTGCGGAATATTCACAAACAGTCGCAACTTATCAATATTAGCAACGTTAAATAGTGGCTTCCCTGCACCAGCAGTTACCAAAGCACCCACATCAATATTGCGTTCGGTAACCTGTCCTGCAAATGGCGATGGAATATTTTTATAATCTGAAAAGATTTCGGCTTTCTGTAAATTTGCCTCAGCAATTTGACGCAGAGATTTTCTGGTCTCATATTCAGTGGTCTTTTGATCCAACTCTTGCTTTGAGACAGCATCTTCTGCAAAAAGATTCTTCCATCTTGTTAAGGAGATCTTAGCTAGAGCCTCATTACTCTTTGCAGCAATCAAATCAGATTTTGCTTGCTGTAGTTGCTGATCAACTTCTGGAGCCTCAATTCTTCCTAAAATCTCACCTTTTTTAACTTCAGCACCGATATCCTTATCCCATTTCTTCATATAACCATTTACACGAGAATAGATTGGTGCATTTAAGTAGGCTTCGAGGCGACCCGGAAAGGAGATTGAATTTTCAGCGCCGCCAACTACTGGCATAACAACGGTAACTATCCTTTGCGCATTTTCTTCAGAGCGAAATTTAGCGGAAATAAACCCATAAATTCGAAATCCAAAATTGAGGATGACGATCACGAGCACGACTTGGACTAAACGCTTTTGATTTTTTTCGAGCCCCTGATATTTTTGATATAGCGTAATTAAAAATTCCTTTGCTATAGCAACATACTTCTTGAGCAATGGGAGGACGTTTTTTAAAGAGTCTTTATTGAATTTAATTGTTTTCATGCTTTTTCTGATCCATAGTTTTTATGTACAAGGCTAAACACAACCGGTACAAAAATAAGAGTTGCGAACGTTGCAAAAATGAGTCCTCCTACAACAGCTCTGCCAAGAGGGGCATTCTGCTCACCACCCTCACCGAGACCTAATGCCATCGGGGCCATACCAATCACCATTGCCAATGCAGTCATCATCACGGGCCTGAACCTTGAAAAACCAGCCTCCAAAGCCGCCTTGATCGGATCTTTATCAATTGGTAAACGTTCGCGGGCAAAACTAACCACCAAAATACTATTTGCTGTGGCAACCCCCATACACATAATCACTCCCGTAAGGGCGGGTACCGATAAGTTTGTAAACGTCAAAAACAATATCCAAATAATTCCGGCTATGGCCGCTGGCAATGCAGTAATAATGACGAATGGGTCTAGCCAGGATTGGAAGTTCACTACTAGTATTAAATAAATTAATACGATAGATCCGATCAAACCTAAACCTAGGCCAGTGAAAGCAGAGTTCATTGTAGAGACTTGCCCTCTCAATTCTACGGTTGTGCCTTTAGGGATATTTTTGGTTTCTTCCTCAATAATGCGATTGATATCGGATGCCACCGCCCCAAGATCGCGACCCTGAGTATCGGCGTAAATATCAAATGAAGGCTTAATGCTGTCATGCGTTACAACCGCATCTGCAAAATTTCTTCTAAGGGATGAAATTCCACCAAGGATTGTTCCTGTTGAGGCATTCGATCCGGCCACCGGAATATTCAAAAGATCCGAAATACTCGAAACTTGTATTTGCGGCGTTTGAACGACTACCGGATAAGAAATACCATTGGATGGATTCAGCCAAAATGCTGGAGCTACCTGGCCACTACCCGCCAATGTTGTCACCATGTTGTTGGTGATGTCTCTTTGTGTTATGCCAATCTTCGCAGCCTGCACGCGATCTACATCGACGTTAATCTGCGGATAATTCGTCGCCTGCTGAATTCGCACGTCCGCGATCCCTGGGATTTTTTTAACGCGCTCTAGCAATTTGGCTGTAAAGGCAAAGTTTTCATCTCGTTTGGCACCCTTAACAATGATGTCAATCGGAGCAGGCGCCCCAAAATTCAGAATCTGACTCACAATATCCGCGGGCAAAAATGCAAAACTAGTTGATGGAAACTTTTTAGGCAGCTCTTCTCGTAACTCCTTTACAAATTCATCGGTTGGTGAATGACCTTTGACTAGAGAAACCAAAATATCACCATCTTGTGGGCCAATAGTGCCCGTGCTGCTGTACGCCATGTTGATGCCGCTGACAGATAGCCCAATATTGTCAACAATACTTTCAATTTGATCTTTGGGTACCAAGCGACGAATCTCGGCTTCAATATCGTTAAATTGTCGCGCGGTTTCTTCAAGACGAGTTCCGACTGGCACTCGAACGTGCATCTTAATTTGACCGCCGTCAACCGCAGGAAAAAATTCTCGTCCAAAAGAGAAGATTAAAAGATATGAACCTAGTATGCCCGCCATAAATATCACAATGAACTTTTTTTGATCGACAATAACTAATCTCAAAAAGTCAAAATAACTTTTTCTCACAGAGTTAAATACATTTTCAAATTGATATTGAAATTTAGCCAGCCTACCCTTGATCCTGACTACACGATTGGTATGATTAATATCCATCGCCCAGCGCAAATGTCCAGATGCATGCTCATCGTGCCCATGAATTTCTTTTAAAATGAAATTTGCAAAAGTAGGTACAAAAGTGCGTGATAGGACAAAAGATCCAATCATTGCAAACATCACAGCCTTAGCCATCGGCACAAATAAAAATTTAGAGACGCCCTCTAAAAAGAACATCGGCACAAATACAATACAAATACATAGTAACGCCACAAATGCTGGCCCCACAATCTGTGCTGCGCCATCCAATATGGCCTCTTGAATTGGCTTTCCCTGCTCTAAGTGCCAGTTAATATTCTCAATCGTAACGGTGGCATCATCAACCAGAATACCAACCGCCAATGCAAGCCCCCCCAAGGTCATAATATTTAGGGTTTCGCCGGTTATGTTCAACATCAATACCGCAAACAAGATTGCAAGCGGGATTGATGAAGCAATAATCACTGTTGATCGCCAGCTTCCTAAAAATAATAGGATCATTAAACTAGTCAACGCTGCCGCAATCAATCCCTCGTGAATCACGCCACTAATAGAGGCCTTTACGAATACTGATTGGTCACCGTTGATGTTGATATTTAATTCTGATGGCAAGGACTCCTTTAGTTTTGGCACTAGTGCTTTAACGCCGTCAATAATATCTAGTGTAGAAACTGCACCAGATTTCAAAATAGTCATCAAAACTGCCTTACCACCATCCAAGCGCACCAGATTTGTTTGTGGAGGAGAGCCGTCGCGAACTTGAGCCACATCCCTTAACTGAATGACCGCTCCACTCGCCAACTTAATCGGAAAGTCCGCAATCTCCTGAAACCCATCGACGCCATTATTTAACTTAATGCTGTATTCATACTCGCCAATTTTTTGTGTGCCAGTTGGAATAATGAGGTTTTGTGCCGCTAGTGCGCTAATCACATCATTAGGGGTTAACTTTCTTGCTTGAAGTGCTGCTAATCGCAAGTCAATCTGAATTTGCCGAGTTTTTCCTCCATATGGTGACGGTACTGCACTGCCAGGCACACTTGCTAGAGCCGGTCTAATAAAGTTTTGTCCATAGTCAAAAATACGTTGTTCAGATAGGGATAGACTAGAGAGCGCTAATTGCACGATTGGAACTGTGGCGGCGTTGTAATTCAAAATGAGTGGCGGCGTAATGCCTGGCGGCATTTGCTTAAGCACTGTTTGTGAAATCGACGTTACTTGTGCTGTCGCTAAGCGAATATCGACACTAGGCTGAAAGAAAATCTTGACAATTCCATAACCAGGAAGCGATTGAGATTCAATATGCTCAATGTCATTTACTGTTGAGCTTAATGCGCGCTCATAAGCGTAAACAACCCTTCCGGCCATATCCTCAGGCTGCATACCTGTATAAGACCAGACAACGCTAATTACTGGAATACGAATTTCTGGAAAAATATCAATTGGGGAGCGAAGTGCACTAAAGATCCCCATTAGAGCTATCAAAATCGCCATTACCACAAATGTATATGGCTTTTCTAAAGCTAACTTAACTAACCTAATCATTTTTTAATCTTTATTAAAGCGAAAATTTATCAATGGAGTTTCTTGCATCAGCATTCAGCTTGCGTCCTGACAATGGCACTTTGATGCCAGTCAACTATAAGTTCAAACTGAATAAGGATGTGAACAACTCTTGGCAATACCATGACAGCAAGTGAAAGTGATCTGCCAACTCCTGGAGCGCTAGACGACTCGTGGAGGCCTGAAGATTGAAGTCAGCACTAAGCCGAGCATGCCCTCTGAAACGCGGATACAAAAAAAAGATTCATTATCAACAGGCAAAAACACTAGTGTGTTTTCATGGATATCGCCTAATACGTGCGCGCTCAAGTTAATCTTTAGATTGGGTTCCTTTTGCTCTAATCCTTTAGATGATTCATCCAAAAGATTGGCGTCCTTCTGGACGCCAACATAAGCTTGAGTTCTTTGCACAGCATTTTGGACAAAAATTTGAGCACCAGAAGTTTTCACAAGAGCGAAAAAGATACAACTCGACAGAATTAGCACTTTTACAAATTTTTGCATTCGCTCATTACATTCTCGTTCGCGAGATCTGTCAAGATTTTCTTTCGCTACAATCAATTTATTGCATTGCAGCATATTTATTCTTGAATGCACATCTAAAGCTCCGGTCTAAAAGCAACCCGCGAAGGCAAACGCCTTAGAATTTAGTTTCATTTTCCTTGGTCTATATTAGTTTTAGATCAATTCTAAGTATTCTGATTTAAAAGTATTTTATTGATGCGATATATTTTCTTCATCCTCCTAAGCACTCTTTCAATAACAGCACTTGCAGAGGAGACAGGCTTAAATAGCAGATTTAAAAATACACCCCAAGAACTATCCAGTGACAAAACATTAGAGTTCTGGGGCTATCAAAATTATCAAGGCAACTCCAGCTATAGTGATATTTTAAAAATCAGATACTACAATCCGCTTGATATCGGGTCCTGGCAAGGCAGGCTTCGCCTGGATACCTCCATAGTGTCAAGCAACGCTAACGGGCAAGAATTTAATAACTCAGGTCAATTTAGCGCGGGCAACACAATGCTAACCATATGGGGGCAGGATAAGGATTTTTTACCCAACATCAATGCGACCATTGGCGGTCGAATCATTTTTCCCTTTGGAAATAACGGGCAATGGGCAATGGGCCCACAGATTCGATGGCTTTTTAAACCAACCGAAGGCGCAGATACACTGATCTCCGACTTCTCACCGCTGCTGCGCTATATATACGGCTTTGATACTAAAAATCACTCGATTAATATCAACCCTAATGAACCCTCACTTCAACGCAACCTGCAAATTTATCCAACTGTAGGCCTTTCACTTACTCCCGATACTCAAATCCGCTTCTGGGATGAGAATGGCATGATATTCAATACTGCTAGTGGTAGTTGGTTTATCCCCATCGATGGAATGATTGTCCATAGACTCTCAAAAAACTTCTCATTAGCGATTGGGGCCAGCAAGCAATTGGTGGACACCTATAAACAATACAATTGGTCAACGTATGGAAAAATTTCATACACTTTTTGACATGCCTAATACAGATATTTGGTTTAACATGAAGACCAATACATTGCCCTGAAAACGAACATCATGAAAATATACTCACCATTTAAGTATTTACTCTTGTCACTGACAACAATCATCTTGGGATCACTTCTATCGGCCTGCGCAGGAAATGCCGTCTTCAGCACCTCAGAATCCAGCATAGATTCTAGCGAGAATTACCAGGCAATCAGAAAGATTGCTATTGGTCAACAGTGGATTTATAACGTACGTAATCTCTACAACAATGAAGTAATTGACACGATTACGGAAAACGTAGTGTCCGTAGCACCATTGATTGAAATTAAGCGGGAAAGTCAAAAGCATGGTTCATTACCATCAGAGATTCAATCTACCACTGGGCTCGTTTTAAGCGATCCCTACTGGAATCCACCAGTGAATTTTGTAAGCCCCATGCCCATGTGGCCTCAGTCCAATGTCAAATCACAAACTTTTACTACTCAATACAAAGTTAGTGACGCCGAAAGCAAATATCTTTGGTCATCTACCATTACTAATGCAGGAGCTGAAGTAGTCACCCTTCAGGGCGGTCAGTTCAATACATTAAAAAGCACTAACTCTATCTATTTCATTAGTGATGATTTTTCTAGGCACACCTCTTTACGTCACTCGACGATTTGGATAGCGCCGAATATTGGCAGGTGGGTTGTCAGAACCACAGATGGTACTTACTTAGACAACAATACAGGTATTGGTAACGATCGCTATGAAAATATGCTGCGATATGAATTAATTTCCTATAAATGAGCAATTGTTAAATTCACTTGTAGAGATAAATAAAGCCCGCAAAAAATCTGCGGGCTTTATTTTTATAGCGCCTGGGACATAGCGCTAGGGAAAGTCATTTTATTATCAGAAAGTATGACGCATACCTACTCCGTAAGTCTGCTGTGTACTAACAGTCTTGCCACTCAACATGCTCCCAGCTGGTAATGGCTGAACATTAGAGCCTGATGTATTCACGTTTCCGATACCTAGATACAAATTAGTACGCTTACTCATATAGTAGTCAAGCATTGCAGATTGAAACTGCTGAACCCCTTTTAACTGCGTACCTGATTGCTGCGTTCCTGCATAGTAATAGCCTACAGAACCAATTAAGGATTGGGTAAAGTTATAGTTAGCACCTACCCAATACACATTGATGTTGTAATTATTCAGATTGGGCGTCCAACTGGCAATAGAAAATCCACTTGGAAGTACTGGCAAGCCCTTATACATCTGAAAGTTGCTTGGCGTACCAATAAACATACGCTCATATCCGGCCTTCAGATTGAGTTTGTCTGTAGCCTGAAATTTACTAGTCAGTTGTAGCGCCGAGGTATTGGCTAGGGTAACCAAGACCTCATTGGTTCCCGCTTTTGTAGCACCAACTGGGGAAGCGGCACCATTTGCTGTAGAAATTGTCGTGCCATAGGAGATTCCAGTTAATTTAGTCGCATCAGTAGTATGGGTAGCAATGGCTTGCACACCCCACTTAGCCTCTTCGTAACCTAACTGAAAGCCACTAGTAGTGCCAGCGGAGTTATTGCCTGCTACACCACCAGGTGCATACATGGCCTTGAGATTAAAACCATTGTATTTTTTAGCGTATTGAATGGCGCCACTAACATACGCATTATCCGTATAACCACCACCACCATAGGTTCCCGAGAAAGCGATTGGGGAAAACATCTGCGCATTGACTGGGTTATAACCGGCAATATTTTGCAACATGAGTCCTTGCTGGCGCCCCAGTGTCAAAGTGCCATACTGTTCATTACTTAGACCAGCATATGCACCACGTCCAAACAGCATTCCTTGCAGCGCGTTATCGCCACCTTGAGCTGCACTGGTTGAGGAGCCGTTACCAGCCATACCATTGCTTGCGCTTGCGCCAGTTGCGGCACTAAAGCCTTGCTCTAGCAAGAAGATTGTCTTTGTACCACCACCTAAATCTTCAGAGCCCTTAAAGCCCAAGCGACTTTGACTCTCGCCACCAGTCATAAATCCAAAGACATTACCGTTTTTAACACCAGGGTAGTTAATTGGCGAACCAGAGTTACCCCAGGTGGAAGCATTGAGATTACCCGCATTAGTTTGCGCCATCACGCCCACATCTAATAAACCATAAACCGTCACACTCGATTGTGCTTTTGCTACTCCTGCCGCACAAAGAAAACTAGCAGCTAAGGCGAATTTATTTAATTTTTTCATAAGGTACTTAATTGAAATCCCTTGACCAATGTCAAGAAATTAAGATCCGTTAAAAGACAAAAACCACCACACTTGCGTGTGATGGTTTTCTTATTACATTTACAGCTAGATACTACTCACTACATTTCTAAATCTAGGTAGGCACAAGTCCTACGTTAAATTAGAAAGTGTGACGCATACCTAAACCGTATGTGAACTGCTGGTTAACAGTAGTTGGGTTAACGTTAGCGTTGCTATAAGAAGGCGCGCCAACAGCAGAACCAGTGAAGTTCACTTGTGAAGCAGCTGCGTACAAGTTAGTACGCTTGCTCAAGTAGTACTCAGCCATTGCAGAGATATATGTTGTTCTGCCAGCCAATGTTGTAGCATTGGGATTGGCATTTTGCTGGTAGTAACCCAATGAACCCTTGATTGCTGGTGTGAAGTCATAGTTAGCACCCAACCACCAAGTATTTCTGATCAAAGGTGTTGTAGCTGCTGTGTATGAGAATACGCTAAAGCCACTACCGTTAGGCAATACAGGCTGACCTTGTACATACTGAATATTTGATGGTGTACCCAAGTTTTGATATTGGAAACCACCTTTTAACCACAACTTATCCAATGGCGCCCATTTTGCTGTCAACTGTGTAGAACGTGTGTTGTAAACAGTTGCAGTTACTTGGTTTGTGCCAGCATTTGTTGATCCAGTTGGTGAAACAGCGCCAGCTGCAATTGCTTGACCATAAGAAGCGCCAGCCAAAGCTGTTGCATCTTCTTGGAATGAAGTGATGGCTTGGATGCCCCACTTAGCAGTTTCGTAACCGATTTGACCTTCTAAACGTGTACCAACGCCGTTGTTACCAGCATAGCCACCAGGTGCGTACAAGGCGTTAACATCAAAGCCCATGAACTTTTCTTGTAACTTCAAAGCGCCGTTAGCACGTGCATTGTCAGTTGTACCGCCACCACCGAATTGACCTGAGAAGGCTAAAGGTGAGAACTGTTGTGCGTTAACTGGGTCATAACCACCGATGTTGTCTAACATCAAAGTTTGTTGACGACCTAATGTCAATGTGCCCCATTTGTCATTGCTTACACCAGCGAATGCGCCGCGGTTAAACAATTGACCTTGGTTAGAAGAGTCACCAGTGTTTGACATGTCACCCATGCCAGCAGTCGTTTTACCGTTGCCTGGCAAACCAGAAGCGAACTGTGAACCGTTATCAGTGTTAACACCTTGCTCTAATGTAAAGATAACTTTAGAGCCGCCACCGATATCTTCCATACCTTTGAAACCCAAACGGCTAGCAGACTGACCACCCTGCATAAAGCCAAAGGAGTTACCGTTTTTTGGGTATGAGCTGCTGCTTGAAGCGCCATAACCAGCAGAAGTACCGCCAGTAGAGCCGTTCAACATGTTCGAATTGCTTTGACCCATGATACCAACGTCCAATAAACCATAAATAGTTACGCTGGACTGAGCTTGAGCAGCGCCAGCAAATGCTGTCAATGCTGCGATTGCTAATAGCGATTTTTTCATTCTTTAAATCTCCAAAAATTAAAAGTAATGCCCAAATAAAACTGGGACCTGCCAATTTTGCTTGCATTGCCCCGCTAGACTGGGGGTAAGGGCATGTAGGAGATCTTTTTGCTTGTCAAAAGGTAGTTTTTTGGTTTTCTTCGTTGTATCAGGGCAACAAGGTCTTGGTTTTCTCGCTTTTATGCACTTTGAATGCCAAAATTGTCAGATGGCAAGCCGCGAATTCTTAAAAATCCTGAGGTCAGCGCGTATGGGTGATGTATCCGCGCAACAACAATTAGCACAAGCCTATATTACCGGCGCTTTTAAAACACCAATACAACCTGCTAATGCCTTGATTTGGTTAGAAAAATCTTATCTATCGATACAAAACCAAGCTACCGAGACAGGTATCGCAAGTCATGATGAAATTTCTAATATTCTGAATCAAATTGCCAATGTCCCGCTAGCCCAAACCTTTAATTCACCAGGATTTCAGTTTGGATGGGGGTCTTTCTGGCAGCTCGCCCAATCCAATCATGATTCAGGCGCCACGCTCTCAGCTAAGTGGCAACTTGCTGACTTGCTTATCAATCCAAGACATCAAGAAACTCAACCCCAGTTGATGGCTTGGTTGAAAAAGGGTAACTCAACTCTTGCCGATGAAAAACTAGCCAACCTAGATTTCGGGGGCTTACAAAAAATTGCTCGTCAATATTTACAAGAACTCGCAGATGGGGACTCTGTGTTCTCGAACAAAGCAAAAGAGTTGTTGATAAAGCTACAGCCTAAAAATGAAGCCTTATCTTCCCTGTGGAATGCTTGGTTAACAACGCAAAATGAAGAAGCATTGATTCAGGCGGCAGAGCTAGGGCTAACTGTTGCAAAACTCACTTTGGGATTACGCCTTGCTCAATTAAGTGGAAATGTTGAAAATAAATCGAACGCATCTCTTAAAAAAGCAGCGCATTGGTTAGAGCTTGCTGCCAAGGACGGTGATCGAGATGCATGGTATGCGCTTGGTGAAATTTATCGTCGCCCCCAATTTTCTGGTTACAACGCTACTGAAAGTGATCGCTGCTTTGATCGCGCTGCCGATCTTGGCCATCCCCAAGCGCAACTTCGCAAAGGTGCCAATCTTTGGCGTAAGCGCGAAAAGAGCGAAGAAAAAATACGCGGGCTACAGGCTTCATACTGTATATGGCAAGCACACCAGCAGGGCATAGTAGAAGCAAAAGAGCTATTAAGTAAGATTTTAGAAAGTTGCCCAGACCCCAAAACAAATGAATGGCACGAATTGGCGCTATACGCTGAAAGCGCCATAAATCATCACGCCGAACACAAGTTTGATGAAGACTGGCTATTGCTATGTCACCGCATCATCATTGCCAATCAATTTAATTTCAGCAAAGCAGAGCTTTTGTTATGCGAAGTAGGTCAACTACAGCATGAGCATTGTGTAGTGGTAGATATTCGCTGGGAGCTTCCAAAGATACTGCCCAGACTGATTCAGATCGAAACCATTCAACAACGTCGCGCCCTATTGGCTGCTGGCAAAGCTTTTGCTGGTTCTGAAATAGATCTTGAGGGCAACTTACGCCAAAGGCGCTATCGCTTTGATCGTGCCACAAATTGGCTAAAAAATACCTTTTCCAAGAATCAAGTAGACGCAGAGGTTGAGTGATCGCTTGAACCTTCATCATCTGAGGGTTTTGGTACATAAAAACGCGCTACGATCAAACCTAACTCATAGAGCAAGGTCATTGGCACAGCTAACAACAATTGCGAGAGCACGTCCGGCGGAGTTACAACAGCAGAAATCACAAATGCGCCAACGATGACGTAAGGGCGAATTTCTTTCAGCTTAGCCAAGGGCACCATGCCCATACGCACCAAGACAACCACCACAACAGGTACTTCAAAAGTAATACCAAATGCCAAGAAGGTTGTCATAGCAAAACTTAAATAGTTATCAATGTCGGTCGACATCTCCGCGCCCAATGGTGCGTTGTAACTTGCCATGAACTTAAATACCGTTGGAAACACTAAGAAGTACGCAAATGCCATACCAATAATGAACAACGTATAGCTACTCACCACCAAAGGCAGAATGAGTTTTCTTTCGTGCAAATACAAACCAGGCGCAATGAATGCCCATAGTTGATACATCACTACTGGTAAGGCGATGATGAATGCCACTAGCATGGTTACCTTCATGGGTACAAAGAAGGAGCCTGTAACGTCAGTCACAATCATCTTGCCGCCAGCAGGCAAAGCCTCTAATAAAGGCTGTGCGAACAAATGGAAAATATCAGGCGCCCAATAGACTAGACATACGAAGACAACAATAATTGCGAGCGCCGCTTTAATTACGCGATCACGCAATTCAAATAAGTGGGAAAGAAAAGTTTCCTGTAATCCCGAGTCTTGAGTTGAATTGTTTTCAGTCATGCGTAAGTATTTTTATTCTTGCTTTTTACTATTATTTTTATTTGCCAGCGCTGTGATGAAAGCGCTTCATCCTAGCAGCACCAGATTGCACTCGAGTACGAATTCCTGCAGAACGTTTGAACCAAAGCGGCCTTGCAGCACGACGCACACCCCAGCTATTGCGCCCTTGGCGCTTAGTTTTGCGCAGCACTTCTTTTTCATCTAAGGTCGGCTTATCAAACCTAGTTTCAAAAATATCCGCTTGATCGCTTAAGTTAGCGCCAGCCTCTTGAACTGTAGAGCCGATACTATTTTCAACCTCTTTAAGAGTGGCAGCAGTTTCTTCTCGAAACTTTTTAAATTCTTCCACTTCCATCTGACGACTTACTTCAGACTTGACGTCCGCCATATAGCGCTGCGCACGCCCAAACAAATTACCAGCCATGCGAGCTACTTTAGGCAGGCGCTCTGGCCCAACCACCACCAAAGCAACTACAGCAATGAGTGCAAGTTTTGAAACTCCGAGATCAATCATTTAACGCAGTTATTTAAATGCAGCATGAGTTTCAATTGCAATTCAATTATTTGTTTACGTCTTTTGCCTGAACATCAACAGTCTTTTCTGCTGTTGCAGAACTTTGTTGAATCTGCTCTTTAGGCTCTTCAGCAGCTTTCATGCCATCTTTAAAACCTTTTACAGCACCACCCAAATCTTGTCCGATATTGCGCAATTTTTTGGTACCGAATACCAACATTACGATAACCAAAACAATCAACCAATGCCAAATGCTAAATGAACCCATTTTTAATCTCCTTGGATTATTTTTTCCAGGGGCGGGGACCGCCCATCACATGTAAATGCAAGTGATAAACCTCCTGCCCACCATCCGCACCATTATTTACCATCAATCTAAAGCCGCCATCCTTACCAGGACGGCAGCCTTGCTCTTTGGCAAGACGCGGTGCTAACTCCATCATTCTACCCAGCAAAGGCGCATCTACGCTTTCCGCCGACTCCAGCATAGGGATATGCTTTTTAGGAATCATCAGAAAATGGATTGGCGCAGCCGGGTTGATATCTTTAAAAACATAGATTTCCTCGTCCTCATACACCCTCTGGGAAGGAATCAAACCTTGAGAAATCTTACAAAACAGGCAGTTAGGATCGTGTGACATACTTTTTTCGTATTTATGCGTGCTTACTCTTTACCAGTAGCTTTTCTCGCAGCCTTCTCTTCGATACCAGAAGTTCCCAGGCGACGATCGAGCTCGGCAATAACATCTTCCGGGCGCAAGTTAAATTGAGACAAAGCAATCAAGCAGTGAAACCACAAATCGGCTATTTCGCCGACTAAGAGCTTTTGCTGGTCAGCCGCCAAATTGGAGTTGCGCGCATCTTTGGCGGCCATCACAGCCTCGGTCGCTTCTTCACCAATCTTTTTCAAGATCCCGTCATCACCCTTTGAAAAGAGCAAAGCGGTATAAGAAGTTTTTGGATCTGCTTGGCCCGCCTTAAATGCATCACGACGTTGATCAACTACATCAGCCAAATGGGCAAATGCAGAATCGAGATTAGAGGGTTTATTTGCAGAACTAGTCATGTGGTCATTTTATGTCTTTAAATAAAAGACTTTAGGCTCTCTATTGTTTAGAAACCGACTTATCAACCCAAGCCGACTTAGCTGAGTCCCAATACATAAAGAAGCAGCTGTGCTCACCCGTATGGCAAGCAATGCCATCTTTTTGCTCAACCATCAGCAAAATGGTGTCGCCATCGCAATCTAAGCGGATTTCTTTCACCCTTTGGATATGACCAGACTCTTCGCCTTTGTGCCATAACTTCTGTCTAGACCGAGTCCAATAAACCGCCTCGCCTAAACGGATAGTCGCTAATAAAGCATCGCGATTCATCCAGGCCAGCATCAAGATATCCTTGCTGCCAACTTCTTGGGCGATTACTGGAACCAATCCTTGATCATTCCATGTGACAGCTTCAAGCCATGAACCGGCTTGAAGGTTTTGAATCGGGGCAAAGGTGCTTTGAATTCTGCTCATATTTAAACTTTACAGGCAATAGGCCAAACTTACTAAAAAGTTTGTCATCACTTAAATCCGAACCGGAATTCCTTGGGCTGCCATGTATTCTTTTGCCTGACCGACTGTGTAATCACCATAGTGAAAAATACTAGCTGCCAATACCGCATCTGCATGGCCCTTAGTAATACCATCGACTAAATGCTGCAAATTACCAACGCCGCCAGAAGCAATCACCGGCACAGAAACCGCATCGCTTACTGCAGCAGTTAAAGCCAAGTCAAAGCCATCCTTGCTGCCATCGCGATTCATACTGGTTAACAAAATTTCACCGGCACCGCGCTTGGCAACTTCCTTGGCCCACTCCACTACATCCATGCCTGTAGCGGTTCTGCCGCCATGAGTGAAAACTTCCCAATTGCCGGCCTCAGTTTGTTTGGCATCAATCGCCACCACAATGCATTGAGAGCCGTAATAGGCAGCTGCATCAGACACTAAATCAGGATTAGCTACTGCGGAAGAATTCATACTCACTTTATCTGCACCAGCGTTCAGCAAGCGCCGCACATCAGCAACTGCACGCACACCACCACCAACAGTCAGAGGAATAAATACTTGTGACGCCACATCCTCAATGATGTGCAAAATGAGATCGCGCCCATCAGAGGTAGCAGTGATATCCAGAAACGTCAACTCATCAGCACCTTGCGTGTCGTACCGTTTTGCAATTTCAACTGGATCACCCGCGTCTCTGAGGCCGACAAAGTTAACGCCCTTAACAACGCGCCCTGCCGTGACATCTAGACAAGGAATAATTCGCTTAGTTAACACTAGATAATTTTCTTTTGGTATTTGAGCGTTAGCTCATCTGCATACTTTTGAGCTACAGCAAGATCAAGATCGCCAGCATAAATTGAGCGGCCAGCAATCACGCCCATCACACCCTCTTCTTCAGCCTTACACAGCGCATCAATATCTTGATTATTTGACAGACCACCACTCGCAATCACCGGAATACGAATAGCTTGAGCCAACTTCAAAGTGGCATCAATATTCACACCCTTGAGCATGCCATCCCGACCAATATCTGTGTAAATAATGGCTTCTACACCCCAGTCTTCGAATTTCTTGGCGAGGTCAATGACTTCATGGCCAGTAATCTTGCTCCAGCCATCAGTAGCCACTTTGCCATCACGTGCATCTAAACCAACCATGACGTGACCTGGGAATGCTGTGCAGGCATCCTGTACAAAGCCTGGGTTTTTCACGGCTGCCGTACCAATGATGACAGTGCTAATACCATCATCCAATAAACGCTCAATGGTTTCAAGATCACGAATACCACCACCGAGTTGCACGGGGATTTCGTTGCCAACCGCTTTGAGAATCGATTTAATCGCAGACTCATTTTTGAGTTTGCCAGCAAATGCGCCGTTGAGATCCACTAAGTGTAAGCGTCGAGCACCCTTACTTATCCAATGCGCCGCCATTGCGCCAGGATCTTCTGAAAACACCGTAGCTTTATCCATATCACCCTGTTCGAGTCGAACACAGTGGCCGTCTTTAAGATCAATTGCGGGAATCAGCAGCATAGCGTATGGTTTGAAATATTAAGGTTGCCAAGAAACAAAATTTTTATAAAGCTTTAAACCGTATTCTGCACTTTTTTCTGGATGAAATTGAGTTGCAAAAATATTATCTCGCGCCACCGCAGATGTAAACCAATCGCCATATTCAGTAGAGCCGGCTGTGTCTTCATTGCGCTGCGGCACAACATAGTAGCTATGCACAAAATAAAAGCTGGTTAAATCTGGAATCCCATCCCAAAGTGGGTGTTTTCGATCTTGTCGAACTTGGTTCCAGCCCATATGAGGGACTTTATATGAGGAGCCATCTGGCTGCTTTTTACCAGCTAGTTCAAAGCGGCGCACCTCCCCAGGAATTAACCCCAAACAGGGTGTCCAGCGATCGACTCCATAGCTGCGTACCTCAGCACTTTGATCAAAGAGCATTTGCTCACCTACACAAACCCCTAAGAGCGGCTTGCTTTTAGAGACCTCCAGCAAGGCATCTAACAATCCGGATTCTTCTAGGTGTTTCATGCAATCTGGCATAGCACCTTGACCAGGCAAAACGACGCGATCTGCAGAATGAATCTCTTCTGGCTGATGAGCAATCAATACATTGTCATCAGGTGCAACATGATGAAATGCTTGATATACGGAACGGAGATTACCCATTCCATAGTCGACGATCGCAATGGTTTGCGCCAAAATTTACCTGTTGTCTACTGTTGTCTTCTGAGCAACCGTGGGAGTCTAGTTTAAAGACTTCCTTTAGTTGAAGGAATGGCACCTGAAGCACGTGGATCAAGCTCCAAGGCCATACGCAAAGCGCGCCCAAATGCCTTGAACACAGTTTCAATCTGATGATGCGCATTAATACCGCGCAAATTATCGATGTGCAAAGTGACTCCAGCGTGATTCACAAAACCACGGAAGAACTCAATGCTGAGATCCACATCAAAGTCACCTACGCGTGCACGGGTAAATGGAACATTAAATTCCAAACCTGGGCGGCCAGAGAAATCAATCACTACGCGAGAAAGGGTCTCATCAAGCGGCACGTAGGAGTGACCATAACGAGTAATACCCGCTTTATCACCCACTGCCTTGGCAAAGGCCTGACCTAGCGTGATTCCCACATCCTCAACAGTGTGGTGGTCATCAATATGGGTATCGCCATTAGCAACCACCTTGAGGTCAATCATGCCGTGACGGGCAATCTGATCGAGCATGTGGTCTAGAAAAGGAACCCCGGAGGCTAGCTCAGCCTTACCGGTTCCATCTAAATTGATGGAAATCTGAATTTTGGTTTCCGAAGTGTTTCGGGTGACGTCGGCTTGCCGCATGCTTCATTGCGCCGCGAGGCGAAGTGTTGATTGAAGCCTCATAATATCATTCCTAGAAGAGATTTAAATACCGATATCGCTGCACTTTTATCCTGATTTTTGACCTGAGAACCCTCATGAGCCGTTTTTGGAGCCCTGTTGTTCAAACCCTAACCCCCTATGTTCCAGGGGAGCAACCGCAAATGCAGCGACTGGTAAAACTCAATACCAATGAGAGCCCCTATGGCCCATCGCCCAAAGCGCTTGCTGCTATTGAAGGTCAAAATACTGCCGATTTACGTCTTTATCCCGATCCGGAAGGCGCAGCCCTAAAACAAGCGATCGCCAAATTACATGGCTTAGACGCAAATCAAGTCTTTGTAGGCAATGGCTCCGATGAAGTGTTGGCCCATGTCTTTGCTGGTTTACTTAAGCAAAGTAAGCCAGTACATTTTCCAGATATAACGTATAGCTTCTACCCCGTCTACTGCAAGCTCTTTGGAATTGAGTCCCACATAGTTCCTTTGGATGAAAATTTTGAGATAAAAACTGCCGACTACCAATCTCCTAATGGCGGAATTATCTTTCCCAATCCCAATGCTCCAACTGGTAGATCAATTCCTCGCTCAGAAATTGAAACACTACTCTTACGTAACAAAGATTCGGTAGTTGTCATTGATGAAGCTTACGTCGATTACGGAACTGAATCTTGCATTCCACTATTGCGTGGCGCTAACTGTCCAGAGAACTTGTTAGTAGTTCATACGCTCTCTAAATCACGTGCTCTAGCTGGTCTGCGCGTTGGCTTTGCGGTTGGCCATCCAGCGTTGATTGAGGGCTTGGAACGAGTCAAGAATAGCTTTAACTCATACCCCTTAGGACGTCTTGCTCAAGCTGGTGCGATTGCAGCCATTGAGGACCAAGCTCATCTGGAAGCAAGCTCAGCTAAGGTGATTCAAACTCGCGCCAAGTTAATTGAGCAACTCGATGCTTTGGGATTTAAAACCCTACCCTCAACTGCAAACTTTATTTTCACGCGCCATCCACAGTATGCTGGAGCCAGGCTATATCAAGCCTTGCGGGATCGCGGGATCATCGTGCGTCATTTTAAATCACCACGCATAGAAGAGTTCTTGCGCATTACGATTGGCACAGATGAACAAAGCAGCGAACTTGTCGCGGCTTTAAAAGAAATCCTGAATTAATTTTTTTAAGAAGCAAGCGCAGGTAGATTGCGCTCTTACCTCTTCAAGCGCATCTCAGCTGCACGTGCATGAGCTTGTAAGCCCTCACCGTGAGCTAGCGTGCTCGCTACTGCACCCAAGGTTTGAGCACCAGCCTCACTCACCTCAATCATGCTTGAGCGCTTGATGAAGTCATAAACACCTAATGGTGACGAGAATCGCGCAGTACGTGCTGTCGGTAAAACGTGATTGGGACCGGCGCAATAATCACCCAATGATTCGCTGGTGTAGTTACCCATAAAGATGGCGCCCGCATGACGAATCTGGTCAGCCCACTTGCGTGGATCAGCAGCACAAATCTCCAAGTGCTCAGCAGCAATCGCATTCGCGATCTCACAGGCCTCAGACATATCTTTTACCTGAATCAACAAAGCGCGATTTGTGAGCGAAGTTTCAATCACCTTTGCTCTTGGCATTTCTGGGAGGAGCTTATTGATGCTTGCTTGCACTTGTTCAATATATGCAGCGTCTGGACACAGCAAGATCGATTGCGCCTGCTCATCATGTTCCGCCTGAGAGAACAGGTCCATTGCAACCCAATCCGGATTACTTGAACCATCACAAAGCACCAAAATTTCAGATGGGCCAGCAATCATATCGATGCCCACAATGCCAAATACTCTGCGCTTGGCTGCAGCCACATACGCATTACCAGGCCCAACAATCTTGTCAACCGATGGAATCGTTTTGGTACCGTAAGCCAAGGCGCCGACTGCCTGAGCGCCACCGATCGTAAAGACGCGATCTACACCAGCAAGATAAGCTGCCGCCAAAACCAAAGGATTGCGCGCGCCATCAGGGGTAGGCACCACCATGATCACCTCGGCAACACCCGCCACTTTTGCGGGAATGGCATTCATCAACACGGATGATGGATAAGCTGCTTTACCGCCCGGCACATAAATGCCAACACGATCCAATGGAGTTACTTTTTGACCAAGACGTGTTCCATCCTTCTCTTCGTACTCCCAAGAATGGCAACCCGCTTCAATCTTTTGATGCTCGTGATAAGCGCGCACTCTTTGCGCAGCAATATCGAGAGCATTTTTTTGTTCAGAAGATAAAGAGCTGTAAGCAAGCTCTAAATCTTTGCGAGGAATCTCTAAATCAGAAACGCTAGCCACATTCAAGCGATCAAACTGTTTTGTAAATCCCAGAATCGCTTCATCACCTTGCGCTTTAACTGCTGCCAAAATCTTCACTACTGCAGCATCTATCGCCTCATCATCGGCAGTCGGTAAGGACAGGCTTGACAGCAGAATTTCTCTGAAACCAGTATCCCTGCTGTTAAGGCGCTTAACGTTAATTTGTGAAGACATTGATTGGACTTTTTTCTCTAGCTGCCATTACTTCAGCAACTCAAAAATAGGCTGTAACTGAGCACGCTTGCGCTTGTAGGAAGCTTGATTGACGACCAGACGCGCACTGATATCAGCGATCGGCTCAACTTCCACTAAGCCGTTTGCTTTGAGCGTATTGCCAGTAGACACCAGATCCACAATCGCATCTGCCAAGCCGACTAACGGCGCAAGCTCCATCGAACCATACAGTTGAATCGTGTCTATGTGCACGCCTTTATTGGCAAAGTGTTCACGCGCGCAATTGACATACTTCGTAGCAACTTTTAAACGAGAACCTTGTTTTACAGCGGCAGCATAATCAAAACCTTCGCGAACCGCCACAGACATACGGCACTTGGCAATATCTAAGTCATAAGGTACGTACAAACCATCGCTACCTTTCTCCATCAACACATCCAACCCAGCAACCCCAAAATCAGCGCCGCCAAATTGCACATAGGTAGGCACATCTGAGGCGCGAACAATAATCAGGCGGACATCTGGATTAGAGGTCTCAATAATGAGTTTGCGTGACTTCTCGGGATCTTCCAGCGGCACAATACCGACCTTAGATAAGATCTCTGCGGTTTCTTCGAAGATACGCCCTTTGGAAAGGGCTAAAGTCAATTTCATGGACTAATTATCCATCAGCCTTACTTCACGCGCTCAATATTGGCGCCTAAGAGGGTTAACTTCTGCTCCATGCGGTCATAGCCACGATCTAAGTGGTAAATCCGGTCTACCTGGGTTTCGCCCTGGGCAGCTAATCCAGCAATCACCAAACTAGCTGAGGCCCGTAAATCTGTAGCCATCACAATCGCACCAGACAGCTTTTCTACGCCCTGAGCAATCGCCGTATTACCCTCAATGGCAATATCTGCTCCCAGACGATTGAGCTCTTGTACGTGCATAAAGCGGTTTTCAAAAATTGTTTCTGTAATCGTTGAATTACCCAATGCGATTGCATTAACTGTCATCAGCTGTGCCTGCATATCTGTTGGGAAAGCGGGATATTCAGAAGTGCGGAAATTGACCGCCTTAGGGCGACCTTGCATCGAGGCCTTAATCCAGTCAGGACCAATCTCCATTTGCAGACCCGCCTCTTTCAACTTCACAATTACGGCATCTAAAGTATCGGGACGGCAATGCTTAACGGTAATCTCACCACCAGTAGCGGCAACCGCACACAAGAATGTGCCAGCCTCAATGCGATCCGGGATAACTGAATGCTCAGCACCATGAAGTTTTTCTACCCCTTCAATTACAAGACGATCGCTACCAATCCCAGAAATCTTCGCCCCCATCTTTACCAATAATTCAGCTAAGTCACCAACCTCAGGCTCGCGTGCGGCGTTTTCTAAAACTGTTGTACCGGATGCCAAAGTAGCGGCCATCAATAAATTCTCGCTACCCGTTACGGTAATCATGTCAGTCAATATAGACGCGCCCTTTAAGCGATCTGACTGTGACTTGGTTTCAGCTTGAATATAGCCGCTCTTAATTTTGATGCTAGCACCCATCGCCTTCAAGCCTTTGATGTGCTGATCCACTGGTCGCGCACCAATAGCGCAACCACCGGGCAATGAAACCTTGGCGCTATGCATTCTGGCCAACAGTGGGCCAAGCACCAAGATGGAGGCGCGCATGGTCTTTACCATCTCATAAGTAGCTTCTGAACTTTTAATGACCGCCGCATTCAACACCATATGACTACGATCACCAGCACTAGGGAAATCAACCGTTACGCCAATTTCTTGCAAAAGTTTGAGCATGGTACGCACGTCTTGCAAATCAGGAACATTGCGCAACACCACTGGTTGATCAGTCAATAGACAAGCACACAGAATTGGCAATGCGGCATTTTTAGCACCAGCAATCACTACCTCTCCATTGAGAGGAGTGCCGCCAACCATTCGTAATTTATCCATGAAACGATTCCAGTAAAAACTTAATAATTAATGTGTGATGATGTATTTTTATGCCGCTGAATTCTGGGCAAATTCTTCGGGCGTAAACGCCTTAATTGATAAAGCATGAACTTCTGCCTTCATGCGGTCGCCCATTGCGCCGTACACCAATTGATGGCGCTGTACCAAACGCTTACCTTCAAACTCAGGGCTCACGATGGTTGCAAAAAAGTGCTGGCCATCGCCCTCAACTTGAATGTGGGTGCAGGCTATCCCTTGCTTGATGTAGCCTTCAATTTGTTCTGGGGTGGGTAGCATTTCTTTTCCTAATCAAACTCGGGTTTTCAACAATTAATAACGGAGCTTATAGCCCTTTTGTAATAGGCGTAAAGCAATGACTGACACCACTACAAAGAAGCAGAACACAATCACTAAGCTACTCCAGGGGGAGTTATCTGAAACCCCAAAAAAGCCGTAACGGAAGCCATCAATCATGTAAAAGAACGGATTGAAATGTGACACAACTTGCCACGCTGGCGGCAAAGAGTGGATGGAGTAAAAGACGCCTGATAACATTGTTGCAGGCATGATGATGAAGTTCTGAAAAGCGGCTAACTGGTCATATTTATCAGCCCAGATACCTGCTATCAAACCAAGACTCCCTAAAATTGCTGCACCCAAGAAAGCAAACGCCAAAATCCACAATGGATACTCCAAGGTAGGCGTTGCGAACCAAATAGTAATTAACAGTACGCCTAGTCCCACAACAATTCCCCGAAATACTGCAGCCAAAATATAAGCAGAGTAAAACTCGAAATGACTTAGGGGAGCCAGCAAAACAAACACCAAATTACCGGTCACCTTGGATTGAATCAAGGAAGACGATGTATTAGCAAACGCATTTTGTAAGACGCTCATCATCACAAGACCCGGTATTAAGAAAGCCGTATAGCTTAAGCGTCCATAGACTTCCCTACCCTCAAGAACATGGCCAAAAATCATGAGATAGAGCACTGCCGTAAGCACCGGCGCAGCGACCGTCTGGAAAGCCACTTTATAAAAGCGCTTTACTTCCTTAAACAATAATGTCGGAAAACCGCTGCCGTACTCTAGGGCAGGTCGATTAAGGCCATGCTTCATTGCGCACCCCCCGACATGATATTGACGAAAACTTCTTCTAAGTCAGTTTTACCTTCACCATCTTTTTTGACAGATCCGTAACGACTTAATAAATTAGCAGTGGTATCTAAAGCCACAATCTTGCCTTGTTTGAGCATTGCAATGCGTTGACACAAAGCTTCCGCCTCTTCCAGATAATGGGTAGTCAGAACAATCGTATGGCCATCTTGATTCAATCGACTAATAAATTGCCACAAGGATTGACGTAACTCAACATCTACGCCAGCAGTCGGCTCATCCAAAATAATGACAGGTGGTCTGTGAACTAAAGCCTGAGCAACCAGTACTCGACGCTTCATCCCACCAGACAAGGAACGCATATTGCTATCCGCTTTGGAGGTGAGATCAAGATTAGCCATAATCTCATCAATCCACGCGTCGTTATTTTTAATTCCGAAATAACCGGATTGAAAACGTAAAGTTTCACGAACAGTAAAGAAGGGATCAAAGACCAGCTCTTGAGGAACCACGCCCAGCATCCGGCGTGCCTCACGAAACCCCTTCTGAACATCAGCGCCCATAATGGCTGCATGACCATGAGTGGGCCTAACCAGGCCAGCCAAGATAGAAATCAAAGTAGTTTTGCCGGCACCATTTGGACCTAACAAACCGAAAAATTCTCCTGGCTCAATGGTTAATGAAACATCATCTAAGGCCTGCAGTGCTCCATATTGCTTGGATATATTTTGAATAGATATTGCAGAATGCATCGCCATTACAAGCCTAGCAATGTAGCAACACCGTAAACACCGGCCAACACCTTTAGCTTAGCCGGTGCGCCATCTATCGAAATAGATTGGCCCTCAGCTACTAGTTTTTTCTGCCACGCCAACAAAACAGTTAATACTGTTGAATCAAAGTCTTTTAATTCAGAGCAATCAATCGAGCGCAAACTTGGGCTATTTAATAAGCCCTCTTTTTGCAGCTGCAAAGCATTTTCTTGCGTCACTTTTTTAGGCAAAAGAAAGGGCATGATATCTGTACTTAACAATTAATTGGCTGGCTTAGCAGTAGCCAATTGTTTATTACGGTCTTGCAAAAACTTCACAAGGCCTTCAACGCCGTTTTGATTAATTTGGTTAGAGAACTGATTGCGATAAGCCTCAACCAACCAAACGCCCATGATGTTCATGTCGTAGACCTTCCAACCAGCGGCTGTTTTCTCAAGGCGGTAATCTAAAGGCACCGGATCACCACGACCAAGCACTACGGTTTTAACAACCACTTCTTTGTCATCAGGTGCGGCACGTAGAGCTTTGAATTGCACAGTTTGATCACGTAACTGACTCAAAGCCCCCGAGTATGTGCGAATGAGCAAATTCTTAAACTCTGAAGTCAATTGAGCCTGTTGCTCGGGAGTTGCCTTTTTCCAATTAGGGCCCATCGCCATTTCTGTAGTGCGACGCATGTCGGTATATGGAACAATTTTCTTCTCAACTAAATCCACAACCTTAGGGATGTTGCCTTTTTGGATATCGGGATCAGCCTTTACCATTGCCATCACTTCAGTAACCACCATCTTAATTAAGACATCTGGGGGTGTTGATTGATCGGGCACCTGCGCGAAAAGGGCGCCAGAAACTAATAACGCGCTTGCGGCTAAAAATTTAGAAGTTATTGTGTGGATTTTCATATGTTCTATTTGGTTATCTATATATCAATGAGATTTTATTAAGCTACTCAGACTTACTGATATCCATTCTCGTAAGGAGGCATTCGAGGCTCCTCGTCGTCTCTTCCCTCGTCAATCTGATAGGCGCGTCTTTGAATATACGCATCACGCATAAAGCTGTATTTATCAATTGCAGCGCCACCCAATAAATCACCGGCCTCATAGTAGGTATTACGTGCGTTCACTACACGCAAACCAGTAATACTATTTCGCAGACCAATGTCCTTCACGAAGCTAAATAAATAGTCTGACTCCAAATCTGCCACCGTACCAAAGGTATCGCGCACATTACTTGGGCCAAAGAACGGTAAGACCACATAAGGTCCAGAGGGCACACCCCAAACGCCCAATGTTTGACCCCAATCTTCCTTATGCTTTTCCAGTCCACCGGGAGTTGCAAGATCGATAAGCCCACCGAGCCCCATAGTGGTATTGACCACTACCCGCATGAAGTCATTAAGGGCATAGTCTGGCTTACCTTGTAACAAGTTAAATAGGGCGGTGTAAATGTCGTTGTAATTACTAAAGAAGTTATAAACTCCTTCGCGTACAAATTCAGGCAATACAAATCGATAACCTGCCACTACCGGCTTTAAGAGATAAGCATCCAAGCCTTCATTGAACTCAAAAACAGAACGGTTGAAAGGCTCCCAAGGGTCATTAGGAGAAGGCTCAACGCCAGCCGGGATCGATGCACAACCCACCAATACAGCAGCAAAGCTAATTACTAAAGCCTGCTTCAGCTTTGCTACCCAAGCGATCATTTTGCTGCGCCCTTGTCTTGGCTCTTATCTTGGCCGCTATCAGCTGCCTTGTTATACAAGAACTGACTAATCAAGTTTTCTAGAACAATAGCCGATTGTGTTTGTGTAATTTTTTCACCATTAGCCAACATATCGTCTGAGCCACCAGCCTCCAAGCCAATGTATTGCTCGCCCAATAAACCTGAGGTCAGAATCTTTGCAGATGAGTCTTTAGGGAACTTATAAGTATCTTCAATAGTCATCACGACCGTCGCTTGATAGGTTTTGTCATCAAAAGAAATATTGGCAATGCGCCCCACAACAACGCCAGCACTTTTGACCGGTGCACGGGGTTTCAAGCCGCCAATGTTGTCAAAACGCGCAGAAATTTTATAAGTAGGCGCAAACGAAACTGCATTCATATTGCCAACCTTTAGCGCAAGAAATAATGCAGCCAGCAAACCGATGGCTACGAAAATTCCTACCCAGACATCAATTGCACTTTTTCTCATAAGAGCCCCAGTTTATTCTTTCTAATTTGAGAACATCATCGCGGTTAGCAAGAAATCTAATGCTAAAACCGATAAAGAAGAGATCACCACCGTACGGGTGGTTGCCTGCGATACACCCTCAGGCGTCGGTTTGGCTTCATAACCTTGATACAGCGCTATAAAGGTGACCGCTACCCCAAATACCATGCTTTTAATTAAGCCATTGCCGATATCTGAAAAGAGATCTACCCCGCCCTGCATCTGCGACCAGAAGGCGCCAGAGTCAACGCCAATCAAGGGAACGCCTACAAAATAGCCGCCCATCACGCCAACTGCAGTAAAAATCGTTGCCAAAATCGGCATAGCAATAATGCCAGCCCACAAGCGCGGTGCAATCACACGACTTAATGGGTCAACCGCCATCATCTCCATTGCGCTAAGTTGCTCACCGGCTTTCATCAGGCCGATCTCTGCAGTTAGGGATGTCCCCGCACGCCCTGCAAATAACAAAGCGGTAATCACTGGACCTAATTCACGGGTTAAAGACAGCGCCACCAGTAAGCCTAATGCCTGCTCAGAGCCATAACGATTCAGTGTGTAATAGCCTTGCAATCCCAAAACAAAACCAACAAACAAGCCTGAGATCGCAATGATCACAAAGGAGTGATTGCCTACAAATAAGATTTGATCAGAAACTAAGCGCGGTCTTTTCAGTAAAAAACCAGAACGCCAAATCACTGCGGCAAACATCCGCGCAGCATTACCTAAGCTCGTTAGATTCCGACGGACATAAAAGCCAAGGTCACCCAAGAGATCTAGCGCTTGATGCAATATCGTCATTTAGCTGCCATCCCAAAATCTTCTGCCAAACTTTGTCCGGGATAATGAAACGGCACGGGACCATCAGGCGCAGCATCCAAGAACTGACGCACAAAGGGATCAGTCGAACGACTCAATTCTGCTGGAGTACCTTCTGCGCCGATGCGACCATTCGCAATAAAGTAAACATAGTCGGCAATCTCAAATGTCTCTTCAACATCATGTGTCACCAACAAACTGGTGGCGCCAAGCGCATTATTCAAATCGCGAATCAATCTTGCAGTAATACCTAGAGAAATAGGATCCAAACCAGCAAAGGGCTCGTCATACATAATCAGTGGTGGATCAAGGGCAATCGCGCGCGCTAGGGCAACACGTCTTGCCATGCCGCCCGAGATTTGCGATGGCATTAAATCACGCGCCCCACGTAAACCAACTGCATTGAGTTTCATGAGCACCAAAGAACGTAAGAGGTCTTCAGTGAGGTCAGTATGTTCCCGTAATGGAAATGCAACGTTCTCAAAAACACTCAGATCTGTAAATAAAGCGCCGAACTGGAACAACATTCCCATGCGACGACGCGCTAACATTAATTGAGCAGAGCTCATCTTGCCGATATCGCGACCTTCAAAGAGAACTTCACCCGACTGCGCAGTAAATTGACCGCCAATTAATCTGAGAATGGTGGTCTTACCGCAACCAGATCCACCCATCACAGCAACCACTTGACCACGTCGAAACTCCATACTGAGGCCAGACAAAATTTGTCTTTCGCCTGGTGCATAAGAAAAGTTGACGTCCTTAATAGAAACGACAACTTCGCCTTGAGCTTGTCCTACCGCTTTTTCGTGGGCTTCCAAAGAATGGGGCTGGCTACTGTTCATATCCCCGATATTATCGTGGCAGAACGGAAGACCCCATTAAATACTCATCAACTGCTTGGGCACACTGACGGCCTTCACGAATCGCCCAAACCACCAAAGATTGACCGCGACGCATATCGCCTGCGGCAAACACCTTAGCAACGTTCGTTTGATAGGCTTTTTGACCCTCTACTGTTGCTTTTGCGTTACCGCGAGCATCTTTTTCAACGCCAAAAGCATTGAGCACTTGTTGTGCTGGAGATACAAAGCCCATTGCCAAGAAGACTAGATCGGCCTTGATTTCGAATTCTGAATTTGGCATTTCTGTCATCTTGCCGTCTTTCCACTCCAAGCGAACGCAGATGAGTTTCTCAAGTTTACCGTTTTTACCTTCAAAACGCTTAGTAGCGACCGACCAATCACGATCACAACCTTCATCATGCGATGAGGAAGTGCGCAATTTCGTTGGCCAATAAGGCCATACCAATGGCTTATTTTCTTCTTCTGGCGGTTGTGGCATTAGCTCAAATTGAGTGACTTTTGCTGCGCCATGGCGATTTGATGTGCCGACGCAGTCAGACCCAGTATCACCACCACCAATCACAACCACACTCTTACCTGCCGCAGAAATGTCATTCTTAAAGTCGCCAGCATTCTCTTTATTTTGTGGAATCAAAAATTCCAAAGCGTAATGAACGCCAGCCAGATCACGACCTGGAACAGGAAGATCACGAGGTTGCTCTGCACCACCCGTGATCACTACCGCATCAAAATCTTTCATCAACTGATCTGGTGAAACTGTTTTTGTTGAATAATTTTTAACTTCAGCGCCGATAGCTTCTTTACCAACAAAGACACCTGTTTCAAACTTGACGCCTTCAGCTTGCATCTGCTCAACGCGGCGATCAATTAACCACTTCTCCATTTTGAAGTCAGGAATACCGTAACGGAGTAAACCACCAATGCGATCGTTCTTCTCAAATACAGTGACATCATGGCCAACGCGCGCCAATTGCTGCGCAGCTGCCATACCAGCAGGGCCACCGCCAACTACAGCCACTTTTTTACCAGTTTTAGTTTTAGCAGGTTGCGGCTTAACCCAACCACTTTCCCAACCCTTATCAATAATGGCGTGCTCGATTGACTTAATGCCAACCGGAGCGCGATTAATACCTAAAGTACAAGCAGCCTCACAAGGCGCTGGGCAAATACGGCCAGTAAATTCAGGGAAGTTATTGGTCGATTGCAATACATCTAATGCATTCTTCCAATCGTTGTGAAATACCAAGTCATTGAAATCAGGAATGATGTTGTTTACTGGGCAACCGTTATTACAAAACGGGATGCCGCAGTCCATACAACGTGCGCCCTGAACTTTTGCCTCTTCATCCGTTAAAGCAGCAACAAACTCTTTGTAGTGATGGAGGCGTTTAGCAGGCGCTTCGTAAGTTTCATTTACGCGCTCAAACTCCATAAATCCTGTGACCTTACCCATATCGAATCCTTAGTATCTTTTCTAACTGTCTGTGTTGATTAAGTAAATTAAGCGGTAACGGGTTTGTTTTGCGCTTTTTCCCACAGCTCACCTAAAGCACGCTTGTACTCGGTTGGGAGCACCTTCACAAAACGTCCACGAGAATTTTCCCAATCGGCCAAGAGCGCTTTTGCACGCTCTGAACCGGTGTGACGGAAATGACGCTCAATTAAGCCCTTCAGAATTTGCTCGTCCGTTAAGCGCTCACCACCGTCTTTGACATCAATAGGAGCATGCCACTGTGCCTGAGGCATCTTGGCAATTTGCTCTGCACAAGGCAATACTTTTTCAAGGGTAGCCATGCTGGTATTGCAACGCTTGTCGAATAAGCCATCTTCGTCATATACATAAGCAATACCACCACTCATACCAGCGGCAAAGTTACGACCGGTTGTGCCCAACACTACTACTGTGCCGCCGGTCATGTATTCACAACCATGATCGCCTGTGCCTTCAACTACCGTTGTGGCACCAGAGTTACGAACAGCAAAACGCTCTCCCGCTACGCCGTTGAAGAAGGCTTCGCCACCAATAGCGCCATACAGAACCGTATTGCCAACAATGATGTTCTGAGCTGTATCGCCGCGGAACTCATGTGGCGCACGCACAATCACACGTCCACCTGATAAGCCTTTACCAACGTAGTCATTGCCGTCACCAACCAAGTCCAAAGTAACGCCATGCGCCAAGAAAGCAGCAAAACTTTGACCGGCAGTGCCATTTAATTGAATGTGGATAGTGTCGTCAGGCAGGCCTGCGTGGCCATAACGTTGAGCAATCTCACCAGAGAGCATCGCGCCGACAGTCCGGTTGACGTTCTTT